>Ga0209737_10001428_pt1 | contig 17173 bp, 18 predicted proteins | sample TergutCu122P3_FD_187284 | JGI IMG/M metagenome (GOLD analysis project Ga0209737, IMG submission 187284) | Cubitermes ugandensis P3 segment gut microbial communities from Kakamega Forest, Kenya - Cu122 P3 (SPAdes) (version 2) | ecosystem: Host-associated > Arthropoda: Insects > Digestive system...
ACCCCATCAGCAAAGTTCTGGATCACGATTCTCCCCTGAGTTGGCATCCCCTGCCAGTCCGGTCGAACAATCAGGCTGGAACCATTCAGCATCAGTTTTACCCGCCCTGTTTCGCTCTCCCAGTGGGTTTCGTCGATAAACTTCCACTTCAGCGTATCCACCGATGTGCCATTCAGAAGCAAACGATCTTCCGCGCTGGCATCCATGATGGTGCTCACATCGTTAGCGGTTTCCAGATCGCTGCTGGCAAAGTCGAATACATCCGCGCCCGCTCCGCCGATGATCGTATCCTTGCCCTTGCTTCCGGTAATCCAATCGTCACCGTCGCCTCCATCAAGCAGATCGTCACCATCTCCGCCAAACAACTGATCGTTTCCTGCTTCACCATACAAAAAGCTGCCGTCGCTTCCTGCCAGCAATACATCATCTCCATCGCCGCTGTACAGGAGGTCATGCCGTGACCGCCGCCGCCATGCACCAATCCGCGCCCTTGCCGGGCGAGTAGAGGACTTGCACCTCCAAGTCGGTGCGCCCTGCCGGGCGCACCCGTAAAAAACGGAAGGCTTCTGCCTTCCGTTTTTTCGTTGATTCCCTTGGAGGAAACATCAGAAGTCGTGCTTCAGACCGAACTGAAAGCCGTTGCGGTAGCCTTCCCCGGCGTTGCCTTCGTCAGCGAGAGATGCGTGGCGGATGAAGCTGCCGTTTTTCTTCTTGTTGGTAATATGCGCTACGGCAGCGTAAAAGTTGGTGCGTTTGGAGAGATCATAGGTATATCCCAAAGCCCACTGGTAAGCCTTGCCGTAAGAGCCGCCGCTTGCTTCCTTGTATTTGGACTGGTTGTAGGAGAACTGGACGGCGCTCTTGCCGAACGGCGCGGAAAGACCGAGCATCCATGACTTCATCTTCGGATCAAAGCTGCCCGAGGCCGTAGTCTCTTTATAAGCATCATAGGCGGCAGACAATTTGACGGCATCGAAATCGTAGGAAGCGCCCAATGTCCACTGCTTATACTTCGTGGGAGAATTCTTGACGCTGACCAGTTGCCAGGCAAGACCGACATCCAGAGGCCCATTGCTGTAACGGGGCAGCAGAGTGTAGGTGCGGGCATCGCCGCTATTCCCCAAATTTTCCCCGCCAAGCGCGTTGGTCGCATAAGCGGCGGTCACGTTGAAGCCGGAGAAGGAGGGGGAGACATAAGCCACCGCATTATTGACCCGGTCGACATTGGCCGCAGCAGCGTCAGCCTCATAAACATTACCGAAGCGCCCCACCGTGCCATCAGCAAACGGATCCAGCGCCATCAGAAAATCATAGCGCGGCGCAAGCAAACGCCCGGCAATCGCTGTGCCCCAGCTTCCGCTCATTCCCAGATAAGCCTGCTCGTCGAAGAAAGGAGCCTCATTCTCGCCGGTATCGACCGCAAAGCTGGATTCCAGAACAAAGAGCGCCTTGTTGCCATTCCCCAAATCTTCCACCCCCTTGAAACCGATCATGGATGCTTCGGCTTGCCCGGAGTTGATGGCGTTCTGGGATTTGACGCCTTTCGCCATATTGCTGCTCCGGTGCGCGAAACCCATGTCGACCGTGCCATAAATAGTAACGCTGGACTGTGCAAGCACAGCGCCAGAGGCAAAGGCAGCCATCGCCGCCACAATCAGTTTTTGCTGCATGTTTGACCCTTTATGAAGAAATGAAGATAAATCCGGGAACATAGGCATGAAACCGGGGTACGCCTATCCTCCAAACAGCATGATGATACTTTATATCATTCCTTCCGCCAAACAGATGATGCGCAAAAGCAGGCGCTCAATGCTGGGTTTCGCGTTGCTCAACCCAGCCTACGGGCTAAACATATGCCCACGCCGTGCTTGAAGATTGTGTTCCCCACAGATTTTTCTCAGATCGTATTTTTCATAATCCGAGTCTGGGATGTTTTCATTCACAAAAGCCATGCAGTGCTTCTCCTTTAGCGCCTGGGCTGGATTGCTCCGTCGTAAAACCCGCTCCTGCAAAAAAGCATCATCGCTGCACACACGCCGCCACCGGCGCAAAGCTCTTTCGGTGTTCGGGGCAGATGCCGTGTTCTCTTAAGGCCGCCAGATGGGCGGCAGTTGGGTAGCCCATGTGGCGGGCAAAGCCATACTGGGGATAGCGAAGATCGAGATCACGCAGCATGGCATCACGCACGGTTTTGGCAAGAATGGAAGCCGCAGCGATTGCGGCTATCTTGCTGTCACCCTGCACTATCGCTTCAACCGGCACCGTAAGCTCCGGGCAACGATTGCCGTCCACCGCCGCGCCAACTGGCTGGGGGTTCAATCCCGCTACCGCCCGCCTCATGGCAAGCATGGTCGCTCCCAAAATATTGAGACTATCTATCTCGGCAACGCTGGCCTCGGCAATATGCCAAGCCAGCGCCTGCTCCCGAATCATCTCTGCCAAGGTTTCACGACGCACGGGGGACAGTTTCTTGGAGTCGTTCAGGCCGGCAATGGGGCGGAGGGGATCAAGAATGACGGCAGCGGCAACTACTGCTCCCGCCAACGGCCCCCTCCCCGCCTCATCGACGCCGCAAACCATGAAAGGCAGGTGAGTCAGCCGGGGGCTTCCTCGCCACGATTCAGGTGCGCCTTCGGCGCCATGTATCGCTTTGTCTCGCTCGGCCTCGCCATTCATGGCGAGGCTTGCGCGAGACCCGTGGTCAAGAAGCGCCGTCTTCATTTCTTTTGCAACACCAGCAGCACCGCCTCTGCCGCCCTTTCCGCCATGTTCTGCCGCAAGGTCAGATGAATGCGGGTAAACACTTCCTGCAATTGCTCCATCCGTCCGGGGGCGATTTCTGCCAGCAAGGCCTCGGCTATGCGCTCGGGCGTGGCCGCATCCTGCAAGAGTTCCGGCACGATATGCTCTCCGGCGAGAACATTGGGCAAACCCACATAAGGCAGGTAAGCGCGCCGCTTCATATAGTGATAGGTGAGCGCGGCCACCTTATAGACTATGACCATGGGACGCTTGACCAGCATAGTCTCCAAAGTCGCGGTGCCGCTGGCAACCAAGACAGCATCGGCCGCGCCCTGCGCCGCCGTCGCATGCCCAAAAAGCAGCCGCCAGGGAAGATGGCCGGCATTGCGGCTGCGAATTTCCGCCTCAAAAGCCAGCTTGGTTTTCCGGGTAGTAAGCGGCACCAGAAACAGGGCATCCGGCAAAACCGCATGAATCAGCTTCGCCGTCTCCACGAAAACACCGCCAAGCTGGGCAAGTTCCGTCTCTCGACTTCCCGGCAACAAGGCAAAAACCGGAGAGTGATAATCAGGCAGATGCAGTTTTCGCCGCGCATCCTTAATATCAGTCGTCAGCGGAATTTCATCGGCCAGCGGATGTCCGACATAGCTTACCGGCACCCCCGCTTTTTCGTAGAGGGGAGGCTCCATCGGGAACAGGGCAAGCACCCGGTCCGCAGCCCTGGCGACTTTTTTGATGCGCTCGCCGCGCCAGGCCCAGATCGAGGGACTGACGAAGTGGATGGTGCGTATGCCTTTTTCCCGCAGCTTCACTTCCAGATCGAGATTGAAGTCTGGCGCATCGACCCCGATGAAAAGATCCGGCTTGTCGCCAATGAGACGCGCCCGCAATGATCTGCGGATAGAGGAAATTTCCCGATAACGCTTCAAGGCTTCCACATAGCCCATTACCGCGAGCTTTTCGAGAGGCCACCAGGCGTCAAAGCCTTCTCTTGCCATTTTGGGGCCGCCAATGCCGTAGAACTCCGCTTCCGGCAATCTTTCCTTCACCGCCGCAATAAGCCGCGCCGCAAGAAGATCGCCGGACGGTTCTCCCGCCACCATGGCAATACGCACTGCTTTACTCATCGAATGATGCCGCGCTTCGAGACCGCGAGGAAATCCAGAAAACGGCGCACATCCGGCTGCTCTGCCGCTAGTTCTTCCAGTTTCACCTTGGCTTCTTCCAGCATCAGGCCGGACTTGTACAGAGCGCGATAGGCGCGTTTCAGGGCGGTAATCGCTTCGGCATTGAAGCCTCTGCGCTTCAGCCCTTCCACATTGATCCCGTAGGGCGAGGCGGTATTTCCCGCCGCCATCAGATAGGGCGGAACATCCTGCAAAACCACCGTCCCCACCGCAGTCATGACATGCGCCCCTACCCGACAGAATTGATGCACCCCGGTATAGCCGCCGAGAATCGCCCAATCCTCTACATGCACATGTCCGGCAAGCTGGGCATTGTTGGCAAAAATGGTATGGTTCCCGACCTGACAATCATGCGCGATATGGACATAGGCCATGATCCAGTTATCGTTGCCGATACGGGTCACTCCAGCATCCTGGGCGGTGCCGAGGTTGCAAGTCGTAAATTCGCGGATGGTGTTGCGATCCCCGATTTCCAGACGGGTCGGCTCGCCTGCGTATTTTTTGTCCTGCGGCGCTTCTCCCAATGAGGAAAACTGGAAAATGCGATTTTCCCGCCCGATTTTGGTACGCCCATTGATGACGACATGCGGCCCGATCCAGGTGCGCTCGCCAATCTCCACCTCCGCCCCGATGATCGAATAAGCGCCGATTTCGACGCTCTCCGCAATCCGCGCGCCAGGATGCACGATTGCGGTCGGATGAATGAGCGCACTCATCAGACCAATTCCCGCTGGGCGCACATCAGATCGGCTTCCGCCACCACTTCGCCATCAACCTTGGCGACAGCCTCGTATTTCCAGATGCCGCGCATATGACGCACGATGTTTACATGCAAATGCAATTGATCGCCCGGCATGACCGGCTTTTTGAAACGGGCGTTATCTATGCCCACAAAATAAAATACGGAGTCATCACTAGGCTTGCTGTCCATGGTCTTGAATGACAGAATGCCCGCCGCCTGCGCCAGAGCCTCCATAATCAATACCCCCGGCATAACCGGATGGTGCGGAAAATGCCCGATAAAAAACGGCTCATTGATAGTGACATTTTTGTAAGCGTGAATGGATTTGCCCGCCTCCAGTTCCACTACCCGATCGACCAGAAGAAAAGGGTAGCGGTGCGGCAAATGTTCGAGAATTTGATGGATGTCCACGATGACATAACCCCATTAGTGTGGAAAAAATACAACTTTACTATGACTTGCCTCTGTAGCGCATCCGCTTTTCTATTTTCTGGGTAATTTTGGCGGCGGAGAAGCGTTTAGTGACACGGCATGACAGGGCGTTTTCCTTGCGAGCGAAGAATGCCTGCAAAAGGCGGGAGTGGATAATGTCATTCCTCTCTCATCTCGCCCAAGCGAGGAAAAATGCCGCCCGAAACAACATTGGCAAGCGAGAGGCTTGCAAATTGGCGGGCGTATGCCTTGAGGGAGCAAAATGCGATAAAATGGCAAATATTTTTGTAAAATAGAAATTTTTCGTAGACAGGACAATAGCGTTGCGCTATTCGCTTCTTCTGTCTTACGGATTTTCAGTAAAGGATGTAGCTGTATGGGGTTGTTTGACCACTTCCGTCTCTTTTTCAAGGCTTCTCCAGAGGCCGAAGCCGTTCCTTTCGAACTTGAGGACGAATCGATCCCGGAAGAACGTCGCCGCCGGGAGAGAACGAATCCGCGCGAAGGAACGCGCGTTCTGGTCGTGGATGACTCCCGCACCATTACCAGCGCCCTGAAACGGGTACTGCGCTCCATCGGTTGTTCAGTGGATGAAGCCTTCGACGCCGAATCCGGCTTGCGCCTGGTACTCCTCAAAAAACCCGAACTGATTTTTCTGGATATCGTCCTCCCCGGCATCAATGGCTTTGCCGCCTTGCGCGCCTTGCGCCGCGATGAGCGCACCAAGCATATTCCCATCATCATGATGAGCGGCAATGAGCAGATGACGGAAAAATTCTTCCGCTCGCATGTCGGCGCCGATGATTTTTTGAAAAAACCTTTTTCCCGCTACGAGATTTTTGCCCGAATCGAGCGCCTGCTCGATGACGACCAGATCCCCCGCCGAATCGCGGCGCTCGCCAAAACAGCGGATGAGGACGCCCAGCCTGTCGCGGCAACGCCTGTTGCGGCTCATCCTCCTCATCATGCGCCGTTCAATGCCAATCGAATGGCTACCAGCCTTTTGCACGGCGAAGCGGTTCTCCACGAAAACTCCTGATTGCTGTTTTTCGCGGCGCTCGCCGCCGCGATCTTTTCCTGCTTCCACAGATAGACTTACGATGAAATCCTTTTCCCGCGCTGATCGGGTTGCCGAGCAGATTCGCCGCGATCTGGCACAGATCATTCACAACGAACTGAAAGACCCGCGCGTCGGCATGATCAGCCTGACCAATGTGGAGCTGACGCCCGACTACGCCCATGCCAAGGTCTTTTTCAGCACTCTCGATCTTTCCCACCTCGCCGACATAAGCAAGGGCCTTGCCCGCGCCGCCGGGTTTCTCCGCCATGAACTGGGACGGCGCATCCGCCTCCATACCCTGCCGGAACTGCATTTCATCCATGACGACTCGCTGGAACGCGGCGCCAGCCTCTCCCGCCTGATCGACGAAGCCAACGCTCTTGCGGGAGATCAGTAAGGGCAGAGCGTGCCACGCCCGACGTGAACAATCCTCGATGTTGCAACGCAACAATCGCGATGGGGAATGAAGCAAAAACAGGGGCGCTCCTGCCTTACCGGGCATTCCTCTCGCTATATAATATGACCTTTTTGTTTCGAGACTCATCATGCCCATTTACGAATACCGCTGCACCTCTTGCGGCTTTCAAAAAGAGCATTTGCAAAAGACCAGCGACGCCCCCCTTGCCGTCTGTCCGCACTGCGGCGAGGCAAGCTACGAGAAACAACTCTCGCTCGCCGGTTTTCAATTGAAAGGAAACGGCTGGTACGCGACGGACTTCAAGAATCCGCCGCAGAAAAAACCTGCCGCGCCGCCGCCCTGTCAGGGTGGCGATGGCGCCTGTTCCCCTGCCGCCTGCCCCTCCGCCGCCTGATTTATGCAACTGTTCACCCTGAAACCCGCCACCATCAAAGCCTATTTCATCACGGGGCTGTTGATCTGGATTCCGCTGGTCATCACGGTCTGGGTGCTTTCGTTCATCATCAGCGTGATGGATCAGTCGCTCCTCCTCCTGCCGGAGCGCCTGCATCCGAGGAACTGGCTGGGTTTCAACATCCCGGGAATGGGCACCCTGCTCACCCTGGTGGTCGTGTTCATTTCCGGCCTGCTTGCCGCCAACTTTCTGGGGCAGAAGTTCGTGCGCTCCTGGGAACAGATGCTGGCACGGATCCCTGTGGTCAATTCCCTCTATAACGGGGTCAAACAGGTCTCCGACACCATCCTCTCTCCCAGCGGCAATGCTTTTCGCAAGGCTCTCCTGGTGCAATACCCCCGCCAGGGCTGCTGGACCATCGCCTTTTTGACCGGCAAACCCGGCGGAGACGCGCTGCGTCACCTCGGCAAAGACTATATCAGCGTCTATGTTCCCACCACCCCCAACCCGACTTCCGGCTTTTTCCTCATGATGCGAAGCGAAGAAGTCATGGATCTCGACATGAGCGTAGACGAAGCCCTGAAATACATCATTTCCATGGGCGTAGTGCCGCCTGCCCCCCGTATTTTGCATAGCGTCGAGCGGCAAGAACCTGCTCTTTCTTCTTCCCATCTTTCTGGAAATTCCTGATGCGTACCCACTATTGCGGCGAATTGTCCGCTTCTTCCTGCGATCAAACTGTAACCCTGGCTGGCTGGGCGCACCGCCGCCGCGACCACGGCGGCGTGATCTTCATCGACCTCAGAGACCGGGAAGGCCTCGCCCAGATCGTCTGCGACCCCGACCGCCCGGAAATGTTCAAGGTTGCCGAATCCGTCCGCAACGAATTCTGTCTCAAAATAACCGGCAAGGTGCGGATGCGCCCGGAAGGCTCGCACAATCCCCTGATCGCCTCCGGCGCGGTGGAAATTCTCTGCCATGAAATCGAAGTCCTGAATCCTTCCGTCACCCCACCGTTCCAGCTCGACGAAGAAAATCTCTCGGAAAACGTGCGCCTAACCCACAGAGTCATCGATCTCAGAAGACCGGAGATGCAGAAAAACCTGCAACTTCGCTATCGAGTTGCTCGCGCCTTTCGCCGTTTTCTCGACGATCATGGTTTCATCGACGTGGAAACGCCCATGCTCACCAAGAGCACCCCGGAAGGGGCGCGCGATTATCTCGTGCCCTCCCGCGTCCATGCCGGTCACTTTTTTGCCCTGCCCCAATCGCCGCAGCTGTTCAAGCAGCTTTTGATGGTCGCGGGCTTCGATCGCTATTACCAGATCGTCAAATGCTTCCGCGATGAAGACCTGCGCGCCGACCGTCAGCCGGAATTCACCCAGGTCGATATCGAAACCTCCTTCCTCAGCGAAGACGAAATCATGAAGCTGATGGAGGAGATGATACGCGTCGTCTTCGCAGAAACCCTGAACGCTAGCCTGCCCAATCCTTTCCCGCGCCTCTCCTATAGCGAGGCAATGCGCCGTTTCGGTTCCGACAAGCCTGATTTGCGCGTGACCCTCGAATTGACGGAAGTCACCGACCTCGTCGCCGATGTCGCTTTCAAGGTATTTTCCGGCCCTGCCACCTCGGGCGGACGGGTTGCGGCGCTGAGAGTTCCCGGCGGCGCCGCGCTCACCCGTGGCGAAATCGACGAATACACCAAATTCGTCGCCATCTACGGCGCCAAGGGTCTGGCCTATATCAAGGTCAATGACCGCGACCAGCCCAACGAAACCGGGCTGCAATCCCCCATCGTCAAAAACCTGCACGAAGCGGCGTTGAAGGGCATCCTCGAACGTACCGAAGCTCAATCCGGCGATCTCATTTTCTTCGGCGCGGACAAGACAGCAGTGGTCAACGACGCCCTGGGCGCCTTGCGGGTCAAGCTCGGGCATGAAAAGGGTCACCTCAACCAAAAAGAGTGGGCGCCGGTCTGGATCGTGGACTTCCCCATGTTCGAGCGTGATGAGGAAGAAAATCGCTGGAACGCCTGTCACCACCCCTTCACTTCCCCCAAGGATGAGCATGTCGCCCTTCTGGAGAGCGATCCCGGTAAATGTCTTGCCAAGGCTTACGATCTTGCCCTGAACGGTTGGGAAATCGGCGGCGGCTCTGTCCGTATCCATCGCCCGGAAGTGCAGGAGGCCGTATTTCAGGCGCTCAATATCGGCCCGGAAGAACAACGCGCCAAATTCGGCTTTTTGCTGGACGCCCTCCGCTACGGCGCGCCCCCGCACGGCGGTCTGGCATTCGGCCTGGATCGAATCGTTACCCTGATGACCGGGGCGGCCTCCATCCGCGACGTGATTGCCTTCCCCAAGACCCAGCGCGCCCAATGCCTCCTGACCGACGCCCCCTCCAGCGTGGACGAAAAACAGTTGCGCGAACTGCACATCCGGCTAAGGCAAGCAACAGTCGGCTAACAGAGTTGTGAATACAGGGGCGAAAGATTTTCGCCCCTGTTGCGTTATCGTTGTCTGCAAAGTCTAACGCCACTGCAGAAGGATATTGGAATTCCGACAATCAAATGTAAGTACGTTGAATCAAAACCACTCTGGAGAGTATGATTCCCCATCTGATGACTTTGGCTACTATTGAGGCTAAGCTGGTCAAGCCGGATAATAGCGTTGGCGGTTCCCGAAAGTTCGCGCGTTACCTGCCGTTCTGGGCTTGACCTATACGTTTATTTAAAAAACAAGAGCTGCAAACGCGACAAAGTTGCGCAACCGATTGAAATAAAAGAGATTTCTTATTTAAGGCTTTCCTCAATCCTTGTGCGTACTAATTGGAGAACTGTAATACTGGAGTGAATTGATGCTGCTGCGAAGAACATAGCTCACGCAAGCTATGATCTGCTGAGGCGCAGAAGCCAACCTACCGCGCTAAATACAATGTTTCCATTCGCTGCGTAGCAGACTGTAAATAGCTGAAGACCTCACCCGCCCATCCCACACCACGCTGTCTTCCCGGGCGACACCTTCAAACCTTGCTCCGATTTTCTCAATCGCCCGCCGTGATCTCACATTCAGTTCGTCGGTCTGTAAAACGACCCGATTCATCTTTAGCTCTTCAAAGGCGTAGGCGAGGAGCAATTCTTTGCACTCGCGGTTCACTCCACTCCGATGAAAGGGCGTCGCAAGCCACGTCGACCCAATCTCCAACGAGCGATTGATGCGGTCGATATGCCATAAAGAAGTGCTGCCGATGTGTTCTCGGCGCGCATGGTGAAAGATCGAAAAAGGCACGCGCTGTCCGTTTCGCTGCTGCTCAAGCGCCAGTTCCACCTCACAGCGCATACCATCTGGATCAATCGGCGGCTTGCGTAACCACCACGTCCATAGCGATTCATCCCCTGAATAGCGCAAGAAGTCGTTTACATGCGCGAGCGATAACGAGACAAGCGATACGGATGCACCAATCAGCATTTTTCCTGCCAGCTTTTATAAAAAAAGGGGCGAAAAAACTTTTCACCCCTGTAAATCATTACTCTTTTTCCCGGATCATGCCTTCGTTTACCTTCACCTTGTAACGCTGACGCAGGGCGGCGAGGTAGGCGACGATCTCGTTTTGTGCGTTGAATTGTTTCACCTGCTCGGAAAGGTAGCCAACGAGCTCCGGCTCTACCGTCGGAGTATCCGCCTTGACGATTTTATAGAGCGCATAGCCCTGACCGGGGAGCGCCACCCCTGCATAGGCAGGCAGTTCATCCGTGCTTACCTTGAGAATCGCATCCAGCGCCTCCGGGTAGAGGCTGCCGGAGGCAAGGCGGGAAACCGTCTGGCTCTTGCCCCACTTGACTCCCGCATCCTGCTCGCGCACCGCGCTAAGCTTCGCCTCTCCCTCCGTCACCGCCAGCGCCCCTGCCTTCTCGGCGCGCAGGCGCGAGGCTATAGCCGTCTCTACTTCAGCGAAAGGCGACAAAAGCTCGGGTTTATGCTCCAGCAAACGCGCCGCCGCCAACACTCCGGGCATGACCTCGACCACTTCGGTATTGCGCCCGTTCTTCAGCACTTCGTCGCTGAACATCGCCCGCAGCAGCTTCGGGTTGAAAACTGGCTCCGCGCCTCTCGACTCCCGATTCAGCCAGCCCGATTTCTGGATAGTGAGGCCATATGCGTTGGCCGCCGGTTGCAGGCTGTCGGATTCTTCATAAACCAGATTGGCAAAGTTTTCCGCCGCCTCGGCAAAGCGCCCGAGCATGTTCTGCTCCCGCATCATGCCCTCAACCTGGGAACGCACTTCGGCAAAGGGGAAATATTCGCCGGGACGGATATCATCTACCCGAATGATGTGAAAGCCAAACTCACTCTCCACCACTTCGGAAATATCACCCTTTTTCATAGAAAACGCCGCATCCGCAAAGGGCTTGACCAAGGCATGCCGCGACATGAAACCCAGATCGCCTCCTTGAGCCGCAGAGCCCGGATCCTGCGAATGCGCCTTGGCAAGCGCGGCAAAACGACTCGGGTCTTTGTGAACCTCTTCCAGCAAACGCAGGGATTCGGCCTGTATCTTCTCCCGGTTCGCCTCATCATCGGTAAGCAGGAGAATATGACTCAAGCGCCGCTCTTCCGGCTTTTTGGCAAAGCGATCCATATGCTCGTCATACCAGGCGCGCAGCTCCGCCTCCGCAAACTTTGTTTTGCTCGCCAGCATGTTTTGCGCAAGAATCACATATTCAACCTGAATCTGCTCGGGATGGGTAAAGAGGGCGGCGTTGCTCTCATAAAATTCCTTTATTTCCGCATCCGTCACCTCGACCTTGCCCATCAGCGGCGCTGAGGCGATCAGGCTTTCCTGCACTTCCCGCGTTTCGGTCTGCGAGGCAATGATGCGCTCGACCACGGTTTTGGGGGTGACGGCGCCCTCAAAGACGGAACTCACCAATACCTGGCGCATCAGGTTTTGCTGCACCTCGGCTTCAAACTCGAGCACGTTGCGCCCTCTGCCTGCCAACCATGCCTCATAACGCGCCTGATTGAACACCCCGTTTACCTGAAACTCAGGAGACTGGGCAATCATCTGCTGCACGGCCAGACGCACATCCAGGCCACGCTTTTGTGCTTCGAGAAGGAGGAGATGGCGATTGATCAAACCATCGAGCACCATCTTGCGTACTTCCTCGGTGTCGAAATCAGCAGGATTGGCATTCGGGTTTTCCGCTTTCATGCGCTCCTGCTCGCTACGCAGGGCTTCCCGAAAAGCATTCATGCCGATGCGTACTTTCCCGATCTGGACGAGGTCGTTGCCGCCGCCTCCCCGGAAATACTGATCCAACCCCCAGAACGCAAAGGGGATGCAGATTAGCAAAAGAAAAACCTGGACTACACGTTTGCTGTTACGAATGAATTCAAGCATGACAGTTCAAAAAATGGGAGGCATGAGAAACGCGAATAGTAGCATATCGCGCCCCTCGTCTCAGAGAGTATGACTTTTGTCGCCCCCGGAAAACCCGGTAAGCTCCAAGGCTAGCCCTTTCCCCAGAGCCATCACCTTGAAAATCTCCCCCATTTCATGCGGCTCGATCAATTTATGTACTGAGGAAGCAAGCAAAAAACGCTCGCTCCCCGCCATGCGCTCGGAAAAGCGGGAAAGAATGCCGGAATTGAGAAGAAAGCGCGCCTGAGTGGTATAACCCAGCAATTCCAGCCCGCGCGCATGTCCGGCTTCTATCAGCGCGGTGAAATCGACGTGCGCGGTAATATCCTGCAAGCCCGGAAGAAAAAAAGGATCAGGATGGGCATGGTGCCTGTAATGGCAAAACAGGGTGCCTTCGGAGCGTTCCGGGAAATAGTATTCCCGCCCCGGAAAACCGTAATCGATGAGGAGCAACAAACCCTGCTCCAGAATACTCCCCCAGGAAGCCACCCAATCAGAAGCAAGCTCCCCGATCTCACTCATATAACCCGACGGTAGCGGGTATTCCTCCGCTATCATCAACGCCCTCTCCCGCAAGCGCCCGGTAGCAGGGCGGGTTTGCCAGACGAAACCGCTTAGCTCATCCCAGCCGACTCCGCGCTCCAACACTACCCCGTCGCGCCCGCCTTCCGGCCAGATTACGATAGACACCGGCATGGCATCGAGCACTTCATTTGCCAAGACCAGCCCGGAAAAACTCTCCGGCAGGCTCGTCCGCCAGAATACCCTATCCCTGAGATGCGGAATTTCCCGCATCACGGTTTCCTTCTGTCTTGCCGCAAGATCGGCGGACAGTTCCAGAATTTCGTAACGCGAAGGCAGCGCTTGCATGGTCTCCAGAGCCGAGAGGAGATCAACCGCGAGTCTGCCGGAACCTGCTCCCACTTCCAGAATTGCGGGCGCAAGCGCCATGACCTCTTTTGCCGTTACTGCCAGACATTCGGCAAACAGGGGCGACAATTCCGGCGCGGTCACGAAATCCCCCGCCTCGCCAAATTTGCTCGCCCCCGCCGCGTAATAGCCCAAGGCAGGCGCATAAAGCGCCGCCTCCATGAACTCGGCAAAGCTGATCCAGCCTTCAGCCGCTGCAATTTTTTCCCTAATAAAGGCCGTCAGGCGCTCGCTGTGGAGAAGGGCTTCAGGAGAGGGGGCTGGTAAACTATTTGAATACATCGCTTTGGAGCATGATCGTAACGCAGCCAGCATAGCACGCCTCTGCCATTCTTCCCGGATTTAAAGCTCTTCCAACCTCGCAAAACGAACTATGCGACAATCCGCAGCATATTTTTTCTCATCCCCATCTACCGTTTATCGTGAAAGCATCAAACACCCTGCAACGTCTGGAAAAATGGCTGCTGCGCAAGACCGGGCAGGCCATCAGTGATTACCGCATGATCGAAGCTGGCGACACCGTTCTGGTCTGTGTCTCCGGCGGCAAGGATTCCCAAACCCTGCTCCACCTCCTTCGCCTCCTGCAAAGCCGCGCCCCGATTTCCTTTCGCCTGATCGCCATGAATCTGGATCAGAAACAACCCGGTTTTCCCGCGCATATCCTCCCCGAATGGTTCGAGAAAAACGGCGTCGAATACCGCATTGTCGAGGCCGACACCTATTCGATCGTCAAAGAGAAGATCCCGGAAGGCAAAACCACCTGCTCGCTCTGCTCCAGACTGCGACGCGGCATCATCTATCGCACCGCCAAGGAACTGGGCGCCAACAAAATCGCCCTTGGTCACCACCGCGACGACATCGTCCACACCCTGTTTCTCAATCTCCTTTTCGGCGGCAAGCTGAAGGCCATGCCGCCGAAACTGGTTACCGACGACAGCGCGCATGTGGTGATTCGCCCTCTCGCCTACTGCGCCGAAAACGACATCGCCCGCTACGCCCGGGGGATGGAATTTCCCATCATCCCCTGCAATCTCTGCGGCTCACAGGACAATCTGCAACGCCAGAAAGTCCGCGCCATGATGCAGGAATGGGACTCCCGCTTTCCGGGACGTACCGAATCGGTGCTGACCGCCCTGCAAAACGTCGTCCCCTCACATCTGGCCGACCCCGCCCTGTTCGACTTCGCCAATCTTGCTCCCGGCTCCACTCCCGCGAGCGAAGAAGAGGAAGAATTCACGACGCAAAGCGCAACACAACAGACCATCCATTTCAGCAAGAACTGACCTTCGGCAGAGAATCCCTCTGCCGAATCAGGCATAATCCAACGATTGAAAATTGGCACAGGCTTATGTCTTGCCCAAATGTTGGCGCAACTGTGCGTCAAAATTTATTTTTATATCTTTCGTAACATCACTGATAGCATATGCCCTCTGGGACTGTTATGATCTGTGCTGCGAAAGTTGATTTCTGTTTTCATGGGAATTCATTATGAGCATCATCGTGCGTGGAAATATAGTCGGCGGCGACATTCTGTCCGGACGGCTTGGCAGGGCGGAAGCAAACCACTCGGTTGAACGCTGCCTGAAGCGCGTCGAGCGCGCCGGTATCGCCCAGCGAGGTCAGGTGCTTAGCATCACCAGTACCACCATAACCTTCTCCTTCTTCGAACTGGACGACGCCTGTCTGGGCGCGACCGACATGCAAAAACGAGTCGCGGAACTGCCTCCCATTTCCGGGATCCATCTCGCGCTTCGAGTCGCCATTTTTACCGCCGGCGATGAAAACGTCGCCATCCGCATGGCAGAAATGCTCATGGAGAAAGCCGCGCCGGGAGAAATTCTCTGCGACCGCGACCTGTTCCAGAAGGCCGCCGAAGACAGCGGCCTGAAAATCAAGGACTTGCAGCAGGAATGGTCCTTGCCCAAGGGCGGCATTTCCATCCCGCTCATGGAAATCCTCTGGCGGGAGTCGATAGAGTACGGCAAGGCGCCGCCCGCCTCCCTTCCCTATCGTCCCCCCTTCGAACAACAGATCGACGAAATCTCCTTCATGCCGGACGGAACCGCCTTTTCCGTCACCCTGATCGACCCCCTTTCCGATGATGACGCCTCCGAAATCTGCGAAAGCCAAATCCAGAAGGATGATGAATCCATTCCGACTCTTTGCTTACGCTACGCTGGCGAAACCATACTCCTCCACAAGGATAACCCCTCCATCACTCTGGGAAGAGACAGACATAACGGACTCATCATCAGGAACAGCCTGAAAAACAGCCGTATTTCCCGCAGTCATGCCCGGATCGTGCTGCGCGGAAAACATTACACTCTGGAAGACACCAGCACCAACGGAACTTTCGTCGTCCAGAACAATGCCTCGGAAATTTTTGTCCGCAACACCATCGTTCCCCTGTACGTCAGCGGCATTTTCAGCCTGGGGCTTTCCACTCATGATGAAAACGCCGAAACCATAGAATTCGAATACCTCTAGCCCATGGCAAACGTACATGCCGAAAAAATGCTCATCCCCGGCGCTGCCGGGGTAATCGAAACTCTGGTCGAGACCCCGCGCGACTCGGTGCGCGGCATCGCCCTGATCGCCCACCCCCACCCGATAGGCGGCGGCGCCAATACCAACAAGGTCGCGCACACTCTGGCCAAAACCTTCCTCCACCTGGGCTACGCCGTTTTTCGCCCCAATTTTCGCGGGGTGGGCAAAAGCGAAGGCGTCCATGATGAAGGCAGAGGCGAGAGCGATGACCTCCTCACCGTTCTTGCAAGCGCACAAACCATCCTCCCCGATGGCGCCAACCTGCCTGTCGCGCTCGCCGGATTCTCCTTCGGCGCCTACTGCCAGACCATAGTCGCTAAGCGCCTGCAAGAAGAAAATCGCCCGGCAGAACGCCTGGTACTGGTCGGCACCGCCGCCGGTTTCGTCGAAGGCATACGCGCCTACGACACCGCCGCCGTGCCTGCCGATACTATCGTCATCCACGGCTCCGAAGACAGCACCGTGCCGCTGGCCAACGTGCTGGCCTGGGCAGAACCACAAAACCTGCCGGTAATAGTCATCCCCGGCGCCGACCACTTCTTCCACCGCCGCCTGGACCTGATCCGCGACATCGTGCTGCGCACGGCGATTGAAAAACCGATTCAACGGTAGATGTATGTAGGGGCGGCATTCTGCCGCCCGGTCTTGCAGACGGCGATTGACCCCAGTCTGCCGCGCTACAAATTACGCCCATAAAAAATCCGGGCGGCTGTCGTTTTATGACCGCTGCCCGGATTGTCAGGTTCAATCTATCAGTGGTGCGCGACCTGGCTGATGACCATTTCCTTCAAGTTGTCGGAAACGGTGAATGCAGCTTCGGTTTCGGCGCGAATTTCTTCCACGCTGACGCCGGGCGCGTACTCTTCCAGCACCATTTTGCCGTCGTAGAAGCGGAACAGCGCCTTTTCCGTCACCAGAACGGAGACGCGGGATTTGACGGTGAGGGGGAGGGTGCACTTCTTCAAAATCTTCTTCTCGCCCTTGTTGGTGTGTTCCATCGCCACGATAACCATCTTCGCGCCGACGGCAAGATCCATCGCCCCGCCCATGCCGGGCACGTTCTTGCCGGGAACCATCCAGTTGGCAAGATCGCCGTTTTCCGCGACCTGCAAACCGCCGAGTACGCAGGCGTCCAGATGGCCGCCGCGCATCAGGGCGAAAGAGACCGAAGTATCAAAGGTAGAGCCGTGCGGCAGGATAGAAACCGGATTGCCGCCCGCATTCACGAGGCGGGGTTTGCCAACCGGCGGGATGTCTTTTGGCACGGGACCTATGCCCAGAAAACCGTTTTCCGAAT
>Ga0209737_10001429_pt1 | contig 17167 bp, 14 predicted proteins | sample TergutCu122P3_FD_187284 | JGI IMG/M metagenome (GOLD analysis project Ga0209737, IMG submission 187284) | Cubitermes ugandensis P3 segment gut microbial communities from Kakamega Forest, Kenya - Cu122 P3 (SPAdes) (version 2) | ecosystem: Host-associated > Arthropoda: Insects > Digestive system...
AGCGACCTGCGCAAACAGAACATCGGCTTCGTGTTTCAGAGTTTCAACCTGATTGACGAACTCAGCGTGTTCGAAAACGTGGAACTGCCGTTAGTGTACAACCAGGTGAAGGCAGCCGACCGCAAACCGCTGGTTGAGGCGGCGCTGGAGCGGGTGGAAATGACCCACCGCCGCAACCATTATCCGTCGCAACTCTCTGGCGGACAGCAGCAGCGTGCAGCCGTAGCGCGGGCAGTGGTGAACAATCCAAAACTCATCCTCGCCGACGAACCCACAGGTAACCTCGACAGCCGAAACGGAAGGGAAGTAATGGAAATGCTTACCGAACTGAACAAAGCCGGAACCACCATCATCATGGTCACCCACAGCGAACACGACGCCGGTTTTGCTCACCGGATAGTGAGAATGCTCGACGGGAAACCAGTAGTAGAAGACCGTAAGACCGAAAAAAAATTAGTGTAAATTAGTGTAATTCGTGGACCAATTAACAATCAAAAATCAAAAATTTTATGAACCCAATCATCCGTAACCTCATCAGCGTAGTCCGCCGCTTCAAGCTGGCGGCATCCCTCAATATTCTGGGGCTTTCGGTTGCTTTTGCAGCCTTTATGGTCATCATGATTCAATTGGATTATGATTACAGTTTTGACAAATGTCATAAGGACTATGACAAGATTTTCCGTTTGGAAGGTTTTGCACCCATGATGGCGCCAGCGCCTGTACCTCTTTTTTCTCGTCCAATTGCCGAACTTTTCTTCGAGTCGTCGCCCCATATCGTTGCCGGTGCACTTTCCAATCAATCAACAGCAGATATGATGGGAAGCAACGTCGCTTTTTTCCATGTGGAAACAGAAGAAGGCGGCGCACGAAATTATTATAAGGAAAAATCAATCGTGGTAAGCCCCGATTTTTTCAAAGTGTTTTCCTTTGATTTTGTCGAAGGCTCGACCGATGTGTACATTGCGCCGGGAAATGTTTTCATTCCTTTGAGTTTGAAACGCAAAATATTCGGCAACGAGCCGGCTGTTGGCAGGCAAATCGTCCACAGCGACTGGGGAAATCAAACAGTATTGGCTGTATACCGCGATTTTCCGGAAAACACGATTATCAGTAATTCCATGTATTTCGCCATTCAGCCTGATGAAAACAGGCAAAACTGGGGTAATTTCAATTACAATGTATACATTCGTATCAATGACGCCTCTAACGCATCTTTGATAGTCGAAAACTTCGCCCGTAAAACCGAAGTTCAGGCAATTTTTGAGCAGATGGGCTTCACCATGTCACTTCGGCCTTTACAGGATATACATTTTACAACGGATGTACAATACGACTTCGGGTCAAAAGCAAGCCGGCAAACGTTGATGATTTTGTTGGCCATTGCCATAGTGATTGTTACCATTGCAGCCATCAATTTCACTAATTTCAGTACTGCGCTCACACCCATGCGTATCAAAAACATCAATACGTTGCGAGTTATAGGTGTGAGGCGAGGCAAGATACGCTTGTCGATTGTTTCGGAAGCGGTTTTCTTCGGATTGTTGTCCTGGCTGGTTGCGCTATTGCTAGTTGCGCTGTTCAACACTACTCCGATGGCACGGTTGGTGGAAGCCAATCTGTCGTTTTCGGCTCATCCGTTGATTTTTTGCGGGACAGCCTTGGTGGCGCTGCTTACCGGTTTTCTTGCCGGCACGTATCCTGCGCGTTATATGACATCGTTTGCACCGGCGCTGGTATTGAAAGGCAGTTTCTCATTGTCGCCCAAAGGCAGAAAATTACGCAATACATTGATAGGATTTCAGTTTGTAGCCTCTTTTGCGTTAATTATCGGAGCGTCGTTCATGTATCTGCAAAATCATTTCATGAAAAATTCCCATTTGGGATACGATAAGGATGCGTTGATTACTGTTGATATCGGAAGAATACAGAAAAGTCGCGATGCTTTTACCAATCAAATCCGGGCGTATTCGGGAGTTAAGGATGTTACTTACGGTCAATTCCTTTTATCGAGTTCCGACGCATATATGAAGTGGATGCGAAAATACAGAGGCGACGACATCATGTACATGATACTTCCCGTTCATCACACATTTATAAAAATGATGGACATTCAGATTACCGATGGTCGAGATTTCCGTCAGGAAGATAGCAATACTGAATTTGGCGTGTATCTGTTTAACGAAACGGCACGCAAGCAATATAATCTGGAATTGAATACATCAATGGACGATGGCGGCGGTGAAATTATTGGTTTTATGCCTGATATCAAATTTGCTTCTTTTCGCACTGCGGTTGAACCGATGGCATTTTATTTGCCAGGAAGCAGGAACCAATGGATACAGACGAATATAGCTCATATCAAACTGAATGCAGGCACAAATCTGCGTGCGGCGGTGTCGCACATTCATTCTACACTTGCAGAATTTGATGCGGGTTATCCATTTGAAGTTCGCTTTTATGATGAAGTTCTGCAACGCCTGTATGAAAAGGAAACATCATTGAGTTCGTTGATTTCGCTCTTCAGTTTCATGGCGATATTCATTTCCATTGTTGGCGTATTTGGTTTGGTAGTATTCGACAGCGAATGCCGGCGAAAAGAAATAGGCATCCGCAAAGTGCTTGGCGCATCTACAATGGGCATCATCATCATGTTCAACAAGGCGTATTTCAGGATACTGATAATATGCTTTGTGATTGCGGCTCCGCTGGCGTGGTATGCCGTTACGCGCTGGTTGGAAAATTTTGCGTACAAAACGCCAATGTACTGGTGGGTTTATTTGCTGGCGTTTGTGGCTGTGGGGGTGATAACGGTGTGTACTGTTACTTTCCAGAACTGGCGGGTAGCGAATGATAATCCGTTGAAGGCGATAAAATCGGAATAAGAGGAGTTGATAGACTGATAAAGATAAACTTCGTCGAGGGGTTGACATCGTCGAACTTCGTTTCGCCGTTCTCACTTCTTAGCTGCGTTTACAAAGATGTACCTATTTCTCTCAAAACCCAATGACGCGCTAGTCTCTACAAACATCTTCTTCATTCCGAATGGAACGCAGTGGAATGAGGAACCCAGTAGTGCTCGACGCAGTCAATCTCTACACGCGCTTCAAATTGAAAAGTGCCCCATACTAGAAAAATATTTTCATGAATCTCAAAAAAATGATTTAACGTTCAAGCGTGTTTTCGGCAAACACAAGCATCTTTGTATGAGTTTAATGGTTTTGTATAAGTACACATCTTGCAACCCAAAATAGAGGCGAAGTTATGAAAGTAAATGAAAAAGAATCAAGTAACATTAATTGTTACATATAAACTGTCCTCTGCATCTTGCTCCCAAGGATTCCCGAGTGAAACATGCAGTTCACCCGATCCTTTGTCGATGGCTTCGAAAGAAAAAGTTCTTATACCGCCCGCTCCAATGGCTTCGATTGATTTTTGGTACTTGTTTTCTAAATAATTCAAATGTTTATTGTCAAATGAATTGATCTTCCAGATATATCCTGTGGTTGGATTTTCATCTAATTGCAGTTCAATAATATCCCCTTTTTGGGCGAGGATTTTCTTTCCGTTGTAAGATTTATCTATTGTAATCATTGCTTCAAAGGATTACCAAACGTACAATTGGGTTACTTGTCCGTTTTCAAGGCAATAGTTTGCAGGCGATTTTTTGTCTTTTGCTGAAGTCGCCAATATGGTAAATGCTTCGTTAGCTGAATCAATGTTATTGGCCAACTTCACCCATCCTGTCCCCACTACATTTATCCATGAATTTCGGGTTTCGTTTGTTGTATACAATGCGTTTATCTTTTTATCGCTGTACCAGACACCTGCGCCATAGCCAGCGTCAGGCAATCCGTTGCTTACAAAAGGAGGATTTAAGGTGGGTACGGATTCCATTTCACTTGCGGCAGGCGAACTATTTATGGTTTCTACTGATAAAGTTGGAACGCTTGCCTGTGTTTCTATTGCTTCAATTTGATCTTTTGGTGAATTTTTTACAGTTTTTTTCATCTGTTTTAAAATTTATATTGAATTTCTAATTAGAATACATATACTTGCTGAATTACATCATTTTCAAATAATAAATGAACATCAGAACTGTTGGTTTTTGCTGAAGCTAATGCCGTGAGCATGTTAATGAATGCTGCATCATTGGCATTGCCTATTTTCTTCCACCCTTGTCCGTTGCTGAGAAACACCCAGGCGTTTCTGGTTTCATTAATTGCCCATAATCCTTGTACTTTCACAGCCTCAAGATTGTTGTTATTGACGATACCATTAGCACCGTATACTTGTGCCTCGATACCGCACTGACCGAAAGCAATTTTGAAATACCCGGACTCCCCAAAACCAGTTCCCCAACTGTTTTTACAAATCCAGTATTCACCGGCAGTGTCATAGCCTACTATACAAACGCAGTGACCGCCTAATGACGCTCCGGTAACATGTTTGTAAACGCCTGATCTGTAATTGTAAAAATCATCATAAACCGTAAAACAAGCTTCAACCGGACCTTTTGATGAAATGTACTCTTTGATGTCGCTGATACCGTTTATTTTAGAATAGCCTGTTATTTTGGTAAGATGGCTATCCCAGCCGGACAGTCTTCCCGAACAATTTTGATCACCTGCTGTGTATGGATAATACGCTTCTTCTGTTACGCCTTGTGATTGAAAGAAAAACAATGCTCTTTCGGGCCACCAGCCATTTCCGCAATTACGGCCTTCTGACCTTGCATGACAGTAAAAAAGATGCGCTTCTGAAAGATCAATCTCATAAGAAGCGCCGCGCAATATCTTGATTTGGCTTTCAACGGAAGCAATTGTACCAAACGCGACACAAGAACCGCAATTACCCTGATTTTTTACTGAAGTCACGAAATTCCCGCCATTGTTGCGCCAATCCAGAGCGGATGGCGTTCCAAAACCGTCTGAAGATAATGTAGCCTTAGCAGATGAATATCTGGCAAATGATACCGCACATTCCTGTTCCTGGGATTCCAGGCATGGAGCTCCCGGACCGGGCAAATACCCGAGAAGATTTCTTTTTGCAACCTCGGATAGTTCTGAAAAAACAGTAACACCGGCTTCCCATCCGGCGTTTGAACTTGCAATTGCTTCCTGAACAGCTTTAAGTTCTAATTTTTTTATCGCCATATTTTTGAATAAATGTATCGATGCAAAAATACATCTTTTCCCACAAAACCAAAATAAAAATATTATCTTTGCAAAATTAAACTTTCTTTCTTGATCATAACAAAATCGAAGTCGTTGTACGGAATACGTCTCTAAAAACCGGTAAAATGAAAAATGCAGAAAAAATATTCCATTCATTATCCTCATTCATAGGTAATACGCCTATGGTTGGTATCGAATATCGGCACAAAGGCAGCAAAGGTACGATTTACGCCAAATGCGAAAACTACAATTATACAGGTAGCATCAAGGATCGTATGGCGTTTTTTATACTCAAAGAAGCATATCGCAGTCAAAAGCTTCATCCGGGCAACCAAATCGTAGAAGTAACCAGTGGAAACACGGGCATCGCGATAGCGGCTCTGGGCAGAGCGCTGAACCATCAAGTGAGTATCATCATGCCCGATTGGATGAGTCGGGAACGAAAAGACATTATCCATGGTTTTGGAGCCGATATTATCGAGGTCTCAAAGGAACAGGGCGGTTTTGTAGGGGGTATAAAAATGGCAAACGAAATGGCAGCAGAAAATCCAAACATATTTCTGCCACTTCAATTTTCCAATAGAAATAATATACTGGCGCACAAAAATACCACTGGGGTTGAAATTTATGTACAGTTACAGAAAGCAGGACTGCGTCCCACAGCTTTCATTGCGGGTGTGGGAACGGGCGGAACGGTTATGGGGGTGGGTGAAGCACTTAAGATGAAGTACGACGGCATAAAAATACACCCTCTGGAACCTTTGGAAAGTCCCACACTGACTACGGGATGCAAAATAGGTACACATCGTATTCAAGGCATTTCCGACGAGTTCATTCCCGATATCGTCAAACTTGACCAACTGGATGAAGTCATACAGGTATCTGATGGCGATTCTATACTGATGGCGCAAAAATTGGCTGCTACATTTGGTATGGCTACAGGAATTTCAAGCGGAGCAAATCTGTTAGGGGCCATCAAATTACAGACAATGTACGGTTTCAATGCAGTTATAGCAACTGTATTTGCCGATTGCAATAAAAAATATTTGAGTACCGATCTTATGAAAAATGAGCCCGTTAAGGAATATTACCTGACGCCTGATGTTGAACTATTGGATTTTTTTCCAATAGACCGTGCATTTTAAAGTAATTTACTGTTTTCAAACATTTGATGCGTCATTTTTTATAGTTTCATCCCAAACTGGTAAAATACGAAACTCCACATATCCGTCGCTTCGTCAATAGATTTTGATAATGGTTTGCCCGCTCCGTGCCCTGCATTCGATTCGATTCGTATCAATACCGGGTTGTTGCCCGGTTCCTTGTTCATTTCCTGCAAGGTGGCTGCAAACTTGAAAGAATGTGCGGGAACAACACGGTCGTCGTGGTCGGCCGTAGTGATGAACGTTGCCGGATAGGATACGCCTCTGCGGATGTTGTGCAGCGGTGAATATTTGTAAAGGTATTCAAAATCTTTTTCGTTGTCGCTACTTCCGTATTCAACAGCCCATCCCCATCCGATGGTGAATTTTTGATACCGTAGCATGTCCAATACGCCAACGGCAGGCAAAGCCACCCGGAACAAATCGGGACGTTGCGTCATAACGGCGCCCACCAGCAAACCGCCATTCGAGCCTCCATTGATAGCAAGTTTTTCGGGTGATGTATACTTTTCCCTAATCAGGTATTCGGCCGCAGCAATGAAATCGTCGAACACATTCTGTTTCTTTTCCAGCATTCCTGCACGGTGCCATTCTTCGCCATATTCGCCGCCTCCGCGGAGGTTGGGCAGGGCAAACACGCCGCCGTTTTCGAGGAATAATATCCGCGAAGCGCTGAATGAAGGAGTCATACTGATATTAAATCCTCCGTAGGCATACAGGAAGACAGGATTTTTGCCATCCATCCTGATTCCTTTTTTGTGAACAATAAACATCGGTACACGGGTTTGGTCTTTGCTGGTATAAAATTCCTGCTTGATTTCGTAATCGTCGGGATTGAACTTCAAATCGGGTTGACGGAACAGCATCGACCGGCCGGTTTCTACATCATACCGGTAAATAGTGGCTGGGGTAGTAAAACTTGTAAAAGCATAGAACAGCGTTTTTTCGTCGCGCTTTCCATACAAACCGCTTGCCGTTCCAATAGCAGGTAAAGCAATTTCTTTTTCGATTTTTCCGCGATAATCGAACTGCAATATTTTGGCGCTGGCGTTTTTCAGATAAAATGCAAAGAGTTTTCCTCCACCGGTGGATACGCCTTCGAGGAGTTCTACTGTTTCGGGGATAACGTCTATCCATTGGGTTGTATCGGGTTGGATGGCGCTGATGGATGTCAGGCGGTAGTTGGAGGCGTCTTTGTCGGTGAGCACCAGCAAACGGCCATCGTAATGGTCTACCACAGCACTGTTGTATTTAAACCCTTTCATCAAAGGTGTGATTTTGCTGTTTGGTTTCGCGAGCGATTGAAAATACAGTTCATTTCCTGAAGTACCTTCGGATACCGACAAAATCAGGTATTCTTCGTCTTCCGTAGTAGAAGCGTTTACGTAGCGCAACGGATTTTCTTTGTCTTCATAAATCAACTTATCGCTGCTTTGCGGTGTTCCAATGGTGTGATAGAACACTTTGTGAAACTGGTTTTGTTTCGAAAACTGTCCAGTGGCGCCCGGTTCATCGTAGCGGCTGTAATAGAAACCGTTGCCTTTCCATGCCGCACCTGAGAACTTGACCCATTGCAGATGGTCGTTCAGGTTTTGTCCGGTTTCGGTATCCATTACAAAAAACTCCGTCCAGTCAGAGCCTGCCCTTGAAATAGAATATGCCATATACCGGCTGTTTTTCGAGAAATACACGCCGCTCAAAGCAACCGTTCCATCCTCCGACAGAGTGTTGGGATCAAGAAATGTTTCAGGATCGCCATCCAAATTTTTTTGCCGGTACAGTATTGACTGGTTCTGAAGTCCGTCGTTTTTAAAAAAATAATAATAATCGCCCTTTTTGAAAGGCGTAGAATAACGGGGATAATTCCAAATATCCGTAAGCCGTTCCCGGATTTGGGTTCTGAACGGAATTTGCGACAGGTAATCTTCTGTCACTTCATTTTGGGCTTTTACCCAACTGGCAGTTTCCGGTGAGTTGTCGTCCTCTAACCAACGGTAGGGATCAGCAACTTTTGTCCCGAAATAATCGTCCACAACATCGCCTTTAGCCGTCATCGGATAGGCTTTGTGCTGGATAGTTTCTTGTTTGCACGAATAGGCCGTGTACATACAAATAATGATCAAAATATATTTCTTCATTCTAACAATAATAATGGTGTTTCTTCTTCGGCGCTTATGATTTCTTCGGTATTTTCGACCAGGCTAAGCGTATTCACTTCTGGGCCTTTTGTTCTGGGCAGGCAGAACCTGATACAGAAACCTTCTTCGGGTTTGGTTTCCGCCCAGATACGACCTTTCAATGCTTCAATCACTGCTTTGCAAACTGCCAACCCTACCCCGTAGCCTTTGGTTTCAGGGTCGCCCGGCAGTAGAAGGTTATCTTTCAAATCGAACAGGATTTCTGCCTGTTCGGGAAATAGCCCTATACCGTCGTCGATAACCCATAATTCTACAAATTCGATATCTTCAGCGACACCATCCCCGGAATCCATCCTGGTGCCAATCTTTGCTCCTATCGAGATGTTTCCTGTGTCAGCGGGTGCAAATTTGAAAGCATTGGATATCAGATTACGTAAAACTCTTTCTACCAATCCTTCGTCGGCAATAGCGAAAGTGTTGTTTTGTACTTCGTTGGTCAACAGTATATTTTTGGCTGTTGCATACTTGCTATATTCAATAAACAGATTGTTAGTCAATTGTGGTATATTTACCGTAGAAAGTGCAGGTTTCAGTTGACCCGACTGTGCTTGCAGCAATAGCATAAAGTTCTCAAAAAAGCCATACAGAGCGCGAATTTGATTGGTGATACTGTTTAAAGGACTATCGGCAGCTACTGGACAGTTGCCCTGTTCCATTTCGAATAGACTGATGCTTTGTTCCAGCGATCTGATACCGTTCTGAACTTGATGGCCAAGAAACTGGAAAGCGTTTCCTTGATTTTTTCTCAACAAATCAAGTTCTTCGCCCTTCATGCGCATTTCATTTTGTGTTTTGGTAACGTCAGACTTGTGTTTGTACTCAAACCAAAGATAGGCCATTGCCAATAACGTTGTTACCACTATTGCCCATACCAGAGCAAAGATATGGAAGACTTTTGAAATGGTGGAACGTTGTTGCCATCTGTTTTGTGCTTCTTCAGCAGCAGCAACAGCAGCGTCGCGTTCGGCTTGAAGATCTGTGTTGAGATCGCTGTAAGTCTTATTTACAATTTGCATATTTACATCGATTAACCGTGTAAAATATTCGTAAACATCGTTAGTTCTTTGGAGCCTGCGATATGAATCGACCAGCGACTGGTAAAAATATTTCTGCATCTCGAGATTACTGCGGTCAATGGCTATTTCCAGACCCTTTTTGAGTTCTTCCACTGCTTCAGCGTAATTGTTTCTGAGCAACCATGTTTGCGCCATCGCATCAAAATTTTCCATGGCCAGGTCCCAGAGACGCTCACGGATGGTGAGATCGCGGATGGTTCTCCGGTGGTTGGTTGCTGTAGTGTAATCCTTTTTATCAAGGGCAATCTGACTCATCAAAATATGAGCATCTATTACCGCAAGGTACTGCCGCGAATCGTAACCCTTTGAAGATGCTCTATTAGCATAAACCAAACAACTGTCCACGTTTTCGTACTGAAACAGTTTGGCAATACTCACCAATATGGCTGCCCTCGCCGAATCGGGCGCCTGATACATGCTTTTTCTCAGTTCACCGGCTTTGGGATTGGCAAGAGTGTGAAAAACAGATGCTAAAAGAATAAATAAAAAAAATATACGTCTATACATTGATTTCTGGTTTTTGTGTGTTTTGAATGGCACAAAATTATAAAAAAAAATATTTTTCGCAAATATATTCAATTTTTAAATATTTTTGTACCGGTTTTAAAATTAAAAAAACATGAAAAAGAAGTTTATTTGTACCGTATGTGGTTATGTGCATGAAGGTGAGGATGCGCCCGATTTTTGTCCTCAATGCAAACAACCCAAATCAAAATTTAAAGAAGTAGAATCGGATGGCGTCATGGAATGGGCTGACGAACACCGTCTTGGTGTTGCAAAAGATGTAGACGCCGAAGTTCTGGAAGGGCTAAAGGCTCATTTCAATGGCGAGTGTACCGAAGTGGGCATGTATTTGGCGATGAGCCGTCAAGCCGACAGAGAAGGTTATCCAGAAGTAGCCGAGGCATACAAGCGAATTGCATGGGAAGAGGCGGAGCATGCAGCCAAATTTGCTGAATTGCTGGGCGAAATCGTTTGGGATACCAAAACCAACCTGAAAGCAAGGGTTGAGGCAGAGTGTGGCGCATGCGCCGACAAGAAAAGAATCGCAACCCGGGCTAAACAATTGAACCTGGATGCGATACACGACACCGTACACGAAATGTGTAAGGATGAGGCCCGTCACGGACAGGCATTTGAGGGTTTATTAAAACGTTATTTTTCATAACCTTTATCATTGAACATCTTTATCATGCAAAAGTACGAATGTAATGTCTGCGGATACATATATGATCCGGCAGAAGGCGATCCCGACAGTGGAATCCAACCCGGAACAGCGTTTGAAGACATTCCCAACGATTGGTCATGTCCGCTCTGCGGTGTAGGGAAAGAAGATTTTACTCCCATAAATGAATAGAAAAGTTGTTTTATTTGAGGCTGTTTGACAATGTTCAGACAGCCTCTTTTTTGTAGTAGTATCAATATGCCAACTCCATTATACGGAAAAACATTATCAGAACTTTCTCTAACAGTCAAAGAGTTATCTTTGCCGGCATTTGCAGTGCAACAGATTACCGGCTGGCTGTATGGGAAGAATGTATCTTCAATTGATGAAATGACCAATCTTTCTACCAAAAATCGTTCTTTACTGGCTGAAAACTACAACGTTGGCGTATCTGAACCGGTTGATGTTAAAATATCCAGAGATGGAGCAAAAAAATACCTTTTCCCGACAATGAACGGTAAATTCGTAGAGACAGCCTTTATTCCCGAACGCGAACGGGCTACCCTCTGTGTTTCATCGCAAGTGGGATGCCGCATGGGTTGTGCATTTTGCATGACTGCCCGACAGGGATTTCAAGGTAATCTGACCGCTACCGATATCCTGAATCAGTTCCGCAGCATACCGGAAAACAAACAACTCACCAATATCGTTTTTATGGGTATGGGCGAACCGTTCGACAATTCTGATGAGGTGATGAAAAGCATTGAAATTCTCACATCGAACTATGGATATTCCTGGGCGCCCAAGCGAATTACCGTTTCTACGATTGGTATTCTTCCGGCTGTGCGCCAGTTTATGAACAACAGCCGTTGTCATCTCGCTGTAAGTCTTCATCATCCTGATTCTGTTGAAAGACGTAAACTCGTGCCGGTTGAAAATAAATATCCTGTCAGGCAGGTGATAGAATTGCTGAAAACTTACGACCTGAACAGGCAACGGCGCATTTCCTTCGAATACATCATGCTGGCAGGCATTAACGATTCGTTGCAACAGGCGAGGGACACAGTGCGCTTGCTTTCGGGATTGCGTTGCCGGGTGAATCTTATCAGGCACCATGTCATACCCGGATGTTCGTTTCAACCATCGTCCGACCAGGTAATCAGACAATTTGCCGATGAACTCAATAACAAAGGCGTAATCACCACCATCCGCCAATCGCGCGGAATAGACATTGAGGCAGCCTGTGGAATGCTTTCAACAAACAATAATTTGAAAAATATTTTGTAATGCGAATCAAGGGTTGAGAACCTCAAACTTATTCTTTGGAAATTTCAAAATAATTTCTTAATTTTGCAAAAAAATGAATCAATCATGGCAGCCCAAAAAAAGCCCAGAGTAGAAAACAATATAGTTCTAAAGCCTCAAGATGCAGGCGTATTCATCGACCCGCGAACGGATTTTGGGTTTAAGCGTCTTTTTGGCGAAAAGGATTTGATGACAGATTTCCTGAACTCCGTATTGGGAATTAGCATCGTCGATTTGGAATATCGAAACACGGTAAGAACAGGAGTTTCAAAAGACGAAAAGGCAACAATCTTCGACCTGTATTGCTCTACCGGAACTGGTGAAAAATTTATAGTTGAAATGCAAAACCTTCCGCACGAACATTTTATAGACAGAATAGTACATTATGCTGCTCGACTTATTCAGCAGCAAGGGAAAAGGGGTAAAGGTTGGGATTATCAACTGCCACCCATATATTCGGTAAACATAGTCGATTTTAAACTCGACAAAAAAATCATTACAGATAAGTATTTATCATACATACAATTATTGGACAGGGATACAAAAAAAGTGTTTTACGATAAACTATCCCTTGTGTTTTTAGAACTGCCGCGTTTCAACAAACCTGAAGAAAAATTGGTAACCAATGTAGACTATTGGATGTATGCGCTAAAAAACATGCCGAATTTAAACGAGTTACCTGATATACTTGACGCCGAAGTTTTCAAAAAAATGTTTGATTTAGCCAAAATTGCCAAAATGACCGCCGAGCAACAAAACGATTATTATAAATCACTTCACGATATGAACATAATGAAAATCCAATTCGGGAAAATGGAAAGTACCATTACCGAACAAGGTAAGACCATTACCGTGCTTACCCAGGAAATAGCAGAAAGAGATGCAAAATTAGCAGAAAGAGATGCAATAATAGCAGAATATGAACGAAGATTAGGATTGAGTGCCACAACAGTCACCAAGCCAACTCGCTCATCAAAGGTACGTACACACAATGTTTAAGAGCGACCTCCCTATAATTGATTCGTACAGCATACTGTTTCATAATGGTTGTCTTGTACAGAACGACCAGCCCTGCCAACTTCCGGAAGGTGTCATTGTGGATAGCAGGGAAAATGCAAAACTTGACTGTGTTGGGTTTTATGTCTTCATTCCCGCAGGTATAAAACTGTCCAAGCCCATACAAATCACCAATCTGTACGATGTACATTATGATGCGTCCACACAGTCCCGTAACCTTGTGGTCATGGAACCCGGAAGTTTTATAGAATTGTTAGTCAGCGACTATTCTCTTTCAGACGATGAGGTCAGTGTGAAATATATAACAGAAATAACGCTGGGTGATTCAGCCAATTTGGAAATGGTTCGTTTACAAAAAATGAACACCGTTACTTGTCTGACCACTGACACTATGGTACAGCAAGCCGCCTCAAGCCGGATGAGAACACATTACATAACATTGGGAGGGCGCAACATCAACAATAGAATGAAAGTAAAACTTACCGGAAAAAACGCTGAACATATCGCTGCCGGCTTATCGTTGTCGCAGCAAAATGAGAATGTAAATAACAATATGCTCATCGTTCACGCATCGCCTGATTGCCAAAGCAAACAACTTTTCAAAAACATCCTTTCGGACAAATCCACCGGTGCATATACCGGACGCATCGTTGTAGACAAGGACGCACAGAAAACGATTGCTTACCAGCGGAGTAACAATATTTTATTGCACCCGGAAGCGAAAATGAACATCTGTCCGCAGTTGGAAATCTATGCCGACGATGTAAAATGCAGCCACGGCGCTACTGTGGGACAATTGGACGCCCAAGCGGTGTTCTACATGCGTTCGCGCGGTATTGATGAAGCCGAAGCAAAAAAGATGCTTCTGTATGCGTTTGCCCGTGAAGTACTCGACAGTATCACCTGCATGTCCTTCAGAGAAAACATCCTGCGTTTGACTGAACAATATCTGATGGTTGGTTGAATTATCGCCTCAATCGAATAAAATAGCAGGAATATCCAGCGGTTCGACAAATTTGCTGTCTTTATAAACGCGCATACTGCCTCCTGAAATTTCGTCAACAAGCATTATTTTGCCGTCGATTCTGCCAAATTCGAGTTTGATATCGTACAGCTCTGCGCCTTTTTTCGCCAGTTCGTCTTTGATAATGCCGGTTATCCTTTTTGTTAAATCTTTCAGGATTTCGTATTCTTCAGCAGTTAAAATACCAAGCATATCAAGTTGGTCTTTTGTAATGGGCGGGTCGCCGCGCTCGTCGTCTTTTAAGGTTGTTTCAACTAAAAAGTCCAATTCCTGTCCGTTTTGGCAATAATCGCCGAACCGTCTCAAAAAACTTCCAACCGCTTTTAGCCTGCAAATCACCTCAACGCCTTTACCGAACATGGTAGCAGGCCGTACAATCATTTGCGCTTTTTCAACATCCGACGACACATAATGAGTAGGGATACCCGCCGCTTCTATTTTCTTGAAAAAAAACTCGGTGAGCATGACACATGACTTGCTTACTCCCGCAATGCTCAACCCCACCGTGTTCGCGCCGGGGTCAAATTTACCGTCGGTACCGGTAACGTCGTCCTTGAACTGCAACAAAATGTTCCCGTCGCCGTTATCGTACACATCTTTGGTTTTACCCTTGTAAATCAATTTCATAAATATCTTGTTTTTGAAAATTAAATCGGATGCAAAAATAAAAATTATTTGTTTACCTTTGCCGGTAGAAATTAATATATAAATATGACACGCAACATTATTTTTTTGATGACCATTCTTTGGGTTGCCGGTTGTACCAACCAAAAGTATGATATAGTGATATACGGCGGAACATCGGCAGCCGTAACCACTGCCGTGCAGGCGAAAAAAATGGGTAAATCGGTGATTATTGTATCGCCTGACAAGCATCTTGGAGGCATGACCAGCGGTGGACTTGGTTTTACCGATTCCGGAAATACAGGCAGTATCGGAGGACTGTCCCGCGAGTTTTATCACCGTGTATATCTTGAATACCAGAAAGAAGAAACATGGAAATGGCAAAAAATGAATGAATTTAGTAATCAGGGACAAGGTACCCGGGCGATGCGGGACGATGACCAAACGATGTGGACTTTTGAACCCCATGTAGCCGAGAAGGTATTTGATGATTGGATTGCCGGACTAAAGATTCCTGTGATACGGGAAGCGTTTCTCGACCGCGAAAAGGGTGTCAAAAAGGATGGAACACGGATTGTTTCCATCAAAACATTGGACGGGATAACTGTCTACGGAAAAATGTTCATCGACGTCACCTACGAGGGCGACCTGATGGCTGCCGCAGGCGTGAGTTACCATGTGGGACGCGAATCCAATGCAACTTATGGTGAAACATGGAACGGAAACCAGTTTGGCGTGAAACATCACGGGCACTATTTCAAAAGCCATGTTGACCCGTACAAAACGCCCAGCGATTCCCAAAGCGGATTGCTCAAATACATTGATGACAGTACAGAAGGCATTAACGGTGAAGGCGATAATCGTATACAGGCGTATTGTTACCGCATGTGCCTGACCAACCATCCGGAAAACCGTGTTCCATTTACCTGCCCCGACGGTTACCATCCGGAAGATTACGAATTGCTGCGTCGTGTTTTTGAAACAGGTTGGCGCGAGACATTCGACAAGTTCGACGCTATACCAAACAGAAAAACGGATACCAATAACCACGGGCCTTTCAGCACCGACTTTATCGGTATGAACTATGACTATCCCGAAGCCACATACGAACGCCGCCGCGAAATCATGCAGGAACATTACAATTATCAAATGGGCTGGTTTTACTATATTGCCAACGACCCGGGCGTGCCTGAAGAAGTCCGCTCCCGCATGAGCGAATGGGGGTTGGCAAAAGACGAGTTTGCGGATAATGGACACTGGCCTCATCAAATCTATGTACGCGAAGCGCGACGAATGTTAGGCGAATACGTTACCACAGAACATGAGTGTCTTGGCAACCGTCAACCTCCGCGTCCTGTCGGGATGGGTTCATACACGCTGGATTCGCATAATGTACGCAGACTGGTAACGAGAGAAGGGTTTGTACAGAATGAAGGTGATGTGGGCGTACATCCCGGTAAACCTTATGGAATTGACTACGGCTCTCTAACGCCCAAGGCTGACGAATGTACCAATTTGCTGGTGCCTGTATGCTTGAGTTGTACACACATTGCTTTCGGCTCCATCCGTATGGAACCGGTGTTTATGCTGTTGGGACAAAGCGCAGCAACGGCAGCAGCGCTTGCTATTGACGCAAAAACAGATGTACAAAGGTTAGACTATACGCTTCTTCGCAAACAATTGATAGACAACGGTCAACGACTCGAATTTTAGAAAGTAATGATGGAGGATTTGTTCGCCACATCATTGCGGGTTGGTCTCTAATTACCCATAGCCTTATAATTCAGCAGTTTTATATTCCCAACGGGGTTTTCAAGTTCGCCGCAATAGATAACTTGCTTATTGATAACACGATTCTTGAATATTTCGGAAAAATATTTTATCCCCTTTTCAAAATCAGGATGATAAGTCATTGCCGATTTTATTTCCGTAACATCAAAGTTATTACCATTCTGTAATATCAAATCTACTTCATTTTGATTACTGTCGCGATAAAAATACAAATTGCTTTCTTTGCCCCGGTTGTATCGATTTTTTAAAAATTCCGTAACCACAAAATTTTCAAACAAATGACCGCGCATTTTATCACGGCTCATCTGTTTATGGTTTTCAATATCAAGCAAATAACAAGCAAGGCCGGTATCAATAAAATACAGTTTCGGCTGTTTTGTGAGCCTCTTTCCTATATTTTCAAAGTATGGCGGCAACAAAAATACGATATATGATGCTTGCAAAATCGTCAACCATTCCTTTATGGTTGTTGCGGAAACACCCACTTCCTTTGCCAAATCCGAGGCGTTGAACAGACTGCCAATCCTTCCTGCGCACAAGCGAAGAAAAATATGAAATTGAGTACTGTTTTTCACATTCAGTAAATCGCGTACATCCCTGTCCAAATAAGTTTTTACATAATTGGGATAC
>Ga0209737_10001430_pt1 | contig 17166 bp, 15 predicted proteins | sample TergutCu122P3_FD_187284 | JGI IMG/M metagenome (GOLD analysis project Ga0209737, IMG submission 187284) | Cubitermes ugandensis P3 segment gut microbial communities from Kakamega Forest, Kenya - Cu122 P3 (SPAdes) (version 2) | ecosystem: Host-associated > Arthropoda: Insects > Digestive system...
CGATGTACTTAACACAGACAGACAACTAAAGACCCCGTCCATACCACTTCTTTAAATACCTAAATCACTCAAAGAAGAGTGAGCACCAATGAGCCTGCATCTAAACCCTGAATACGACAAACTCTTACCCCGAATGTCAGAAGAAGAATTCATTGAACTCAAACACTCCATAGAAACCGAAGGACAACACTACCCAATAATTGTCAACGAAAACCTCGAAGTCCTCGACGGCCACCACCGCTTCCGTGCCTGCACCGAACTGGGCATCGAACCCGACTTTGAAGTTAAACAATTCGACGACAAACTACTCGAAAAAAAATTCGTCATAGAAGCAAACCTCAGACGACGCCACTTAAACAACTTTCAACTCGTCGAACTCGCCGTACCCCTCCTAGAAATCGAAAAAGCCATAGCAAAACAACAAAACAAAAACAACAAAACCCAACTCAACCCCCAACAAGAAGAAACACACCCTTATGATGAGACGGAAAATGCTTTTTCTGAGCCGAAATTCAAAATAAAACCTGCAGAATCAGTTGCTAAAAAAGCAGGTGTATCAACCCGAACCCTTGAGCGGGGAAAAAAAATCCTAGAAAAAGCCAGCGAAGACGACAAACAAAAACTTCGCGAAGGAAAAACAAGCATCTCCAAGATTTATCAGGAAATTGTAAATGAAGAAAAACCACCCCAACCCGTCCAAGAAACAGCAGTTAAAGTAGACACCGAACTGGACTTACACAACAAAGCCGAACTATTAACGCTTCTAGAGCGTCTGCTAAATGGCGAGCTGTACTGTCCTCACTGCGGTAACACCATGCTTGAATGCAACAAATGCCACAAAACCCTAAAACAACTCCTAAAAACAAATTCCACTAAAACCGACGAAGATCCACCATACGAAGATACAACATTTTGGACAAGCTAACTTATGTTGCTTCAACGGTAGAGTATAGATAATTGGAGGATATGTAATGCGTAATCCCGAACAAACAATAGGTAATTTAATTGATAAACAACCAATAGCAGTTATCGGTTCAATCAATGAATCGGGGTTCCCTAACATAAAAGCCATGCTTCCGCCACGCAAACGAGAGGGCATCAAAGAATTTTGGTTCACCACCAACACCTCTTCATGTCACGTAGCACAATATCGTGCAAACCCCAAGGCATGCATATATTTTTTTGATAAGCGCTTCTTTCGTGGCGTTCAATTAATTGGCACTATGACCATTTTAGAAGATAGCGCAACTAAAGAAATGATATGGCGCGACGGCGATACACTATATTATTCTAAAGGGGCAGGTGATCCAGATTATTGTGTATTAAAATTTACGGCACAATCCGGGCGCTATTATGCAAATTTCATTTCACAAGATTTTGAGGTTCCCTGATGCTTGCAGATATAATCCAGACCAGCAAAAACACAGTATTTTTCGGCGGTGCAGGTGTTTCAACTGAGAGCAATATCCCAGATTTTCGCTCCGAAAAAGGCTTGCACACCGCCAAAAAAGTTTACGGTCATCAACCCGAAGAACTTTTAAGTCGAACATTTTTTGAACACAACCCCCAATTATTCTTCCAATACTATAAGGAAAATATGATATACAAAAACTCAAAACCCAATGCGGCCCATCTATCTCTTGCCAAACTTGAACAAAACAACCTGCTTTCCACAGTAATAACACAAAACATCGATGGACTACATCAAGCCGCAGGAAGCAAAAATGTACTCGAACTCCACGGTTCAAACCACCGTCAATACTGCATACAATGCGGCAAAACATATGATTTAGACTATATCTTTGACGCAAAAAATTGTGAAGGGGTTATTCCAAAATGCCGTGAATGCAACGGATTAGTGCGTCCTGATGTTGTTTTATATGAAGAGCAATTAAATAAAAAAGTGCTGGATTTGGCAATAGAGGCGATTGTAACAGCGGATTGTTTGATTGTTGGTGGTACTTCGCTTATGGTATATCCAGCCGCAGGCTTATTGTGCCATTTTAGCGGAACCCATCTTGTACTTATCAATAAAACTGAAACAGCCTATGACAGGTGTGCAAACCTGGTAATTCATGAGAGCATCGGAAAGATACTCGCCCAAGTTATTGAGCACATATTTGGCTGATAATCAGCACGTTGGAATCAAAAGTTTTTGTTAGGCTAGTTAAGCTGGTTTTTTGAGTGTTGTTTCTAGGGTATTTTGTGTTTGTCTGAACTGGGTTACTAATGTTTTTCCAAAAGTTGTCACTTCGGAGAAACCCCCGCCTTTTGCTCCGCCTCTTATGCGAATAACAAGTGTCTCACCTAGACGCTCTTCGGCAAGGGTTATTCGGTGGAGAGCATAACGATAAGACATGCCTATTTGCTTAGATGCTTCTAAAACGGAGTGGTGTTTTGCTATTTCTTCAAGTAACCGGGCTAAACCGTCGCCAAAGACGGCTTGATTTTTATCGTTTACTACCCAGAGCTTGAAGCGATAGTTTAGGGCACACATGATGTTCACTTGGTTTAGTGTAGTGTTTGAGGAATAAAGCTTTGCTTGTGCATTTTAGCGGTATAGTTTTTAGTGCTTTTCAAATAGTCTGAAAATTTTGTGTGCATGGGTTTTTAGTGCTTTTTTATTGACAAAATTTTGCCAGTTATGTGTTAAAATTTTTTTAGACGCAATCTGTGCGTATATACTGTGAGAGGGGACCACTTTTTAGCATCTGTTCCCCCAATTTAGCACTTTTGACCCCTCTCACAATTTGAACAGAGTTATAGCTAATGGTAGCTAAAAACTCGATCATTAGATGAGAATGGGGCCACAAAGAAGATCAAAATTTATAAGGGTCTATCCAGGTGTGCTTTGGAGAAAAATGTCCGAAACTAAATTTAAAATAAATGAAATCACGGCAAAAAAACAATTGAATCCCGTGATCAAAGAAATTACAATTTATGCACCGGATATAGCGGTGAAAGCCAAAGCAGGTCAATTCGTTATTTTCAGAGTCAATCAAGACAGCGAACGTATACCCCTCACACTTGCATCGTGGAATAAAGAGCAAGGAACAATTACGCATATTGTTCAAGAAATCGGTTTTTCCACCGCTGAACTGGGCAACCTAGAAGTAGGACAAACAATCCAAAACGTTGTTGGACCACTGGGAAATGCCACCGAAATCGAGAACTTTGGCACAACCGCTGTCATATGCGGCGGATTGGGCACAGCAGTAGCCTATCCAGTTGCTAGGGCATTAAAAGAAGCGGGAAACAAAGTGATATCCATCATTGGTGCCCGCTCAAAAGAACTATTCATACTCGAAGACGAAATGAGCGCCGTTTCTGATGAAATTTACTTTACCTCAGATGATGGCACCAAGGGCCAAAAAGGCTTTGTAAGTGATGTTTTAAAGTCCCTGCTTGAGAAAAATTACCAGCTCAACCGCGCCTTTGCTATTGGACCCCCCATAATGATGAGCGTTATAGCTGATATAACCCGACCCTATGGTATCAAAACAATTGCAAGTCTCAACCCCATCATGGTTGATGGAATGGGCATGTGTGGTGCCTGTCGAGTTACCATAGCCGGTAAAACCGAATTCGCATGTGTTGATGGACCCGAATTTGATGCACACAAAGTCGACTTTAAAGAACTCATGCTACGACTCAGAGGATATTGCAAAGAAGAAAAACAAGCCGTATCCTTTGAACCCAATGGAGATCAGTGTAAATGTCACAACCACTAAACACCCCAAATAATCGACTAAAAGCCGTTGAAGTTGCTAAACAAGAACCCGCGATTCGCATTAAAAACTTTGAGGAAGTCGTTTTAGGCTACACTGAAGAACAAGCAGTAGCTGAAGCACAAAGATGCCTAACCTGTAAAACACCCAAATGTGTCGAGGGCTGTCCTGTGGGTGTAGATATCCCTGGCTTTATAGGGCTCATCCAGCAGAAACATTATGACGCAGCCATAGCTAAAATCAAAGAACGCAACAGTCTCCCAGCCATTTGTGGCCGAGTCTGTCCCCAAGAAGAACAATGCCAAAAAACCTGCATTTTGGGCAAACGGGGTGAACCAATTTCAATTGGACGCTTAGAGCGATTTGCGGCAGATACCGAACAGAAAAAAGGCATAACCGCCACACATATTAAAGAGTCAAACGGCAAAAAAGTAGCCGTTGTCGGTGCCGGACCCGCAGGGTTAACAGTTGCGGCTGATCTAGCCAAACTTGGCTATCAAATCACTCTCTTTGAGGCCCTTCACTGCGGCGGAGGAGTTTTGGTGTATGGCATACCCGAGTTCCGCTTACCCAAACGTATCGTTCAATCCGAAATCAACTACATCACAAGCCTCGGCGTAGAATTCCGACCCGACGCCCTAATTGGACGCATATTTACAGTAGAAGAATTATTCGCTAATGGCTATCAAGCAGTATTTATCGGCACCGGCGCAGGCTTGCCTAAATTCATGGGTGTCCCCGGAGAAAACCTAAACGGCATCTATAGCGCCAACGAATTTCTCATCCGCGCAAACCTCATGAAAAGCTATGACTTCCCCAAGAGCAAAACACCCATCCGAGTTGGCAAAAAAGTAGCCGTCATAGGCGGCGGCAACGTAGCCCTAGACTCAGCACGATGCGCCATCCGCCTAGGAGCTGACGAAGTCTCAATAATCTATCGACGCACACGCGACCAAATGCCCGCACGCCAAGAAGAAATCGAAAACTCTGACGAAGAAGGCATCATCTACAGATACCTAACGGCACCAACAAAATTCAACGGCGACCAAGAAGGCAACGTCAAATCCATGGAAACCATCACCATGAAACTCTGTGATGACGACAGCTCAGGAAGACGCAATGTTGTTCCCATCGAGGGCTCACAAGCAGTTTTAGAGGTAGATACAGTAATTGTTGCCATCGGACGCACACCCAACCCCATCATACAAGGCACAACCCCTGGTCTTAAAACAGAACGCGACGGCGTCATAGCTAACGACGCAACATATAAAACCAGTTTAGATGGCATCTATGTCGGCGGTGACATAGCAACCGGAGAAGCCACAGTAATCAGCGCAATGGGCACCGCTAAAATCGCCGCAAAAAGCATCCACGAATACCTCACAAACAAAAAATAGGCTCCTAAGCCTACCCTTTTGTTTACTTTATTTTTGTTCCACACCTTAGCTCATATTTTATTTTAGATGTTTTGGTTGCGTCATAAGTATTTTAATGTGTGAATGTCTGGTTGTTGTCAATCAAGTGGGTATTGTATAGCAGAATAGTTTAAGAATTTGAGTGATTAAAATGGGTATACACAGCTCCTCTCAAGATTTCAAATTTAGGTCATGTATCAAAATGGTTGGCAACCAAATTCTAACGTGTTTATGAGTAGTCCAAACAGGTTTTTGTGCATCTCCAACGATTTAGAATAGCAAATATTTTTACGTGCTAAGCACTTAAACCGTCTACGAAACATCAAATGTTTATGCTCAATACCTTGAGCATTTCTCTTCCCGTACGCAAAACATTTCTCAATATAGCCTCATGATAGGCTACTTATCATCAGAATAAACCGCAACGATCTCCACGTCCAGCAGATCCAATAGATCCAAATGCTTTTCCAGTATTTCATGCTCATAGAACCTAACACATATGCAGCAACGTCGCCATTTTCATGATTATAGCATGCCACAACCAACAAGGGTTTTTTGTAGTAAACTCTGCATTTTATCCATCTGGGGCCTGATTTTTAGTGTTTTTTTAGGTTTACATATTTTGGATTTATGTTAATGTAGTATTTTTGATAAACCAAAGGAACCAAACAACCCTATAAATGGTATCTGACCTAAAACCACTGTTTGTGTGTTTCCAGACAAAAGCAACACAATACCACAGAAGAACCAAATCTGGGTTTAATGTTGCTGTGATTTGTCTGGGTGGCTATGGCGATGTGGTGGTGTATAATATTTTCTGTATGAGGGAGTTTTAGAGTAAAAAAAGTAGGATGGGTTGTTAGATTTGTTTTCCACAGTTTGCACAGAATGTGGCGTTAGGTCTGACCGCGGCACCGCAGTTTGGACAGAAATTAGCTTTAGCTCCCGCTGTTGATGATGGCGGCGGTGGTTGTGTATTTGGTTGTTGGGTTGTGTAGCCGTAGGGCTGGGTGTAACCCTGTGGTGGTGTTGAAGCGTTTCCTGTTCCAACTGTTTTTTCGTCAAGTGTGAAGAAGCCAATTGCTGCGATTATAAAGCCAATCCAGATGAAGAAGAAACCAATGCCGATGATTGCTAGTATTGCACCAACCCACATTAGAGTGGCTGCTGTATGGAATAGTGATGTGTTTGAACGTTCTGCTAAGGTGTGGAAACAATTTTTGATATATCGCATAGCCAACAGGTCTAAGATAAAGGCGACAACAAAACAGACTATTACAACTGCAATTAATCCTATGATGCCTGCCAATGCGCTTGTACCATAACTGTCATAACCACCATAATAACCGCTACTATAAGAGCTACTGAATAAATAGCTACTTAATACGCCAAAATATACTGTGAGTATGCCTGCAATTGGTAAGATTGTGCCGACTATTAGAAGAATTACGCCTTTAACTAAGCCGTCGTAGATACGGTTGTCTTTGTAGTGTTCTGCTAGACCTTTCATGCCTATTAGGACAAGAATGATGCCTATGATTGATCCATAGATTAGTGAGCCTATGCCTGCTATAATTTTGCTTGATCCAAAGTTTGTCATTTTAATTTATCCTGTGGACTGGCTATGAGTTTTAGAATAAAAACTTTGCGCATATACACCATAAAATGTATGGTGATTTGCTCTAAAGATGTAACGCCGAAAATTTTGAATCAGATTTAACTGATAGATTAACAAAATTATTTTTGGTGTGTCGTGAGAATTTTAACTATACCATAGTTGCAATTAGTGTTTGGCGGCGGGGTGTGTTTTTTATTGGTGTATGCTTGTGATGTTTGTATTTTAAGCACTTAGATTTTGAATCATCTATAGCATGTGTACCTAACATAAGAGCGCCCAAATGATTAAGACTAAGGTCTACTCTAACTAAGACTAAAAATAAAAAATTATTTGGGGCTTGATTTGGCTTATTTTATGCTATATTTGTTTTCCGCAGTGTGAGCAGAATGTAGCATTGGGTGCAACTGGGGTGCCGCAGTTTGGGCAGAAATTAGATTTAGCGTCTGCAGTTGGGGGTTGTGTAGTTGGTGGTGGAGTGTAGCCGTATGCTGGGGGTGGTGTTTGATATGTGCCTGATGCTCCGCTTTGTGTTTCTTTGAGTGTGAAGAAGCCTATTGCAGCTATAATGAAGCCAATACACATCAAAAATATTCCAATCCCAACTATTGCGAGTATGGCGCCGTACCAAATTATGGTTCCTGCAGTTTCAAATAAGTGCTCACCAGAACGTTCTGATAATACCCGTAGTGAATCTCTGATGTGTCTCGCCGCGAGTAACTCGAAAATGAAACCCACTATGATTAGGGGTATTCCGATAAGTATTATTACTGTGGCTATGCCAACAAGACTAAGGATAAAGCCAATTATCAAATAGATTACTGCGGTGACTAAACCTTTGTACATGCGTTCGTCTTTGTAGTATTCTGATACGCCTTTCATGCCTATTAAGAAAAGAATTATGCCGATAATGAATCCGACTAGTAGTGAGCCTATGCCTGCTAGAGTTTTGCTTGAATTGAAATCGCTCATTTTAGTTATACCTTAAAGCATAACATTTAATACTTTAATATAAAAACATTTGCGACTGCATCAGTGTTAATCAACATTATTCAAACATATGTGGCAGTTGAACTAAAATAATTCTAACAGATCATTTTAGAAAAAAAATGCGTTATATGCCGTCCATATACATGTGTGCTAAACTGGATGTTATGCGTTATTGTTTTATCTAAGTCCTTTGTAGATATGTCGGTAAGCTCATGAAGGTTATTGCATTTAACGGAAGCCCACGACAAGACGGCAACACTGCGGCCCTTATCCGCTGTGTCCTAAAACCACTCGAAACCGCCGGCATAGAAACTGAAGTCATCCAACTAGGCGGACAGTCAATCCATGGTTGTACTGCATGCCAAACTTGTCGGCAACTTAAAAATAAAGAATGTAAAATCACAACCGACAACATCAACCTCTACATCAAAAAGATGATCCAAGCCGATGGCATAATCGTGGGTTCACCCACCTACTTCTCAATGATGACTCCTGAAACCAAAGCCCTAATCGATCGCGCAGGCTATGTAGCAAAAACAAACGACGGCTTATTTCGCCGCAAAGTTGGTGCAGCAGTTGTTGCTGTACGCAGAGCAGGTGGCATTCCAACCTTTGATGGCATCAACCACTTCTTTCTAATCAGCGAAATGATAATCCCCGGCTCATCCTACTGGAACATAGGTATAGCACTAAAACCCGGCGACGCAGAAAAAGACGAAGAAGGACTCCAAACCATGACAACACTGGGCAAAAACATGGCTTGGCTTCTAAAACAAATCAACCAAAACCCCACCTAACCCAGTTGCACCCAAATATACCATACCATGATCTGTCGGCATTGTCATCAAACAAAGATATAAATATGAATCTGTCAAATGAAACTTGGTAAACTACTATGGCTCTTAGTGCTTAACATAAATTAATTGTTGGTCTGCTAACTCTGGCTTTAGGTCTTCTATTTGGTCGATTTGAGGTTTTTCTTTCTATGGATATTCCATTTTTCTCTTTTCTGTCTGGGCTGTTTATGGGCTTGTCAGTAGCTATGAATTTAGCATATATTGTGAGTATAAGGCAAAAATTTGCTAACCGGTCATTTTAACAATAGTGCCCTTTTTTCTGCCTATTTTTGCTCTGTAGGTAGCATAATTATGTTTGTAGATATTTTTGTCTTTATATGTTGATAGAAAATATCATCATCTAATTTTTTGTTATTGCTGCTTTTTTTGCACGATGTTTTTGAGCTGGTATGTACTGTTTCGGTCTATATTGATCAATTGTTGTCTGAGCGTTTAGTATAAAATAAAAGAAAGGGGTGTTGTTTTTTGGATTTATTTTATGATGGCTTGGAGGTCTTCGTCTGCTGTTTTGGTGGGCATGATGTTGAATTTTTCTACCAGAACGTTTAGGATGTTGGGTGTGATGAAGGCTGGCAGACTGGGGCCTAGACGGATGTCTTTTATGCCTAAGTAGAGCAGGGAGAGCAATATGGACACAGCTTTTTGTTCATACCATGAGAGCACCATAGAGAGCGGCAGATCATTGACTCCAACTTTGAATGTGTCTGCTAAGGCTTGTGCGATTTTGATTGCGCTGTAGGCGTCATTGCATTGTCCGATGTCAAGTAGCCGTGGGATGCCATCAATGGTGCCTAGATCTTTGTCAAAGAAGCGGAATTTGCCACATGCCAAGGTAAGTATGATGGTGTCTTTGGGTGCTTTCTCAACAAGTTCGGTGTAGTAGTTGCGTCCGGGTTTGGCGCCGTCACATCCTCCAACGAGGATAAAGCGTTTGATATGTCCGTTTTTAACCAATTCTATGATTTTGTCAGCAACGCTTAGTACAGCATTTCTGCCAAAACCCACCATAACTGTTTTGTCTTCTTGATTTTCTTGAAAGCCTGGTAGTTCCAGAGCTTTGTTAATTATAGCGCTTAGGTCTTTGTTGTTTAGATGAGGTGTGTCTGGGTAGCCGACTGGACCGGTGGTGAAAAGATTATTTTTGTAGGTTTCTGTGGGACGTTGGAGGCAGTTGGTGGTCATTAGTATGGCGCCTGGGAATTGTGCGAATTCTTTTTGTTGGTTAAACCATGCGGTTCCGTAGTGTCCATAAAAGTTTGGGTAGGCTTTGAGTTTGGGGTAGGCATGGGTGGGGAGCATTTCGCCGTGGGTGTAGATGGTTATGTTTTTGGTTTGGGTTTGTTTGAGGAGTTCTTCGAGGTCTGCTGTGTCGTGTCCTGAGATGAGTATGGCTTTGCCTTTTTTATGTCCCAGCGGAACCTTGGTGGGGGTGGGGTGGCCGTATTTCTCTGTGTTGGCTTCATCGAGGAGTTCCATGGCTCGTAAATTGATCTCGCCGCATTTGAAAACTAAATTAACAAATTCGTTTGGGTCTGATGTTTTGTTGAGCGGTGCGGCCAAACCTTCTTTGATAAAGTTGAAAACCTTGGGGTCTTTTTTGCCCAATAGATAGGCGTGGTAGGCATAGGCGGCAACGCCTTTTAACCCAAAGGTTAGAAGCCACTGTAGTGAATTCAGATCAGCATTTATAGCGGGGTTAGAGGTTATACCGACTGTTTTGCCCTGCTCGATCAAAGCCGATTTTGTTGTTTCAAGTTTTAGGTACTGCAGAGTTGGTTGCAACGCTTTGTTTTGCTCTGATAGTAGCTGTTCAGTTTTTCTTATGTAGCCTATGATGGCCTCGGGGTCAAAGTTTACGTTTGTTAGGGTGGTGAAGAGCGCTTCAGCGATAAAGACATCTATTTTTTCATCGTTTTTGTTCTCTTTTTGGATTTGGAGGGATATTTGACTGAGTTCTCGTAATTTATAGACTAGGAGATCTTGGAGGTTTGCAACCTCAGCGGTTTTACCACAAACGCCCATGACCGTACAGCCAGTGCCTTTGGATGTTTGTTCACATTGATAGCAAAACATTTGATTTTGACTCATCTTTAGTCACAAAAACATATTGGTCTGCTCTACAGATAGCTATTTCCCCGAACATATAAGGGCTCAAACAACACTATCAAACTACACAACATCAACTACTTTATACATCCCTTATTAGAACGCCATTACAGCTAAAGAAATATAGTACACGAGTTTGAATGTTATCTAAAACCTCAAACAGACCTAAATTCTGCGAGGCGAGACCCATTTGGTTTATGTTAGCTTCAAAGTTTAAGTCTAGTTTACTCACATTAGACCCATAACTGTTATTTGCAAAGTCCCAATAACCCAGTGGCATCATCAAAAAAGCAACAATAGTCACCGCCAAAACTAGTACCACAACTAACCCTACCGCAATTAACACCCAAGGATCTTTGCGAGACGAACTAGTTACTGTTATTGGTTGTGATGATGCTTGTGGAGGTGCTTGATAGGTTTGACTAACTGGACTTGGTGTTGGCGGCGGGATTTGGTTGCTGACGGCTACTACTTGAGTTCCACAGTTATGACAAAAATTTGCTTCATCTTTGAGTTGGATGCCGCATCTTCGACAATAAGTCACAGTATAGCCTCCGATAGGGTATATAGGCCTCAAAATTTAAGTCTTCTCCACAACTATTGGCTTGTTCAAGGGGTTTAGCTAGCAATTTTAATAAGGACGGCCATAATGGTTTGTTGTTGATGATTGGTTTGTCTCAAAAAGTTCTGGTAACTTCTGCTTGGCCCTACATCAATGTTACTCCGCATCTGGGCAATCTAGTCGGCTCAATGCTCTCAGCCGATGTCACCGCCCGCTACTACCGCTTATGCGGAGCCGACACATTGATGGTTGGGGGATCTGACACACATGGTACCCCCATTGAGGTAGAAGCCCTAAAACAGGGTATAACCCCCAAAGAGCTAACAGATCGCAATCACAAAAAAGTCTCCGAGCTCTTCAAACGCTGGAACATCTCATTTGACAACTATACCACAACTGAGAACTCTGTGCACAAAGCCTTTGTGCAAAAAACTTTGCTTGAAATCCAACAAAACGGCTACATCTTTAACCAAGATACCGAGATGCTCTACTGCAAACACGACCAACGTTTCCTCCCTGACCGCTTTGTTGAGGGCAAATGCCCCCATTGCGGCGCTGAGAAAGCCCGAGGAGATCAATGCGATAGTTGCGGAAAACTCCTCGAACCCACCCTGCTAATCGAACCCCACTGCACCCTTTGCAAAAACCCCCCAATTGCAAAAACAACCCGCCACTGGTACATTGATCTCACTAAACTCTCCGACCCCCTAAGTGAGTACATCAAAAACAATTCCCAACTTCCGCAAAACATCAAAAATTTCAGCCTAAACTGGATAAAAGAAGGCCTAAAACCCCGAGCCGTTACCCGCGATATCGAATGGGGCATACCCGCACCCTTTGATGGTGCACAAGGAAAAACCATCTATGTATGGGTAGACGCCGTCTTAGGCTACGTTTCAGCCACTATTGAGTACTACAAAAATACTAATCAACCTGAAAAATGGCGTGAATTCTGGCTGGATAAAACTGCTCAAACCCTCTACTTTGTAGGCAAAGACAACATCCCCTTCCACACAATTATCCTCCCCGCTCTGCTCTTAGCATCTGGCCAAAACTATAACCTGCCTTGGAGCGTATCAGCAACCGAATTTCTACAATTCAGAGGCAAAAAAGCCTCCAAAAGCCAACGCATAGGCATCTGGATAGATGAAGCTCTCGATATGTTCCCTGTTGATTATTGGCGTTTCTTTCTCATATCCACTCGACCTGAGAGCAAAGACACCAACTTTACCTGGACCGCATTTGCAGAAAAAATAAATGCCGATCTAAATGATACCTTTGGAAACTTTATCCACCGTACCCTCTCCTTTATCAACACCAAATTCGACAGCACAATTCCCACACCCACCAACCCCGATGCCGACGACCAAGCCCTACTTGATGGCCTAAGAGAAAAAACAACCCAAGTCGCCCAAGATATCGAAAACGGTAACCTCCAATCCGCAACCAACACCCTTATCGCAATAAGCCGTCTTGGCAACCAATACCTAAACACCAAAGAACCCTGGAACCTTATGAAAACCAACAAAGAAAAAGCCGCCACAATCTTCTACAACGCAATCCAGATTGTAAAAGCAATAACTGTTATCTCTCAACCCTTTATGCCCACAACTGCCCAACAACTCTGGCAAAACCTAAACCTCCAAGGAATAATTGAACAAAGCCGCTGGAGCGATGCTTTAGTACCTCTTGAAGCTGGACATAAACTCCTAAAACCTCAACCTCTATTCCACAAAGTCGAAACCGATGAAGACAAACTAGACGAGCAACTAGCACAAATACGAATAAAGACGGCTCCTAAGTAGCATGGGTTGTAGCTATGACCATAAAAATTACTGCGGATCTTCATGTGCATACTACCTACTCAAAAGACTCTCTAATAACCCCAAAAGATCTTCTTTATTATGCTAAAAAGCGTGGTCTAAATGCTTGTGCTGTAACTGATCATGATTTTCTTGAGGGTGCTTATAAAATTGCTAAAGAAACTGATTTTCTTATAATTCCTGGTATGGAGGTCTCAAGTGCGGATGGTCATATCGTTGCTCTAAACGTTAAGGAGTCCATTCCCAAGGGTTTTAGTGCTGTTGAAACTGTTAAACGTATTCACAAAGCGGGCGGTGTTGCTATTGCGTGTCATCCCTATGTTTATTTTAAGGGGTGTCTTCGTGAGAATGTTTGTTCTGATTTTGATGCTATTGAGGTGATTAATGCTCGGGCGTTTCCTTTTGGATTGAGTGTTAAAAAAGCAAAGGAGGCGGCACAAAGATTCAATCTATCCTGTGTTGCTGGGACTGATGCTCACTATCCGCCCCAAATTGGTTATGGTTATACTGAGATTGAGGCTAAAGAGGCTACGGTTGAAGCTATTTCTGAGGCTATTGTGGCTGGGCATTGTTCACCTCATGGTCATTCGGTGCCTGCTTTTTTGAACATAGAGCAACAGATGGCTCGACTAAAACGTATGACTAAGAGATTTAGTCACCTATAACCAATGGACTTTCAAAACTTTGTTGGACCTTTTGCATTTTTTGTCTGCCTGTGCTATAGAAGATCCTTGCAAAACTGTCATTTTTCATAGTTACAAATCCCACAGATCAAGTTAAATCTTAAGCCGAAACGTTTTCTACGATTACAATAGCGACCAGACACAATCATAAACCGCATAATCAAACCAACCATGCACATTTAAAACCCGCTCACTTGAAACTCTGATCAAACAATCTACCTCCTTAGTTAACTAATTTTCTTACTACACTTTACAGAAATATCTAAATTAGCATGAAAAATTGCAATACCAAGATATCCAGTATCTACAACAGCTTTAATTTTAGAATCTATTTTTAGTTTTGACACTTTAAACAATCTGAAATCATGACACGTCCATTAGCAAATGAGGTACAAATAATTTGCCCATCGGTTTTGTTTACAACAACCTCGTCTTTATGATGTGCCACTTTTTCTTACCACTGTAGTAACGTCTTTGCTTTTTTTAGCCCCTCCACAGACAAATGCACAAAACGCATAGAACCTACTTAACCCAAGAAGCGAACTAGAAAGATTCGATAGCCATACCAGCCATAATATTCACCCCAAAATGGTCGCTCTTTAGGATCATCAAATCGACCGGTTTCAAAGATCATCTGGCGCACAGCTGTGTAGTCTAGGGTGGTATTGAAAAACTGGGTATATACGCCAAAGTCATAGAGAATTATGTATTTTACATTTCTCTCAACACACAGATCCACAAACTCATCTATATCAAAGTCGGGTGTGAAGGTATCAACAGCCAATTCGGGGTATTGCCAAACCTGTTCACTTGACATATTGGCTGGTAAGTAGAAGCGAAACATGTCTTGGTTAAGTAAGTTAAAACTACAAACTAGTGCCGCTGACTCTGTTTGTGTCATGTTTGCTGCCAAATATGCAGTTGATTCTTTAACTGGAATATGAATTTGATCGCGTACCGTCATCTCATATGCGCTATAGCCGCTATAAGCAACAGCACCGATAATTATGACTATGAATGCAATGGAGGCAAGTTTTTGATATTTTATGCCCCTTGCTTTGGTCTGTAGCGGCTTCCAAGTTTGCATATTGTTATAGAGAAACAAAATAAAACAAGATGCTGCTATAGCTAAAATAGGAAACAGAGGCGTTATGTAGCGCCATTGCCGATTAGGAACTAACGTAAAAAATATGTAAACTACCAAAAACCAAGTTAGGAAAAATACGTCTTGTTTACTTCGACGATAAGCAAACAAACCCAAACCACATAACCCCAAGATAAAAATGGGTAACGTAATGGGATGAACAGGCAAGTCACTAAAGGGCCAAGTCATCTCAACAAGATAGAAGACCGGGAGCGGCTGGAAACGATTCCCATACGCAGGACGATCTTGTCCCCCCTCAGACATAACATATTGAAGCGTTTCAAATTTTGTCATGCCATTGTAGTGGTAGATAGCCGCAAACCAGGGTGCAACAACCAAGACTGCAATGATTCCAATTAACAAAAATTTTCCTAAATTGCCTTTGAGACGTTTTCGAGTTAAGAACAGTATGCTCAAAAGCATAGCCAGAGCCGCAACAACTATTTGATACTTTGCCATCACTCCCAACCCTAGCGTCAAGCCTGCAAAGAGTAATGCCCGACGGCTGTCATTTTTGGTTAGCCAAGTGTAGAATGTAAACATTGTTAGTGTAAAGAAGAATATGAGCAGGGTTTCTATCATGGCGACCCGGCTGAGCCAAAAAAAACCGGGCATGGTGCCTAAGAGCACACTAGCAATTAAGGCGGTTTTGTCGCCGTAAGTCCGTTTAGTAAATTCAAAGAGAACCAAAATTGCCAACACTGAGAAGACAACCGTAACAAGACGACCTGAAAACTCGCTTACACCCAAAACGCTAAAGAATCCGGTTGTGGCCAAATCAAAGATTGGTGGATAGTACCCATAGGTCATCATGTATTCTCCGGTTTGTCCTCGACTTAGCAATAAGCCTCCATAGAGGTGAGGCATCTCATCCCACTGTACCGACATATAGCCCAGATTATACACTGTTGCTGAAACGAAAATAACCAGAAAAACCATCAAAGCCAGCCTATACTTATGTCTTAGAATAAATGGTTCTCTGCGCTGATGACCTAGCTGACTGCCGTTGGGCTGGCTCATGTTTACACCCTATCGCTTAGGCTCAAAATAGTGTTGTTGCGGCTAAAAAGAGTTTGCGATACCCCGCCACTGCAAACTTGGCTGTTTTAGCGGCAAATTTTTGACTAACGGTTTTGCTAGAAATAAAAGAAAAAATGTTAGTTTGTGATGGATTGTTTTAGTGCTGCAAAGTATGCTAATACTTGTTGCATTTGATCTTTTGACATCGCCAGCGTCGCTCGAACAGTGTCTCTTTGTGTAATTGATGCTGATGTTGAGAGTGCTGTTAATGCATAGTCAAGGCTGGAGAAGAGTGATTCCCAAGGTATGTCGATACGTTGTCCTCTTAGATTGTAGAGTGCAAGTACATAGGTGCTGGCACGGCTAAGGCTATCTTTAAACGCCTGCATGCTGTTTCCCAATGTTGAGGGATCTATGTCTGTTCCTGATATGAATGCTGAGATAATTTGATAGTTCTGTTCAAGTACTTGGATTTCTCGGAGAATATCTTGCCTAATTTTAGCTTCGGTACTATTTTCCATATTCTTCGCCGTTTTGTATGTCCCATTCCTGTAGATAAGCGTTGTTTCTTTGCGGTTTAAATTTTTATTTGTTTTCTCCCTAAATATTTTTATAACGATACCTTTGTTTCTTTGTTATTGATACATGATTAATATATAAATTGAAATTAGTTTACATGTAACTGCCTGTGTGTGCGTAATAGACAAAGCCGGCCCTTGTCTGTAGAGCAAGTTTCACAACCTGTTTTAGGGTATGTCCTTTTTGTTTATATACCAGCACTGTTTCTCGGAAATCACGACTATAAGACAGAATAAACAAAACAACACACTAAAATTTAAACTAGTCCACTATAACCATCATAAATGCCCAAAACCTACTTTAACTAGATCAATGAGAGGTTTATTTCTCTTTTGCCGGATAGTTTAGTTGACATAAACATAGCTGAATGTGTTTTATGTGAGGAATCCTTTTTTGTATGTTTAGGTGCTCTTGAGCCATAGCGGTGTCTTTATTGGTTGGACTTCTGGATTCGTTGATAGTTAAAGAGGTAGAGTTGCGTAATCGTGTAGTGATGCCGCCGATGCAGTCGGGACGTGCATCATTTGAGGGTGAGGTTACAAACAGACTGATCAATTTTTATGTGCGCCGTTCCTCAATGCTGGGGTTGCCTATTGTTGAACATGCTTATGTGTCAGCACTGGGAAAAATAGGTCCAAAACAGT
>Ga0209737_10001431_pt1 | contig 17163 bp, 9 predicted proteins | sample TergutCu122P3_FD_187284 | JGI IMG/M metagenome (GOLD analysis project Ga0209737, IMG submission 187284) | Cubitermes ugandensis P3 segment gut microbial communities from Kakamega Forest, Kenya - Cu122 P3 (SPAdes) (version 2) | ecosystem: Host-associated > Arthropoda: Insects > Digestive system >...
TCGATTAAACGATTAAACGATTAGACAGTTAGACAGTTAGACAGTTAGCCGATTCAACGATTCAATGATTAGCCGATTAGCCATGATCCGATTATTTTATAACTCTCTTCGTTACGCTGCCTGCTGCAGTATGTACTTGAATAAGATATACACCTGATGACAAGTTGCTTGTATCAATTTCAATGGAGTTGGAGCTTACTCTGTCCGAACTAATCATTCGACCGGTGATAGCATAAATGGCATAGCTTTGTAAATTTGTTTCTGTAACATTAATTACAAAATTACCGTTTTGTGCTCTGTAAACCTTTACAAAACAATCTACAACTACCGGTGGTACAACTACCGGTGGCACAATTACAACAGGTTCGCCAAATAATACAGGTAATTTGCCTGCTGCTACTATCCAGCCATTTGTTTCTACGAAACGTCCGCCAATAGTTCCGTCTCCTGCAAGGAGTTCAGTCCATGTAATATTTGCTCCATTATTTCCTTCGGCAACGAATGTACCCGGGAAAGCGGTACCACCATCGGTGCCCATGTCTGCCAAAGCTACATTGTTTATGAAATTAAAGCCGGTAGAAAAGCCCGAAATACGTCCTACATTGGCTCCGGTAGCTTTTACTGTGGTGTTTAGTGCTGCGCTATTGCTCACTACGCAAGGTATCGGACCGCCAGCCGGACCTGCACCTACCAAACCACCAACATCGTTTGCTCCGCTTACCGTACCTGTAACATAGCAGTTGTGCATTGTACCGATACCATTACCAAGTCCGCCGGCTATACCGCCAACGCTGTTGCCTGTTGCAATAACAGTTACATCGGCATGCGAATTGCTGATAGCACCGCAACGTGCACCGTCTGAGCCAAAGCCACCAATAATTCCACCCACATTGTTATTGCCTTTGATAGTTCCTTGTACATGTACATTTTCTATCACAACTCCTCCGTAAGTCCATCCTACCAAACCACCTACTCTGTTGCCGGTAGCATCGATATTTACATTTACCAAGTTTAGATTTTTTACAACGCAATTGTCGCCGGGACGTTCGTTGTCTCCGCCTCTGAGGTAACCGAACAAACCGCTCATTGAATTAGTATTAGTAGCAGCTGTGCTTCTGTGGGACAAATTAGAGATGGTAAATCCTTTTCCATCGAAAGTACCTGAAAAACTATTCGCAAATACTGTTCCGATAGGAGTCCAGCCATTTCCGCCATCTGCCAAATTATCGAAAACCGACAAATTGATATTGGCAGTAAGTTCTACTGTTCTGCCATCGAAACTAACCGTTGGATTGCCGTTTACCAATGTAGCCAAATATGCCAATTCTTGAGCTGTACCAATGTAGAAAGTGAGTGCATCGGGATTATTATCGTACCAATCTGTCGGCGCAGGTACTGTAAATTTGAAAGCAGCCGCACCGGTATTTGCCGACCATACATAAATTTCAGCTTCGGTATTCGAAATTATCGAAACATTGGTAGAAAGGTGGAAAATACTATTCGCTACAGTACCAATGGCAGCAGTAGTTTCGCCGATTTGTACCGGCGCAGAAAAATCTGTAACATCAAAAATTGCTACTGTACCAAATTGTGCATTCGCACCGTAAGGAATTACCAAATAAGGCGTTCCCCCCAATTCAAAATAAACACCGCCTCCGAAGTTTGTCGGCGAAGGAATTTCGATTATGTCAATTTTTGTAACCCAAGGAGTTGCAGTAAAATCAACTGTCATAATTCTTGGTGTAGTAGATTGTTGTGTTAGTAGAAAACGTGTGTTATCTATCCGCCTAATATTAGCAGCAACTGCTACTTGTCCTCTGTCAAAGAGCATTGCCGGAGTTGCGGTACGTTCACCGTTCAACATTTCCCACGCAATAATGTTTGGCGTAGTAGTAGAAGCACCAATCACATAAGCCGGTGTTGTCGTGCTTTCGATATCGCCAAATATCGAAAGATAATCCACACGAACGCCCGCTGCGTTAAAACCGGCAAGTTGCTTAACAGCACCTGAAGCAATATTGATTGTACTCAATGACCAATTAGCTGCTCCAGCAGTATTTGCCGGAACAACCAAATTGCCTGCATCATCAACCGCAATGCCAAATCCGGTTAAACCGGCATCGGCAATTCTTTCTGCCGGAATTTCATCTCCGGTTGCAGTGTCAATTACATATACAGCACTATTTGCGCCGCTGTTGTTAATTACATAGAGTTTGCCGTTATACAAAGCGGATTCTCTACTCATAAGTAATGTGTTCCAGCTGTAATTTGCCGGAGAAGCATTACTCCACAAAGTTTGCAGAGTTTGTGCATAACTGCTTGCGCAAAAAAGCGCAATAGCAATAAAAGTAAAAGTCTTTTTCATTTTCGTAAAAATTAGTGTGTTAATAAATTGTTTTTTATTGGTGATTATTGGTTAATCGTCTAATCGGTGAATCGATGAATCGGTGAATCGGTGAATCGGTGAATCGGTGAATCGGTGAATCGGTGAATCGGTGAATCGGTGAATCGGTGAATCGGTGAATCGGTGAACCGGTGAATCGGTGAACCGGTGAATCGGTGAATCGGTGAATCGATTAAACGATTAAACGATTAGACAGTTAGACAGTTAGCCGATTCAACGATTCAACGATTCAACGATTAGTCAATTAGACGATTAGCCAATTCGCCGATTATCTCTTAATTACATTGAATGTTTGCAGTTCGCCATTTCTTTCCAAGCGGAAAAAATACACCCCGTTTGATAATTGACCTAACTGAACCGATTCGGTTTCATTCATGATTCGCTGCGTGTGAACCACTTTTCCTAAAACACACAATACCTGCAAATTGCTGTTTGCAGCACCCGTGATACTTACTTCGTTTGTAAACGGATTTGGAAACAATTGCACGATTGCTTTTGGAATATCATCGAATCCTACGGTTGCTTTAAATTCTACCTTTACTTCGGCATCTTCTTCAAAAGCCAGCGTGAGTGTATTGCCGCTATATGCTTCGGGAACTTGTACTACATCGCCGTTTACTGTCCACTGCTTTATGTGGAAACCTTCTTTTGGATTTGCCGTGAAAACAATTTGTCTGCCTTTTTGTACCGTTGCACCGCTTTCAATCGCAACGCCATTTACAGTAGCTACTTTCGAGCCCATTTCACCATCACATTCGGTGCCGAACTCAATATCGAGATAACCATAATTTTCGTGCGTTAGCGTCCACGAACGATTTTCGCGGATGGTATTGTCGCCACCTCTAACTACAAATTCAATTTTTCTGCCATCTACATGACCCATCACCCAGTTTTGGTTTTGTCCGTCGCTTGGACGCAAACCGCCCAACTGCCAATGCACAACTCCTGCGCTGGTGCTAACATCCGTCCAATTTCCGGCATTACCAACTTGATGATAGAACGTACCGTCTGTTCGTACCACATCGCGACGGAATGTATGTCCGTGTCCGCAGAATACGATGCTGATATTGTGTTTATTGAATACCCAATTCAATGCTGCATGCGAGCCCGAAGTTGATGGTGTTGGATACAATGGATAGTGAAGCGTTACAAATTTCCAGTCCATATTCGGATGTTCGTGCGTCAAAACATAGTCAATCCATCTTGCCATTTCTGCTTGGCTTACACCGCCTCTGTTTTCCCAATCCAAAGAGAAAACAATCATATTATTGCCATAAAGCGAATAATAACTGCCGTCTCCTATCAAACGATGATTGAAATGCGACGATGGCTGTACAAATTGGTGAGCGTTCAAAAACTTGATATTACCGCTGTAACCCATGTATTCGTGGTTTCCGTAAGCAGCATGCAAGTTCAAGGCTCTGAGAGCAGGACGCTGATTGTAAACCGAAGTCATTTGCGCAAAATGACCGTAAGTATCGTCCGTATCATTGTTATCGGCTACGTTCAAGTGGAAGAATGGAGGAGTTTCCATCGCAGCGATGGTATTTCCTGCAGCCAAAACCATAGCGATTTGGTCGGCAGATGTAAACTGATAGTCTCCAAAACCTACAAACGAGAATTTGTCGGTTTTTTCGGCAGTTCTGAATTTTTGTGTTTCCGACCAAACTTCGCCATCGCCTACTTGGTAAATATACCAAGTTCCGGGCTCCAAACCGGTTACTCTTACGCGGCTACCTTTGAGAATTTGTTGCGATGCAGCAAAATTCAAGTCTCGTGTTTCGCCACGATGCTCTACAAATGCGGCTTCGCCATCGGCTTCTTTTGCCAGCCTCATAATGGCAGGCAAGCCAAGAGGCATCGGGTTCGACAACCAAGCAATGGTTTTTTCGGTTGCATTGCACACATTGGTACCCGAGCGGATGCCTTCCGGAGCTCTTGTAAGATGCGGTTGAAGTGCTCTTGATGCCAATGTAAAGGAGAATCTACCATTGTGTTCGGCAAAAACATCGCTGATTCCTGTTGGAACAGTAACTTGCGCTATTCCGTTTGCATTGGTTGTGCTTCTATTCGTACCTACATGTACGGTGGCACCGGCAAGCGGCAGTCCATCGGCAAGATCGGTAACCAATACTTCGCCCGGCGCACCGGTTACAAAACGTACAAGACTGAATCTTAATTCCTGTTCGATTTCTCTGGTAAATTCGTCGAAGAAATGAACTGATTCTTTATCGCCATCGGCAAAAGTTGCCATTGCCAAACCCGGAGTAACGCGGAGTATTTCGTTTAGAAACACATTTCTGTCAACAGTTATTTTGATGGTTGCAAGCGTTTTTTTGCCGGTAGCGGCTTCAACATCATTTTGCAATTTCACATTCAATCGTCTGTTGGCTGCATCGTAAGTATAATTTCCTGTAACGCCCGGAGCAAACTCAAGCGCACCGGTTGGCGCAACTGAGGCTAAACGGGGCCAGCTGAAATTCAAGTCCAATTCTTTTACATCTTCTGCTCTGTTGGTTACAATATCCATTCTGAATTCTTTGCCCACAAATGCAGTTTCTGCCGGCTCAAGACTAATTTCGGTTCCCACAAAATTTGGGTCGTTTACTCTGAAAGTAACCGTTTCGTGCTGAATATGTCCGAAATTATCTTCGATATACACCTGAACGGTATGATTTCCGTTGCGGAAATTGCGGGTAATTGAAGCCGAAGAACCGGTTGCCGTAAAACCTGCATCTTGTGCATTGAAAATAACACCGTTTATCACAATTACAGCACTTGCCGCATTGATTCCGCTGGAATTTGAAGCCGGGTCGTTGTAATTAAAACTCAAAGTAATAGCACCTGCCTGCGTAAAAGTTGGGGTTGTACGCAAATTAGTGCCGTTTCCGGTTACCGCAGTAATATTCGGACGTGCTCTGTCTTCGGCTCCGATATTGAAACGGAGGTTGTCAACGAAAAAGTGTCCTCTAATCAGAGGTTGCTGATTCGTTGCAGTACTTAACTGCATAAATCTGAACAAGGCATAACTTTGGGTTGCAGCCGCGAAAGGACGCAATTCGTTGGTGTTTCTACCACCGTTTACCGAAGCACTGCTGAGCACTACTTCATAATACTGCCAACCCAATATCATACTGCGGCTGTACAATTCCTGCGAGAAACCGGCAACCTGCTCGCCAAGGATAGCACCTCCGGCAGGTGCGGAACTAAACATAACTCGACACCAGAAATTTGCCTGTTGAAATTCGGGCGTTACATAAATCCACATACCGAATCGTCTGTCGCCCGTACCGGCTGGAATTCTGAATATTGGATCCGATCCTTGAGGATTAAAGTAAATACCGAGTGTTTGGGCACTTTGCGCATTCGTAAGGTCGAAGTTTACTCTAAGAGCCTGCTCACCAAAACGCACCGGGTCGCCGTTGGCGCGCGTTGCAATGGCAAGACTTACAATTTCGCCGCGATTGGCACTTTGAACGCCCCAGCCATTTGAGCTGTTAATTGTTGCACCGCGACCGCTTTCAAAGTCCACCAATATGGTATTGGTTGTCGCAATACCCGGACCTTCTGTGTTTTGCTGCGCCGAAAAATGCAGCGGATGTACTTGTGCTTGCGTTGTCATAACGCAAACAGACATTGCAAGAAATAAACTCGCTTTTTGAAATAGTTGTTTTACTTTCATTTTTTATTTTTTTGAATTTTGAATTTTGAAAATTATGTTATGTTCTAATTGGTGAATCGGTGAACGGTGAAACGGTGAAACGGCGAATCGGTGAAACGGTGAAACGGTGAAACGGTGAATCGATTAAACGATTAGACAGTTAGCCGATTAGACGATTCAACGATTCAACGATTAGACGATTAGACAGTTAGCCGATTCAACGATTAGTCAATTAGTCAATTTTATCGCATTCGCACTCGTAGCGGTCTGCTCGGTGTACTTTCGTTCCACAAGCGGTCTATTGCCGTAACCACATATCTGTATCTTTTTCCGCTTTCTGCCGGCGGTATATCGAAATACGGATGGCGAACAACTTTTTGCAATTTTGTTGCATCTTCAATATTTATCGGTTCATTTTCTTCAAAGCGATACACGCCAAAGAAAAATGCTTTGTCCATTTCACAACAAGCCGGCGTTGCTTGCCAAGTAAGTCGCTGTCCGTTTGGCGTATTTCTCACTCTCAAATCGCGAATTGGTGCAGGCGGAATGCTGTCGATGTATTTCATAACAGGAACTAATGCCGGATAACGCTGATGTATGCGCAAACTATCGAGAAAGCCGCCCGGATTTCGAGTCATTCCATCGCCACTCCACCAAATATTGCCATGCACATTCGGATGCTCGCGTCCCATTCTTATTTTTGTATGCATCTGACTTGGCTCATCATCGGGCGGAGTTAGTTGAGCCCAAATGCTTTGTCCGATATACAGATGTCGTCCGAAACCATTATCTCCCCACCACTCGTGCAGTGCTGCATAGCAAGCACGCGGATGACCTATGTACCAATATAATTGTGGTGCGTTGTAGTCAACCCAGCCATTTTCTACCCAAAGTCTAATATCGGCAAAGAGGTCGTCGTAATTCTGAACTCCACCGCGCGTATTCGAGCCTCGCGGGTCAACATCATTGTTTCGCCAGATGCCAAACGGACTGATGCCAAATTTTACCCAAGGCTTAATACTTTTAATTGTATCGTTGAGATCGCGCATCAACAGATTTACATTGTCTCTGCGCCAATCGTCGCGTTGCTCGGGTGTAAAACCGCGATTAAATTGAGCGAAACTTGCCGAATCGGGAAATTCGGAAACGCGGGTTGGATAAGGATAGAAATAATCGTCCATGTGAATGGCATCAATATCGTATCGTTTTACAATATCGGCAACTACCTTATATATATGTTCGCGCGAGTCGGGATGTCCGGGGTCAAAATAAATTTGTCTGCCATAAAACACAAACATATCAGGTCGTTGAAAGAATAGATGATTTTCGGATAGTAAGTCGGTATCGTTGTTGCGGTAACTTACGCGATACGGATTGAGCCAAGCATGAAACTCCATAGCGCGCTTGTGTGTTTCTTCAATCATAAATGCCAGCGGATCCCAAAGCGGATAAGGTGCTTTGCCTTGCTCGCCGGTAAGAATACGGCTCCAAGGCTCCAATTCGGAAATGTAAAATGCATCGGCAGTGGGGCGAATTTGGAAAATAATTGCATTATTTCCGGAACTCTCAAAGATGTCGAGCATGTCAGTCCAATGCTTTTGCAATTCTTCTTTGGTCATTTTCGAATAATCGAAATGCACCGTATGCATCCAAACACCGCGAAATTCGCGTTTTGGAAAATCTTGGGCAAAGATTGAACATGCCACCAGTATGCTCAGAGCGAGCAAAAGAGTTTTTTTCATTGCGATAAATTGTTTGTTAGTGCTTTGTTTTTATTATTTTGCTTTCGTGCACAATTTTTCACAAAGTTATAGCATTTTTTACAATATGCAAAATAATTTTCAACAATTGCAAACATTAACACGAAAAAGATTTTTTTAGGTAACATTCAGTAAAAGATATGTTTAATTGGCAATCGCCCAATATGCAGTTTATATATTTTTAGATATTTTTACGCACATTAGCTTCACTTTGCAAAGAATTACAAATACAGTCGTTGAAAAGTCTTTAAATTTGTAAGCAAAGCTCTTTTTGAGCCTGTTTTTTCGCCAAACACCCGGCGAAAAAAGCTATTTTGAGAAAATTTTGAACCGAAATGCGAATTATTGCACCACAAAAATTTGCTTCTCGTTCATTTTTTCTCTTTCCTCAAAATTATCGAGAATAATTTCTCAGATTTTTTTTATCTTTGTAGCTAACTATATTACCAAAAATATGATAAGCTATCGAATCGCTTTAAGCTCGGATGCCGAAGAACTTCTGCAAACTCGGCATTATACTGTCGTTAATAATATGGCAGAAAAATATCCCCGCAGCATTTTAGAAGCATGGGCACCAAGCATAAACGAGCTCGCCATAAACAAAGAGGCAGAAGCACTCAATGATCCAGACAGAGTTACCCTCATAGCCGAAAGCGATGGAAAAATGGTGGGACTTTGTACAATTGGTATTTCTGAAGGCTTGCTGAAACAATGTTATGTTTTGCCCGAGTACAATGGCAGAGGCATTGCTGCCGAATTAGTAAAACGCATTGAGGCTATTGCGCGAGAGAAAGGTCTGACGAGCTTGCGTTTAAGTTCCTCGCTTATAGCCTTGGATTTCTACAAAAAACAGGGTTATCAAGCACTAAACAGCTATGATTATGATCTTGGGAATGGCTTGTTGATGCAATGTGTGATGATGGAAAAAAACTTGGAAACTTAGAATTCAAGGTTTTTTGTTGTTCGACAAACCCTTTTAAGTACATGACATTTTTTTCTTACACAGAGAATCACAGAGGAAAACACAGAGAGGCACAGAGTTTTTCTCAAAGAAAGAGTCCACAGAGAGAGTTTTTTTGCAAAAAACTCTGTGTTCTCAAAAAAATCTCAAAAAATTTCTCTATGAAACTCTGTGTTTTCCTCTGTGATTCTCTGTGTAATTATTTTTGTCATGCACTGATCAAACCCTTGCAAAAAAAATCCGGACAAGGCAATTTTGCTTTTTTTTGACATCTATAACATAATATTTTCCTTTGGTTTCAAATAATTGCTGTATTTTTACAGCAAATTACAAAAAAACAGAAAAAAACATGCACAAAAAACTAAAACTGACATACCGCACCGTCGATATGCCGATGAAGTATGTATTTACCATCGCTAATTTTTCGCGTTCCATCACGCCAATAGTACTTACCGAAATTGAATACGACGGACTAACCGGTTACGGCGAGGCTTCGCTGCCGCCTTATTTGGGCGAAACGCAGGCTTCGGTTATCGGCTTTCTAAAACAGGTGAACTTGGAACAGTTCAGCAGTCCGTTTCATTTGGAAGATATTCTCACTTATGTAGATAAGGTCGCAGTAAATAATGCGGCGGCAAAAGCCTCGATAGATATTGCGCTGCACGATTTGGTTGGAAAACTGATGAACCAGCCTTGGCATCGGATTTGGGGATTAGACAAGTCGAAAACACCATCAACAAGCTACACCATCGGGATAGACACCGACGAAATGGTGAAACATAAAACCGCCGAAGCCGCCGAACTATACAATATTATAAAGGTAAAACTCGGCAGTGCCAACGACAAGCAGATGATTGAAACCATCCGCAGGGTTACCAACCTGCCGCTTACCATCGATGCCAATCAAGGCTGGACAGACAAACGCGAAGCATTGGATATGATTCACTGGTTGAAAGAAAAAGGTGCCGTGATGATTGAGCAGCCATTGGCACGCCACCGCATCGACGAAACAGCGTGGATTACCGAACGTAGTCCGCTACCTGTGTTTGCCGACGAATCATTTCAGCGACTTATCGACCTGCCGCGAATGAAAGGTGCTTTCGACGGCGTGAATATCAAGCTGATGAAATGTACCGGCATGCGCGAAGCGTGGAAAATTTTGAACGCCGCCCGCGCTCTGGGAATGCAAACGATGATTGGCTGTATGAGCGAAACTTCCTGCGCCATTTCAGCAGCCGCGCAGTTGTCGCCGGCGGTAGATTGGGCAGATTTGGACGGCAATGTATTGATAAAAACCGACCTTTTCCACGGAATGACGGTAGAAAAAGGGAAAATAACGCTGTCGGATGAAGCGGGAATAGGAATCCGCCCGCGCGAAGGCGTGAAGGTGTAAAGGCACGAAAGATTGAAAGCAAATAATTCAAAATTTAAAAGTTATGAAAGCAAAAACATTAAAACTCACAGCAATTTTGTTGATTATTGCAAGCGCATTTACCGCTTGCGAAAAAATAGATTTATTGAACGTTGATGCCTTCGCCATTTATGCCAATGCCGAAGGCGGAACATTTCAAGTTGCAGTAAGCAGCAATGGCGCGTGGACTGCCGTAGTAGAAGATGCAGAAAATAACTCGTGGATAACATTAGATAAGGCTTTGGGAACAAACAATGGCATAATTACTGTCAATATAGCAGAAAATCCGCTTATTATTACACGCGACGCAGTAATTAAAGTTTCTATGGGAAGTTTGAGTGAGTATGTGCGTGTGGAGCAAGAAGCAAAAAACTGCCCAACAACCGAACTCCTTATCGGAAAATGGGAGTATGCAGGATTTCAAAGTAGTGTCGGAAATAGATTTCTTCCACATCCGGGAGGTATTTTTATAGAGTTTTTTTCAGATGGACGAGTGAAATTCAATCATAGGCTCGAACAAGATGCTGTATTTGGATTTTTTACACTTGAGTTCCGCAAAACGCCCGAAGAAATACGGGTGTGGATGCCGGGACGGCCATACGAACATTGGCATTTAACCATTCCGGGTCAGCCAAGTTTAATGCCAGATAACTTTTTTGAACTCAGAAATGAAAATGAGTTTATTACATATGTCCTTCCCTCTCCTGCTCCTTTTCAGAATCCGGTAAATTTTAGTTTTTTTAGAAGAATAAGATAAAAAAATATGATAGTCAAATTTTTATCAATAATTATATTTTTCGCTCTGTCTATGAGCGGAATGGCTCAACAAATAGAGCGAAGAATAGAGATTCAAAGAAATGAAAACGGAGCGATACGCTCGGTAGAGTTTTCGAGTACAGACAGAACTGTTCAAATACCGAAGTCTGCAGATGAATTTTTTAGAAATATGCTGCAAGTGCAAACTGCAGACAGATTTGAAAGACGTTCGCAAGGGACGAGCAGAGAAGTTTTTACGCACGAGCATTTTGTACAATATCATAATGGCATACGGGTGGCAGGCGGTGGTTATAATTTTCATTTTCGGAATGGTGAAATGTATTTTGCACACGGCAATTATGTTTGGATTGATAATTTGAACACCACACCGACAATTAGTCGCGAAGCTTCAAAAACGGCGTTTGCCGATTACAGCAATATTCCTATTGACATGATTGACGCTTTTCATTCCGAATTACTGATTAAAGAAATTCCATTGGAACACGGAGTGCAAGCTATGTTAGTTTATCGGATATGGATGGAATCCGATCATCCGAATAACAGAAATATTGGATATATTGATGCTCATTCGGGCAAAGTTGTCTTGACAGCACCTACAACACTCGGTGCTAATACGGTGGGTACTTTTATCAACACCCTTTATAGCGGTGAGCAACAAGCAAACACATGGCGTGAGCCGTCAGGATTGCAATGGCATATACTAGAAGATAGAGTACGAGGAATTAATACACGAAATCTAAGAAACAGTACCATTTTGAGCAATGCGGTTGATATTAGAAACCTTAGTACTTATTGGTACTCGTCGTTGTATGATTATGATGCGATGGCTTTTGATGTACATTGGGGATTGCAGCAAATATCCGATCGTTTTACCTATCACGGCATCAATCTTCGCGATGCGCACGGACATCCAATTACTGCCTACATTAGATACAAACCTGATTTTGAAGATGCCAAGTGGTGTATTATTCATAGAGTGATGTTGTTTGGGCAAGGCGGGAATAGATTTTATCCTACAGTTACTATTGATTATGTTGCTCATGAACTTGGTCATGGCATCACTCAAGCTAAAATAGGCTGGGATGCTTATGAGGATGCTGTTGGCTTGAGATTTCACGAGGGTATGAGTGATATTTGGGCAATGATTATGAACTACAGAATTGCGCCCGAACAAGAACCCTGGCGTTTTGGAAGTGGACTTTTTATAGGTTTTCCTCATTGGTCAATTAGAGATTTTTCAAATCCGGATGATGATAATGTGCTATCGACAATAGCCTGTACCTTTAATGCCGGCGTATATAATTCTGGCTGCTGTCACATTCAAGGTGGTGTATTTTCACGTTGGTTTTACTTTGTAGTAAACGGAGGTAGTGGTGAAAACCTGATTGGAAGTAATTTTGATGTACATGGAGTTGGAATGGATATTGCTGAAGAGTTGATTGTAAATGCGGTATTTATCGGAAAACTGCAATATACTTCTACTTGGCACGAAATTCGTGAAAACTTGCTTGTTGCCGTAAGAGCCTTGCATGGATATAATTCTGTAGAAGAAAAAACTGTAACCAATGCTTGGTATGCAGTTGGTGTAGGTGAGCAGTTTATTTGTCCTCCAATGCTCCATTTCAGCAATCAACAGTCCATAACTTCCGACAGAATAGTAGTGAGTTGCAGCAATTTGAACGCTCAAAATATAACCATTTCCAACGGCGCAACACTTACACTTCGTGCAACAGGCGACATTGAACTTGAAAATCTAAGTGTTACAAACAATTCAAGATTAATTATTGATGCCGGTGGTAGTGTTGGGCTCGGTGTTGGTTTTCATGTGGAATTAGGCTCATCTTTTTCGATGCAATAACAATTTGCTCGTAGAGCGATATATGAATAACAATGGATTTTAACCCGTTGAATCAAGAAAAATAATTACAAACTATCAAAATAAATTAAACAAAATGAGAAATCTATTTTTTTTAAGCCTGTTTTCGGGCTTAATGTTCACGTCTTGCGGAACAAGGCAAGTCGTTGAAAATCCGCCCATTACTATTGTGTGGGAAATGGGGCGGAACGGAATTACTCCGGGTGCTTTTGAAAGCACATTCCACATCACAAACAACACCAACGAGCCGCTGGGTAGTAATTTTATCATTTACTACAATATGCTGTCGGCTTTTCCGCTCAATCCGAATGTCGAGAGTGCATCATTGCGCATTGAGCAGGTAGTGGCGAGTTTTCACAAAATGGTTCCGACCGAAAATTGGCAGCCTTTGATGCCGGGCGAAACTTATTCGTTTACCACGCACCATCGCGGCAGAATCCAGCGCGAATCGTGGAGTCCGCAAGGTGGTTATATCGTGATGCTGGATGAAAACGGCAACGAACTTGCGCCACAAACCATCGCGATTCTCGTCGAGCCTTTCGACCGCAAGTATCAGTGGACACCTGTTGGATTCACCTTCCCGTACTCCGACGGCGAATTTGTTTTCGCCGAAAACGCATTTTTCCACACAGTGGATTTGTGCATTACCGACATTTTCCCTGCTCCGAAGTCGATTGAAAAGCAAGGCGGAACAAGCACATTCGGCAGAAATGTACATTTAACCTTCGACCCAAGTTTTGAAAACGAGGCGAATTTATTGCGCCATCGTATGTCGCATCTGTTCGGCACGCGCTTCACTTCGGGCGGAACTCTTGTTGAACTCGTTTTGTTATGCGAAGACAAAAAAACTCCATCGCCTGAGTATTACGAAATGACGGTAAAAGATGGGCGTGTTGTTCTCGCTGCGCAAACAGCTCATGGTATGTTTAACGCTACGCGCACGTTGATAAACATTTTGGGCAACGTTCCAAGTTTCCCGGCTGAAATTCCGAATATGCACATTGCCGATTTTCCGGATTTCTACCACCGCGGATTTATGCTTGATGTGTCGCGCAATTTCACCAGAAAAGAAAATGTACTCAAAATCATCGAGCATATTGCAAACTATAAATTGAATGTTTTGCACCTGCATTTGACCGACGATGAAGGCTGGCGAATCGAAATTCCGGGTTTGCCCGAGTTGACGGAAGTGGGTGGTCGTCGTGGACATACCTTGACCGAGCTCGACCATTTGAAATCTTTGTACGATTGGGGTTGGAATCCCGATTGTCCCGAATCGCTTGCAAGCGGCTATTTCTCGCGTCAAGATTTTATCGACATTCTGCGTTTTGCTGCCGAGCGTCATATTCGCGTAATTCCCGAAATCAATGTTCCCGGACACGCGCGCGCAGCCGTTATTTCGATGAATGCACGCTACCACAGATGGAAAGATATTGATTATGACAAAGCTACCGAATTTTTGCTTTGGGATCCGAACGATGAATGTGTGGCTATTTCGGTGCAGCATTACAGAAGAAATTCTGTAAACGCAGCAATGCCATCGACTTACCGCTTTTTCGAGCACGTAATTAATGAGATTTACAAGATGTACCAAGATGCAGGTTTGCAGTTAGAGCTTCTGCACGTGGGCGGCGACGAAGTTCCGAGAGGTGTTTGGGAAAACTCACCGATTGCACGCGCTTTTATGGCAGAGCATGGTATGACTCAAATGCGCGACTTGAAAGATTATTTCGTACTACGACTGTTGGATATTTTGGATGCACGCGGCATTCAAGCTGCTGGTTGGGAAGAAGTGGTTATGCTTACCGAAGGCAGAGACGCGAAGATTAACGAACGTTTTGTGGGTAGAGATGTGTTGACTTTCGCTTGGAACACGGTGCACGATTGGGGTGGCGACCAGCTTCCTTACCGCCTTGCAAACGCGGGTTATCCCGTTATTTTGGCAAATGTGGCGAATTTCTATATGGATTTATCGTATATGCACCATCCGCAAGAGCCGGGTTTGAGCTGGGGCGGATTTGTAAACGAGTTCAACAGTTTCGATATGTTACCGTTCCAAATTTACAAATCGCTGCACAGAGATTTGCGTGGTAATCCGATTGATATTCATGCGCATACGGCAAGAAGCACTCCGTTGAATCCCGAAGCACGTCATTTGATTAAAGGGCTTCAAGCGCAGTTGTGGGCAGAAACTATCCGCAGTTTCGATATGGTAGAATACTATATTTTCCCGAAAATGTTCGGTTTGTTCGATCGTGCTTGGAATGCAGAGCCCGAATGGTCAACGCCTTTCGATGCAGATAAGCACATTGCAGCAAGAAATCGTTACGCCAATCAGTTGGCTAATCTCGAATTGCCGCGTTTGCAGCGAATGGGTGCAAACTTCCGCATTGCTCCTCCCGGAATCATTTTGCGCGATGGAATGCTTCACGCAAACAGCATCATTCCGAAAGGCGTAATCCGCTTCACAACCGACGGAAGTCAGCCGACAGCCAACTCGCCGATTTGGACAGCGCCGGTTGCCGTACCTGCCGACTGGACGAGAATCAGAGCAGCCGTTTTCTATCTCGGCAAACAAAGTACTACCATCAGTTTGCGCCGTGAAGATGTAAACGAAGAGAAGATTTGATGAATTTATTGAAACGCGAATTACGCTTCATGCTTGCGTAATTCGCGTTTTTTTGAAAAATTGAACAATGAAAAAAACATTTTCCCTACTCATTATTTTTCTATTCATTGTCTTTTGCGTCTATTCGCAAAAGATTACACTCGGTATTGGAAATGACAATTTCCCTTACATTGAATACCGGATAGATACCATCGCCAATTTTCAAGTCGGACCGGGCACTTATTATGTGGCACTCCGGCTCACTACTGTTGCAGAAACCGAGCCACCGATACATCAAAATGTATTTTTTTTAAAAGCCGATTTAAGAAATCCGCATCTTGAACTGCGCCAAGTGCTCGGTCGCGATGCGCTGGCAGGCTTGGAACGCCCAACGGTTCAGGCGAGAAGAATATCATCGCCCGGCAATTTTTATTTTGCAGGCATCAACGGCGACTTTTTTGATAGAAACGGTCGCCCGATAAGCGGCAATATCGTGAACAGCGAAATTGCCCTCTCGCCCAATGCTCGCCGTGTTTTTGCGATTGACGAGCGCGAAATTCCCGATATTGGTCAGATGATTTTTCGTGGCGAGATTAGTTTTGACAATTCTACCCATCAAATATACAGCATTAACCGTCCGCGCGAAGAAAACGAATTGGTGCTTTTCAACCATCTGCACGGACAATATACCCAAACCGATAAATACGGCACCGAACTACTTATCGAACTGCTTTCGGAAGAAGAAACTTGGCGTGCAAACAAAATACTGCAAGCAAGAGTGCTCGACATTGAAACTAACAGAGGAAATATGCTGATTCCTGCTCGAAAAGCCGTTCTTTCCGGAAGTGGCACAGCTGCCACTTGGCTCAATCAAATTCGAGTTGGCGATGTGCTTGAAATCAATCTTTCGCTGACAATGAACGAGAATGCTTGGGCTTGGGCGCAAATGACCGGCGGCGACCCGCGTCCGCCAATGCTGATGAACGGCGTATTAGAAACCGACAATGTATGGCTCGAACGCCATCCGCGCACAGCAATAGGTTTTACTGCTTCGCGCGACACCTTGATAATGACCGTAGTCGATGGACGAAGTCCGTATTCTGCCGGTGTTAATACCTTGCATTTGGCTCAGATAATGCAGAGTGCAGGTGCGTGGACAGCTCTCAATTTGGACGGCGGCGGTTCCAGCACCATCCTTGCCGAGCCGTTCGGATATTTGAACCGCCCAAGCGATCGAACAGGCGAACGCGCTGCGGCAAACAGCGTATTTTTGGTTTCGACCGCTCCGGACGACAATGAAATTGCGATGATAAAACCGCATAGTCCGGTAGTGAATTTGCCTATTTTCGGCAGGTTTAGTCCACAGTTTTTTGGATATAATCAATACGGCGTACTGCTGGATATTGATTTGCAAGGCGTTGTGCTTTCTGCTCCGGCAGGTTTAGGATTTATTGACGATGGAAAAGAATTCATGTCGAGCGGAACCGACCAATCGGGCGTAATAACTGCAACTTTTGGAAATGCAACAACCGAAATTCGCGTGAATTTTATTGAGACAGATTAATCAGCATAATGTATAAATTTTTAAACTTCAACAAAAAATGAACAAACCAACAAAAAAACTTCTGACAATCCTTTCCGTTTTGTTAATCGTAGCAGGCGGATTCAGTTCTTGCAAGCAAAAGCATGCAAAACACAGTTCGCC
>Ga0209737_10001432_pt1 | contig 17163 bp, 14 predicted proteins | sample TergutCu122P3_FD_187284 | JGI IMG/M metagenome (GOLD analysis project Ga0209737, IMG submission 187284) | Cubitermes ugandensis P3 segment gut microbial communities from Kakamega Forest, Kenya - Cu122 P3 (SPAdes) (version 2) | ecosystem: Host-associated > Arthropoda: Insects > Digestive system...
AAAGCTTGATAAAAGAAATTTTTGGGAAAACTGCAAAAGAACTTTTAGAGAATATAGAAATTGTAAAGCAAAGCTGTATGGGCGCGAGCCGTGCTGGCGCAACCGGCGCCAAGGGCAAGTTAGAATACATTAAAGAAGCCGCAATAAGAGGCACCACTGTATATATCGCAAATTCCAAATATTCTTTAAAATCAATTATGAATGGCGACTGCCCTAAAACCGAAATCAGAATAAAATAAAGCCGCTTCTTGATTTTATAAAAATAAAAAATTAAGGAGATTTATAAAGTGCTAGGCGCGGCGCTAGATGCGACAACAGTTGTGAATTCGGCGAAGGGAGTGTATTTTCATACATGACCGAGCCGAATTCACAAGCATGATGAGCGTTAAGAAAATATGCCTTGAATGGCATATTTTTAGCGAAGAACCGTATCCGCCGATGCCTAGCGTTTTATAAAAGTAAGATGATTGAAGTAATAACTATTCTAACCAAAGAAATGATAGCAAAGCTTACTAAGTATAACTTGATAAGAAGCAAATGGCCGATAATTATTTGCCCCGCCGTTTTACTTGTTTTGGGGATTTTACTTCTTATTTTAAAAAGCAATATTTGGCTTGCTTTAACGGCAATCTGTTTAAGTGTTGCCGTGCCGTTAATACTTGTCGGGTTAAACTATTTAATGACAAACATGTTGTATAAAAACGGCTTTTTACAAGAGCGGGAACCATACATGAAGTTTGTGTTTAATCATAATAATTTTGAACTTGAGCAAAACATCGGCGGGTTAGTTACTACAAATATTTTAAATTATTCAAATATTCTAAGGTGTGTCGAAACAAAAGAACTTTTTTATTTATATGTTAATAAGCACTATGCTTACATGGTAGATAAAAAAGGTTTTATTAGGGGTAAACTCTTTGAGTTAACCGACCTATTAGAGCACAGTTGCAAAAAGTATAAAAAAGTTCGTTAGGCGACAGAAGTTTTATAGTTAATTACAAATTGAATAGGAAAAAGTATACTAAAAAATGGCAGTATACTTTTTTTGTTTTTGGAAAAAATTCAAATATGTAAAGAGAATACAAAAACCGGAGGTAGGTCTATGTCGGAATACTATTTAAGAATAATTGAAAATGCCGAAAAGGAGTCGGCGTTGCGTAAAATGAACAGTGAATTGTTTGGAATAAGAGAGAGCGAAAATAACGAATTGTTTGAAAAACATCAGAAAAAATACCTGTCGCTAACGAAAGAAGGGACTGTTAAAAATTTGACAGAAAGCCAAGAAGAGCTTCTGCCGGCATCATGCAATTTTACAAAATCCAAACATTTACTTTATTTAAAAGAGTCATTAAAAAACTAATAACAATAAAAAGGAAAAACAGCTCAAACGAGCTGTTTTTTGTTAAGAAAACTATTTATTCAATGTTTAACCTTAATCAATTTCCTTATAATCGCTGCAGCATGTTTCGGATAAGTTTGAGTTGGTTATGTTAACACAATCTAATCCGCAGTTATGAGCGTCCACATTATGAATGCATTCTAAAACATCGCATTTGATATGAGAATTTTTCATAATTTGTCTCCTTAAAAATTTAATTTTGCTTGAGGAAACGACGAATAAACAGCACATAATTCTCAAACTAATTATTTCATCGTTTCCTTAAATCTATTTTAAGTAAAAATGCAAGTTTTATTCAGATTGTTTGACATTAAAAAAATTTAATATATAATTAGTTTCAGAGATTAAATTATGAAAGTGATTTTAAACGAAGATATTAAGGGACAGGGTAAAAAAGGTGACATTGTTGATGTGAGCGACGGATACGCTTCAAACTTTTTGTTGCCTAAAAAACTTGCAAGATTGGCAAATGCTAATAATTTAAACAGCATAAACTTACAAAAAGAGGCCGACAAGTTTCGTCTTGAACAAGAAAGAGAGAAAGCTTTAAAATTATGCGAAGAAATTAACAAAGCGGTTGTAACAATTCCCATTAAGTGCGGCGAAAACGGCAAAGTTTTTGGCAGTATTACGGCAAAAGAGATTTCCGAATACTTATTAAAACAAAATTTAAATATTGACAAAAAAAAGATTATATTAAAAGAGCCGATTAAAAATACCGGACGCTTTACTTTGGATGTCAAAATATTCCCTGAAATTACCGCTAAATTAAATTTAGCAGTAGAGAAGGCTTAGTTTCTCACTTTGTTCTAATTCTTGAAATTAAAATTTAAAAAGTCAAATAAAATCGATTTTACTGTTGACTTAGGAGATTAAAATGAAACAAACAAATAATTTAATGTACTGTATAGTCTTGCCTTTAATATTAGTCGCAATTGCGGCATACGTGTTTTTTGGTATGTGCTTGCCGGAAATTCAAAACAAAAACACTCTTAATAATGGCAAAGAAACTACCGCCGATATAACCGGTGTTAATTTAAATCAAGGATTCTTCGGCGGAGGAAAACTGTACATTCAATTTACTTTTAAAAACGACAGCGGAAAAACAATTGCAACGCAAACAAACGATGCTTATTCCGCAGAAAAGTTAGAAGAAATGGGTATTATAACAATTACTGATGGTAAAATTGATGTTGTTGACAATAAAATCAAAGTTGTTGAAGATCAAACGATTCAGATTAAGTATTCAGGCGATAAGGCGGTGGCAAAAGACTATATTGCTAAAAACGATATAACCACGACCGCGGTAGCTTCAGTCGGTATAGTTTTACTTGGTGCCGCAATGTTTGTCGTATTTTTTATGTTTATTAAGAAAACCAATACGGCTAATTTGCAAACAAACAAGGGCGACGGTGTAAAAGACGGTCATTTAGATAAGCAAAATTAAAATTCACTTTAAATCGGCATAAAAAAAGGCAATCAAATCATTTGATTGCCTTTTGTGTTTTGACTATTTTGAATAAACAAAACAACCGAATTAGCTAATAGGCTTTTTTTAACATCAATAATACGCTGATTTTTAGAACCTATGTAAGGCACAGACATATCTTTTAATTCTGCAATATATTTCCCGTCAATCAGAATATCGGTGGAGTACAACAGCGGGCTTTTATCTTTATCGGAAATTAAATCTTCATAATCATATCCAGTATAAGTTACAATATCCCAATTCATTGCATGCGCGGTTTTAGCAATTTGACTAAGCTCTTCAACGTGCAAAAAAGGTTCTCCTCCCGAAAAGGTTATACCGCGGTAATTGTTTTTAGCAAGGCGCTTAATTACGCGATTTAATTCGCTTACCGTCATCTGCTCGCCGCCGTTGTAGTCCCATGTTTCGGGGTTTTGGCATCCCTTACAGCAATGAGGGCAGCCTTGCGTGAAAATAACATATCTAAGGCCGGGTCCGTCAATAAAACTCTCGGCAGCAATTCCAGCAATACGCATAATTAAAATCTCATATGTATGCGGCGATTTTTAACCTCCGCAAGTTTACTTTCGTTAAATCTGTCTAAAGTTGAAAGATATCCGGTTATTCGCCTTACGCGGTGAATATCAACGCTGCCGCATTTTGGGCAGAAATCTTCGGAAATTATGCCGTTATGTCCGCAACCGGAACATACATCCACGGGGAAATTTATAGCGGCATAGCCCATGTCCGCCTCTGCCATTGCTTTAATTAAAGATTCGTATGCCTCTAAATTATTTTCCGGAGCCGAGGGCAATTCTATATAGGAAATATGTCCCGCATTGCAATATTTGTGATAAGCGCCCTCAATTACAATTTTATCAAGCGCGCTAATATCAAATTCAACCGGAACATGAAAAGAGTTAGTATACCATTCTTTGTCGTTAACGCCCGGGATTATATTAAACTTAGCTGCATCGGTCCTTACAAATTGTCCGCTTAGCTGTTCGGCCGGAGTTGCGAGCAATGTAAAATTCAAGTGATGTTTTTCCGTATATTCATCACACCGGCGGCGCAGATGACTGACAATGGAAATACCAAGCGCCTGAGATTCCGTGCTTTGTCCGTGATGTTTTCCGGTTAGGGCAACCAAACATTCCGCAAGCCCTATAAAGCCGACGCTTAAAGTGCCGTGCTGGATAGCTTTTTCTATTTTGTCATCCGGAGTCAGATCCTCGCTGCCAAGATAAAGCTTTTGCTTTATCAGGAATGGGAAATCCTTAACTTTAAGTTCTTTTTGAACATTGTATCTTGTTAAAAGTTGCTCTGCGCAAAGGTCAAATACTTCGTCAAGAAGCTTCCAAAATGCCGATAAATCTTTTGCCGCGCGAATGCCTAAGCGGGGGAGGTTTATCGTTGTAAAGGAAAGATTTCCTCTTGAATTTGTAACAGAAGGGCCGTTGCAGTTTGATATGACCCTTGTCCGGCAGCCCATATAAGCTACTTCTTCGTCGCGATAGGGTTTATTAAAACTGGAATCCATAAAAGAATATGCGGGAAGAAGGCGTTTGCACGCTACGCGCATAGACAGTTTAAACAAATCGTAATTGGGGTCCAGCGGGTCCATATTTACATCTTCTTTCAGTTTGAAACATACATTGGGGAATAGAGGAGTTTCTCCTTTTCCAAGACCTCTTTCAAACGCTAAAAGAAAACATTCGGTAACCAGTTTTCCGGCTTCCGACGTATCGGTGCCTAAATTAATCGACGAGAAAGGCGTTTGCGCGCCGGCGCGGGTATGCATGGTGTTAAGATTACAAATAAACCCTTCCATTGCTTGATAAGTTTCTTCTTTAGTTCTGTCGTAGACTATTTTTCTAAATTTATCTTCGCTGCAGGTTACATCAAGTTCCTGAAGAGTTTGTTTTAATATTCTCTCCTGTCTGAGCCTCTCGAATTCGACATAGGTAGCCATATCCCTGTCAAAATAAGCAAAAGATTGTCCGCCGTGCATATCGTTTTGATTGCTTTGAATAATGACGGCGGCGAGAGCGGTGGCAGACTTTATACCTTTGGGCTGTCTTATATAACCGAGCCCGTTGTTAAATCCTTCTTTTAGAAGTCTGCCAAGAGGTATCTGAAGGCAAGTGAGCGTTTGACCGTACCAAGGAAGGTCGTGTATGTAGATATCTCCGTTATTGTGCGCGGACGCTTCTTTTTCGGGAATTGTCCGTTGGAGATAGAAATTGTTAGAAGTTAATTCCGATATCTGAAATGCTTTAGCCGAAGGAGAATTTCCGATATTAGCATTGCTGCGGTTAGTTTCGTATAAAATTTCGGCGACAGCTTCCATCATCTTGCTTTTTGCTTCGCGAAGCCTTGAGCGTTTATCGCGGAAAAGGATGTACTCTTTGGCGGATTTCAAAAAGCCTCTTTCCATGAGTACCGCTTCCACGAAATCCTGCAATTTCTCTACGCTAAAAGATTTTTCCTGTTCTTTGTTAATCTTTTGTATAACATCTAAAGTCAGTTCAAGCGCCATGCGCCGGTCACCTTCGCCAGTTGCATGGAAACAGTTAAAAATTGCGTCCGTTATTTTACTTTCCTGAAATTCTTGGATTCTTCCATCCCTTTTTATTATCAAAACACCCATCATTAGTACTCCTTAAACCTTAAAAAAACTAATTTTTTCGTAGTACTCCCTCAAACTCAAAAACCGCGCGAGGGCGGCTGCAAGCGAATTTTATAGGTTTCTCTCTCGTTATTAAAACAAAGACAAGGTTTTTTAAATTAATTATCTAAAAAACATGACAATACCTCTAGTATAATTATTGCAGATATATAGTTAAAAGTCAACAAAAATTTTATATTTTACAATAAATTTTCAGAGGATGTTTTTTGGAAAATTATTCTTTCAGTACATTGTAAATTTTACCGTTTTTAAACTCAAAAGAGAAATCTTCGGCCAAAAAACAGTTATCCGCCGCTTTTTTAATTATACATGGTTTATACGTTTTAGGGTTTTGCATTACGTCATAAATTTCTCCAAAATAAGTTATAAAATATTCCTCGCCGACGTTATATAGATTTTCTGATAATATTGCTGTTTCTTCTTTTAAAAATCCGTTTTTTACGCTTTCTAAAAATACATAGGGTAAAATTTCAAGCGGGATATCTAATAAATCTTTGCTTTTTGAATAACCTTTTTTAACTTTTTCGGTTTTTAAATTATCGAACAACGATAAAACTTTTTCCAAAGAATGCCCCAAGTGGCTGCCTAGACTTTCGGTTACAATGAGTTTATTATCAGAAATCTTAAAATCCAAAACATAGCCGTCGTAAAAAACCGTATAATCATCTTTTAATGCGATTAGCTTTAAATATATTTTGGAAGTTTCCCTTGCAGAAAGCAATAAGCATTTGTCCGGAATGGCAATTTGCTGCAAATTTATATCTATAACGTTCGGCAAGACATAATACTCCACATATTGCGCGCTTTCTATGTTTAAAATCAGGTTTCCGTTATAAGATACTGTGGCGCAGTGCGCTAAATCCTTTTCGGTATAATTAATTTGGCAAATAATCCGGCTTTCGTTTTGCACAAGCGGCAGGCAATCGAAATGCACGCCGTAATAATTATGAAAAAATTTTATAATTTTTACCCGACTGCTTAAACATTCCAAGGTTCCGATATTTTGAAACAAAAAACTTGTATTGCAGTAATTTTGAAAATTATTAAACGGCAAAACTTCCATAACGCAAATTTCAAAATCGGGCGTCTCAAAAAATGCGGGAAAGTCTTTTACAATACCTACATTTTTTCCGTCAAATCTAATTAAACATTGAACATTTGAGGTAAACAAAAAATTAATCATATAATATATATATTAATTATATTGAAGGTAAATACATGTATTAATTTTGGACAAATTTTTTAAAGAAGGAACAAAAACGAAATCTGATATGTAATAAAAACAACAATAAAGGCGGTTGCAATTTCTTTGCAACCGCCTTAACTCTTTACTTTGATGTTATGTTTTCTTTAGTGCAGAATTGAGATATTTATCCGCATCTAAAGTATAAATCATATCGCCGTGCTCAAATTTTAAAAGTCTGAAATATTGAGTAACAACTTTTGTGCCGGTATCTAATTGGTAAGTTACTTTGTCGTCCTTTGAATAATACAGTTTAATAGGCGCTCCGACTTTACCTGTTCCTGTTCTTACAACTTGTATTAAATGGCTGGAAAGCTTTTGACCGCCAATGTCTAAGCTAAACATATTTTCTTCTTTTTGTTCAACATATGACGCGCTCATTGAGTAAATTGTTTGAGAGATATTTTCGGGGACCTTAAAACCTAAACTAAATCCTTCCTTAGGCTTAAACGCGCGAATTGCCGTATACAAGGCTTCGTTATCAAAAAAATATTCGCCTAAACCACCTTGTTCAAAACTCGATTTGCAGTCTTTTAGGAGATTATCTTTATCTTCTGTAATATCAAATTTTGAAAATATTTTAGAATCTTCGTAGGTATTTGTTACAGTGTAAGAAACTTTGCTTAAACTGCCGTCTTCATTACAAAAAGTTGCATTACTTACTGTTTTTTTTGACGATATCATATTAATTTTTTCCGGCGGAACTATTTCAAAAATACATTCGCCGGTATAGCTGTCGGTAAATTCAGAAGTTAAGGTGCCGTCCTTAGTATATTTTCCCTTAAATTCAAATTCGGTTTTAACTTTGTAACGCCCTTTACTGATTCTTGAAATTTCTATGCTGTAAGAACCCGAACAAGAATCCGAATCTAATTTGTATGTGCCTGTTTCTATAACGTTTCCGCCGGCATCTTTTAACGGCGGCGCTACGGAAATTTTATACTCGGAGTACTCAAGAACGCCGTTGCCGTCTGCGCTGTCTTTGTTAATTTGTCCCCAAAACGGAGTAAAATCAGATTTAGCGGAGCTTCCGCACGCCGCCAAAATAAGTATTGAAAGTATTAAAATAATTGCTATACTAAGTTTTTTCATAATGTTAATTATAGCATAAATATATTTTTTTGCAATCTAATTTTAATGTGCTATAATATTTTTATGGCAAATTTGTATTCGGCAATAAATTTTAATATTCTAAAAGACAGGTTAGTTAAAAAGCTTCTAGGCGCCGACACAAAGAATCTGTCGCAAAACCACATTATTATAGCGCCCGACAAATACTCTTTAAGTTTAGAAAAATTTGTTTTTTCAAATTTAAAAAATAACGGCGCTTTTAACATTGAAGTTTTAACTTTGCGGCGCCTTATTTATAAGCTGAAGGATATTGATATAAATAAGTATATAAGCTTGTCCGACTCGGTAATGATAATTAAAAAATTATGCATTGATTATGCCGATAGTTTTAAAACCTTTTCACATTCTAAAAACCTAAACACATTTGCGGAAAATTTTGTGGGATTAATTAAGCAGTTTAAATCGAACGGTATAAATTATACGGACTTAAAAAATAACGCCAAAGTTTTAAGCGCTTCTTTTTCTAATAAACTTTACGATATTGCTTTTTTATATGAAAAATACAGTCAATTTTTGGGCGGTAGATTATTTGACGAAAATGATTTAATAGGGGAACTAAACGACAAGGCTCTAAATACAGATTATATTAAAAATTGCGTGTTTTACATAATAGGCTTTGATACGGTAACAAATCAGATATTAAAGAGTTTTAAACTCTTGGAGAAAAATTGTAAGGAATTAAATCTTTTTGCAGTTTTTTGCAAAAACTTTGACAAGATAAACGAGGTCTATAAAAAGTTTGAAACATTTAAAAAAATAAAATACGAGCACATAAGCGAAAAATTCGATTTACAGGCCGATATTTTAAAAGATAATCTTTATAACCCAATAATAAATAGAGTTGCGGAAAATAAAAATATAATACTATATAATGCGAACGGAGTTTTGGACGAAGCAAACAAATGTGTTGCCGATATCCGATATAGCATTTTAAATAATAATTACAAGTATTCGGATATCGCGGTTGTATTTTGTGATTCTAAAATTGAAAAAACATTGCATAATGTAATGACTGAAAACGAGGTGCCGTTTTATATAGAAAATTCTAAAACGCTTGACGCGCATCCTTTATCTAAATTAGTTTTGGACATTTTAAATTTAAAAAGGCAGAATTTTGACAGAGAGATATTTTTGTCAATATTAAAAAATCCGATTTTAGAGATTGATAATAAGACATGCGACATTTTTGAAAACTATGTTTTAAAGTATGCTGTAAACAGAAATAAATTTTTATTCGGGTTTGAGAGTTTTGACGAAAACGATACTTATATAAAAGACATAGAAAATACCCGCAAGGATGTTTTAAGTATTATAAATTTAATGAACATAAATTTATCGGGCTCTTGCGAAAATTATTGCCTGAATTTAAAAAACTTTTTAAACAACAAAGAAATTTTTAAAAAGACAGAAAAATTAAATTTAAAGCTAAAAAATCAAGGCGATTTAAATTATCTCGGGTTTTCTAATCAGGCGCATAAAAGCATTTTAAAAATTGTAGAAAGCATAGAATATATATTTAAAGGTTCAGTTTTTAGCCTGGACGAATTTTATAAAATTCTTTCCGGCGGCTTAAATTCCCATAAAATATCGTTAGTTCCCAAAATGGCGGACGCCGTATGTTGCGGCGATTATAAAAGCGTGGTTTTTTCAAAAGTTAAAAAGCTCTATGTTTTAGGGTGCTCGGCCGATAATTATCCAAAAACAGTACCTTATAGCGGTATAATTAAAGACGAGGAAATTGACATCTTAAACGGATTAGGCTTAACTATGGAGCCAAAATGCGAGGATATAAACGAAAAGGAAAAATATTTTATATACTCAATGTTTTTAAACAATTGTCAAAATTTGTATTTATCTTACACAGTAAATCCTGCAAGTTTTTTTTACGACATTAAAAACAGCTTTATCATAAAAGAAAAACCGCTGCCGGTTTTTACAGCCGTTGATTATATAGAAAAAGAGCTCTATACTTACGGCGGGCTAATTAGACATCTTGGGTTAAGAGCCAAAGGTTCAAATGAAAAACAAGACAAAGCTTTTGACGCCGCTTTGCCTTATTACTTGTCCCGCATTTTAAACAAAATTAAAAAAGATGAAAATAAACAAGTTGACGGCACGTTTTTTTTCAGAAACGGCAAAACCTCGGTTTCGGCGCTTGAGACATATTTTAGCTGTCCGTACAAGCATTTTTTAAAATACGGTTTAAAAGCGGCGGAGCGTAAAATTGCCGAATTTGCGCCCGTTGACATAGGTCAGCTTTTACATATGGCCGTCAAAATGTATGTGGGCGCCAACGATTTTGAAGCCGACATTTCGCTAACAACCAAAGAAATTTTTGAAAAATTAATAAATCTGCCCGAATACAAAAAATATCTTGCTGACCCTTTTACCAAACTGATGCTTTTTAAGCTAGAAAACGAATTAGAGAAAATATTCAAAGCAATTAAAAATCAATTCAAGTATTCTCTGTTTAAACCATTGTTTATCGAAGCTAAATTCGACTCCGGGTGTGCCTTGGAGGCAATAGAACTGAAAGGTGAAAATTATAAAATTAAACTTAACGGGGTAATAGACAGGGTAGATGTAATGGCCAAAAGCGGCCCAAATTTTGTGCGGGTAATAGATTATAAAAGCGGAAACACTGAATTTTCAGAAAGCGATTTACAGTTCGGCAGAAAAATTCAGCTATACATATATATGCACGCGCTGATTAAAAGCGGGTACCGTCCTTTTGGATTATATTACTTTCCGGTTAAACTCAAGTTTACCAAAGACGAAAACGCGCATGAATATAAACTAATAGGGCAGACAACAGACAATTTAGACTTGATTTATTGCGCGGACGAAAACTTAAAACACGAAAATACAAGCAAAATTTTTCAAGTAAAATTAAAAGACGGCAAAATTGTAAAATCCGTTAAAATAGTTTCCGAAGAAGAAATGATAAAACTATGCGAATATAGTGTTAATCTTTGTGAAACCGCCGTAAAAGAGATAGTAAACGGTAATATAGATATTTCGCCTTTTAAGGGTGTTTGCGAATATTGCGAATTTTTATGCGTCTGTAAGAATTATAGTTTTAAAAACCAAAGGCAGGCTTAAATTTTTAAGGAGAAAGCTAAGAAGGCAAAATTAGAAATTGGAAAATTTAAAGCAGCAAATAATTAAGAGCAACAGTCCTAATATTGTCGTGTCGGCTTCCGCAGGTTGCGGAAAGACTACGGCAATGATAGGCCGTGTCGTAAATTTAATAGAAAACGGCGCGGAATTGAAGAATATGCTTATTTTAACATACACCAACGCGGCTGCGGACGACATAAAACAAAAGCTGTACAGAACGCTCAAACAAAATACAAATTTAACGGAAAATGTAGTAAAACAAATTAATTACATAAATTACGCGAGTGTGGGAACGCTGCACTCGTTTTGCAATACGCTTTTGAAAAATTACTTTTACGTTGTGAACATTGAACCCAAGTTCGATGTCTTAGAAGAAAATGACGCAAAGTGCCTGATGTTAAAAGCCGTAAATAAGGTAATGTCCGATTATTGTCAAAGGGACGATAAAGCTTTTTTAAATTTAACGGAGATTTTCAGCGTTAACAGAAATATAACTTTGCAAAAAACAATTTTAGATTTATATTTTTTACGTACTTTGTACGTATCTTGCGAAGACTTTTTTAAGAGCGCCTTGTCTTCAACCGAATCTGTCGAAAAAAATAAGGCCGTAAAATTTGCAAATTTATATCTTTGCGAACTTTGCGAGAGTTTTGTGATAAAATTTGAAAGCTTGTATTATCTTGCTAAATCCGACCGTCATAAACAATTTATTTTAGAAATTACAAATTCTTTAAAACAAATAAGCAAAATTAACGATTTTAAAAAGAACGCAAAAATTATTGAAGGTATAGAGTTCCCAAAAATTCCGCCTCTTAATACCGAGCAAAAAAGCGATTGTGAGATTTTGGATTTACATATAGAGTTAAAATATCTTAAAGCTGAGCTTTTTAAAAAAGTCTCCGCATTACAGGAAATTTACGGAGCGGATTCAATACTTGAAAATTTAGAACAGTCTAAAGTATTAATTGTTAAGCTGTTAGAAATAATGCAAGAGTTTGAAAAACAGTACGAAAAATTAAAATTTGAAAAAAGCTCTTTGGATTTTTTTGACTTAGAAAAATACGCCATAAAAATTTTAGAGGATAAAAATGTTTTAGCCGAGATTCAAAATAAATATCAATATATTTTTATTGACGAGAGTCAGGACATAAACGAAATTCAGAATTATCTGATAAAAAAATTAAACATTAAAAACACATTTTTTGTGGGTGACATTAAACAATGTATTTATAGGTTCAGGGGCGCAAAGCCGGAAATTTTTAAAGCCAAGTGCATAGCGTCCGCGACATCGGAATTTTTCAGGCTGGACGAGAATTATCGGACAAACGGTGAAATTTTGGAATTTGTAAATTCGGTCTTTTCTAAAATTATGTACAGGAATTTTTCGCTTGTAGAATATGCCGACACTGAAATTTTAAAGGGCGTATCCGAGGCTAGGCTTTTTGACAATTATAAAAGCGTTGTAATTGATGTTATTGACAGTAAGGGAAAAGAAGAAAACGACGAAGATGAAAAAAAAGAGGCTTTTAACTTACAAAAAGTTTACAGTGTTAAAGAAGACAAACAAAGCGAGATAACCGCACACAAAGAGGCATTGGTGATTTGTAAACGGATTTTGGAACTGGTCGGCAAAACAAAAATATTAAACGACGAAAAATATTTGAAAGAAAATAACCGCGATGCCAAAATTACATTTTCGGATATTTGCATTTTAGTGCGCGGCAAAAAAAACTATACTCAAAAAATTTTTAGCACGATAAAAAGTTTGGGCATTCCTATAAGCGCGGAGTTTAAATATTCCGTCAGAGAATATGAGGAGATAGAGGAACTTGTGCAGTTTTTATTTTTAATTGATAACTTCCGTCAGGACATTCCGCTTATGTCGGTATTGAAAACTTTTTACAATTTTTCCGACTACGAATTTTCGATAATTAAAAATTCCAATAAAAGTTTCAACGAATGTTTTTTTGAATATGAAAACTTAAAAGAACAACAATTAGAGCAAAAAATACAATCAGCAATTTCGGATTTAAAATATTTAAGGGACTATTCAAAATTTAACAGCGTGTCCGAGCTTTTGCAAAAAATTTTAAAACTAACAAATTATGATGCAAAATTATATACGGAAGATGACGGAATAAACAAAGTAAGCCGTATAGGCGCCTTTATAGCCGATTTATACGGCAAATATTACGATTCGGATATTTGCATGTTTAACCAATATATATTAAATTTCGGTGATGAAATTAAAATTTCCGGCGGTATTTTAAACGGCGATTCTGTAAAGATAAACACCATTCATCAAAGTAAGGGCCTTGAATATCCGATTGTAATTTTAGCGGGCAGTCAAAATAAATTTAATTTTCAAGACAGCCGTGTGGCAATGCCGTATAATCAAGAACTAGGGCTCGGGCTTAAGACTTATAATTTTGAAAACAGAACGGTAACCCCAAGCGTTGTTAATCACTCTTTAAGCGTTGCGGCAAAGTACGAACAGGTAAAAGAGGAAATTAATATTCTTTATGTTGCGTTGACGCGCGCAAGGTACAGGTTGTATTTAACCTGCGCGTTTGACACAAATAAAATTAAAACGGCAAAAGCATTGTTTGATATAAAAAATTCCCAATCGCAATTAAATTTAATTGACGCGCTAAACTTTGGGGCTGCACCGGAATATGATTTTTTTATACACAATGATATCATAGAGAGTGAATTAAAAATTAAGCAACGGGAAGAAAAAGTTTTTGACCTAAAGAAAGTTATTTTTTCAAAATATAGATTTGAGAATAATTTAGACACGCCTTTTAAAATAACGGTAACCGATGCGAATAAACTGAATAATGATTTTGAGAACGAGGAATACGAATTTACAATAAAGCTTTTTGATGATAATTCTGATTTTATTAATACCGGGACTTTATATCATAAAATTTTTGAAAATTTGGATTTTACAAAAAACCCGGAAGAAGAAATTGAAAGGTTAAAGACATTGAAACTAATAGACCAAAAAACGGATTTGCAAATTGTCAGAAATTTTTTAAATTTGGAGGTCTTTAAGAATTTAAACGGCGGAAAAGTTTACCGCGAGCAGCCTTTTATTTTAAATGTGCCGTACAATAAAATCGACGGTAAAAGCGCAGAGTTTGTTTTATTGCAGGGCAAAATAGATTTAATGATAGTAAAAGAAAATAAAGTTACAATAATCGATTATAAATTGAGCGGTTTAAATAAAAACAGCCTAATAAAAAAATACCGCAAACAACTTCTAATTTACGCAAGGGCGGCAAAACAAATTTTAAATTTAGATACCGAGCAATATATTTACAGTGTGTTTAAAAACGAGTTAATAAAGGTTGTATAGAAACCGGACCTTTGGTAATAATTAAATTTAGAAAAGTTTTTTCTTTTCTAAATTTTTTTTGTTCCAAAGGAGAGGTTTATGAACTTTTTTGAGCAATTTACAAATTTTTTTAATAAGATCATTTTTAATTATATGAGCGCCGAATTATTATTGATTGTCATGCTAAGTTTAATGACGGCTGTTTTTATAATTTTTCTAATTGCGCATTTATTTTCTAAAGATATAAAAGCTAAAAGAAAACTTCAACAAATTAACAGACATTTAATGTTTAGTAGGCTTGACGCTTACACTGAAAACTTTATTTTGAAAAAATTTAAATCCGCACCGTACAGATTTTACGAAAATTATCTGAATAAAACAGACGGCATGGCATTTTCTAATTGCGTGCCGTATTATTTAAGTTCGGTAAATCTCGGTAAAAAGCTAACCGTTTGCATTTATCAGGTTATTTGTATAGTAACGCTTATTGTCGGGATTGTCTTATTGGAAAAGGGCGCAATTTTTTCTTTATCCGCCGCGCTGTTTATACCTTCTGTAGGCGTAATATTTTCGATAGTTTTGAGTTTGTTTTACAGTTTTATAAAAAATTTATCTCACAAAAGGCTGGAGGCAAAGTTTGCCGAGTTTCTAAAATTTTTAAAACCCAAACTTTTAAAGCAGCAAAAAATTTATAACGCCGGTCATTCGAGTAACAGGGTAGCCTTGAAAAACTTTGACGACCTAATGGCGAAAGTAAAAGAAATAAAAACCAAGGGCGCCAAAATTGAAATCGCTCGCGAACTTGCTAACGATTTAGCCGCTGCTAAAAACGATTGCGCGGACTCTAGAGAGAACGATATTTTAACCGACGCTTTAGTGGATGTTTTAAACATAATAAACGATAAGGCGCAGGGTTTAGAGAATGTAGCTGTAAATTAAACTAAAAAAATAATCAAAGGCGCTATAAATTTAGCGCCTTAATGTTTTGGCTATTCGTTATTGACCGGCCAGACTATACTGTTTCTCGCCAACATAATTAACTTACCCCATTTTTTACATACTTCTAAAGTTCCGACAGAAATTATCGAATTACGCTTTGCTATTTTTTCGCCTCTTGAGTTAAGCACATCCTTTAAAACGCGCCTTCCTATAAGATAATTAAAGTTTGCGCTCAATCTTTGGATGTCCGTTGGAATTATTGGTTTTTGTTGCTTTTCTTTTGGAGAAACGGCAGGTTTTTTTTCTTTTAGTTCAAAAGATTCTGCTTGTTCGGTTTGAATTTTTTCTATTACAAAGTTGATATCTTTTGCAAAATCTTCTTTTAATTTTATAACCTCGCTGTCCTCTATAATAGTCGGTTTGTTTAAATTTCCGTATTGCTCCGGTATATATTTAACGGCCCGTTTTTTTGGCGCGCAAACTTGAGGTTTTTCTTCGCCCGTGTTTTTGATAACTATTGTTTTAAAATCTGAGGATACAATTTGTTCTTGCAAAAAAGAGGCACCCTCTACTTCTAAGGAATGAATCGAAAGCGACTCTTCGTCAATCAATATTTCGTTTACTTTTCCTAAAAAGTCGCCGTTTAAATTGTAAACGCCGGCGTTCATAGGATTGCAGTCCTCTTCAACAAAATCATGCGTTACCTTTTCTAAGTTTTTAATCATTATTGCGTTTCCCTCTAACGCTATGCACGCGGCCGGAACTAAGAGGCGGTCGATGTTTTCGCTGTCGTCGTCGTAAATAATCAAACTTTTTAATTTCTTTAATTTTTTGTCGAAGGCGGCATTTCCTATAATACCTATTTTTTTGCCTTCGAAAATGCTTATTATATTTTTACCCAAAATATCACTGACTTTTTTCATTTCTTCTCCTTAAAGCGTGGGAAATATTGCAACTGCAGCTAATTAGCTATTATTTTTGAGAATGTCCTTTAAATTATATGAGTTTAATTTTTCATATATTCATAATTTGACTAAAAGGCGGCAAAAGCTTATAATTAAGGAAACAATGAAAAAATACACACCCTAAAAAGAAGGTTATTATGCTGAAATTTTCCATGCATATTCATACAAATATGCGCTCGCCTTGCGGCAAAGTGGAGCCAAGGGGAATTGTCGAATTATATAAAGAAAAAGGCTTTGACGGAATTATTATCACCGACCATTATATGAAGTGGATTTTTGCAATGAATAATATGGACACAAGCGCGCAAAAATTTAATTTTTTTATTGAGGGATACAAGGAAACTTTAAGGTTTGGCAAAGAGCAAAATTTAATGGTTTTTTTAGGAATGGAGTTAAATTTATGCAAGTACAACAAACTTAATTCTACTTATCCCGTGCACGAGTTTTTACTGTACGGGTTGACGGAAAGCTTTGTAAAAAGGCATCCCAATTTACACGAGCACACACAAAAAGAACTTTTTGAATTGTGCAATAAAAACGATATTTTAATGGTGCAGGCGCATCCATTTAGGCCAAAGAGCGCGGTTGCAAACCCTAAATTAATGCACGGGGTAGAAATATTAAACAAAAATAAAAGGCACGACTCGCTTGATGCTAGCGCGCAAGGTTTTTGCAAAGAGCATAACTTAATTCCCATAGTGTCCGACGACTTTCACGAAGAAGAGGACGCCGGGCAAACCGCAATGTTGTTTCCAAATGATACAACTTCCATGAAAAAAATCGTACAATATTTAAGAGAAAAAAAATACAAAATTCTTATATAATACACTTGATATTTATGTTAAAAGACTATATAATTATTATTAGTA
>Ga0209737_10001433_pt1 | contig 17157 bp, 13 predicted proteins | sample TergutCu122P3_FD_187284 | JGI IMG/M metagenome (GOLD analysis project Ga0209737, IMG submission 187284) | Cubitermes ugandensis P3 segment gut microbial communities from Kakamega Forest, Kenya - Cu122 P3 (SPAdes) (version 2) | ecosystem: Host-associated > Arthropoda: Insects > Digestive system...
GACCCGGCCACACTGCCTAAGACACCTTTATCGGTTGCAACCAATTACATGCTCAACGAGTTTGATGCCATAGAAAACTATCTGCTGGATGCCGCTTATACGTTGGATAATAATGATATCGAAAGATATAATCGAAGCATTAGCCTCAATCGCAGGAATTCATTATTTTTCTCAAGCCACGAAGGGGCGGAGAGGTCGGCATTGTTATTCTCTTTAGCCTGTTCCTGCGCTCTTCATGACATTAACACATACCAATACTTCACCGACATCCTCACCCGTATGGCTTATATGCCGCCAAATACCCCTTTCGAAATCCTGAGGGAATTACTTCCTGACAGATGGAAAAAGCCATCGGTGGGCGAAGTAGCCATTGAATCGTCGGCATAGTGGGAGATGGCATGGAATTGTACTCTTCATTGCAGGTAGCCCCTAAAGAAGAAAGAAGGGGGCAGCATGATCCGAAATAAGATGGGAGCGGTGAATGAAAGTGGAACAGTAAAAACAGCTGCAAAATCATCAAAAAACATACGTGAAATTTACCTGATAAATTGAAATTGGAAATGTGTTCCATCATGCAAAGGTAAAACAGATGGTATCGTGGAGACGCTTACGTTGTTGGCTATTGGTCATACATCCACCATAACGGGCTTCAGCGGCAGGAACGGAAAACCATTTGATGCCGCACTGAAATTCAGTGAAAGCTATCAAGTTGTATTTGATTTTTCCCAAAAGAGTTAAAGAAATAATACTTTTTCCGCTGAAACCGCAGTTGTAATGGTTTAATACTGTTTTGCTGTGGGTTTTAGTGGTGATCGTTCGGATAGAGATACTCCGGGCGCTCAATTTTTCCCCCTGCTGGACAATCCATACCATTATTTTCAAAATCGTACATAAAGAACGTTTTCGGCACTTTATCTAAAGATATCTATTCTCCTACAGTTTTGATTTATTGACAAGTCTTCAAATATGCTTGGAAAAATCTGCCATTTTTTTTAGGGCTAACATGCTCCATTTTGTCCACTATTTCATTTTCACTAACATGAGTACAGGATTATCATCTATTTGCAAAGTAGAGGCAATCTCTTTCAGTTCTCCTTTCAGTTTGCTTTTTGAGAACTGTTCAACTATCTGGTCTGCCGGAATCATCCTTGAAAAATATTCGGAAGAACTGTAAATTTTAAGTTGTAAGTATCCATCCGGAAACATCACATCCGGAATAGTAATTTTGATGTCAGGCATATCTTCATTGTAGAAGGTACATGTATATATCGCCTTTTCGAGTTTATCATAGATAAGATTTTTACTGGGGAACTGTTTAGATTTGTCATATTCGTCATAAATCTTTGCCCTTGAAAGTAAAAAAACATACCGTTCTGTTTCACCTAGTGCAAATAGATATACAGGAACGCTCATAGACAACGCAGATGGGGTCCTCACCATAAATGGCTTTGGTAAACCTGTGGCATCTGTTTTATATATGGTGTCAAGAGACATTTCATTTAAAAAGAATGACTTTCCCCATTTAATGATTGGAAAAGAGCGAGCACCGGGACCATTTGGAAGGATAAGCATACTTTGTTTCTCTTTAACATCTGCCTCAAAATAGGAAGTAACAATTGAACCATCATCTTTAGAAATAAGTAGATACAAGTGCGAACTGAAGCGGTTTCTGTCATGACATAGAAAGTAAGTATCGTCAAAAGAGAACATAGCATCAATGGCAATATCTTTAAAAATAAAATCACGTTTGAACTTCCCATCTCCGTCATAAACCAGAATTTTTTTTCTCATAATGGAATAAACAAAAAGTTCTTCTCTTTTTCTATCAAAAAAAATGTATATGCCTTGGTCATATTCTTCTCCACCATTTCCATAACGGTTTATCTTTTTGATGATTTTACCGTCTCTGCTAAAAAAAATGATATCTCCGTTCAATAAATTTTGTGCAATAATCCTTTCGTTATCAAGATAAGATATTGTGGTAAAGAGATAATCCTCACGAGTCTCCAACGTGATGTATTCAACGTCTGCAATATCTTGAATGCTTAGACTTTTGTTTGGATATCGCTTTGACAAGTCAATCATGAGAAGTCCGGATGTTGAATTTGAATTACAACCTGATAATAAAATGGATACTAAAATTATAACAATCAATCTAGAGAACATGTGTGTTCGATTAAGCATTGTTTACGTGGCATAAATTATTTCTTCCAATAACCAGTTCATAATTGGATATTGACGGACATAGTAGCTTGTAAATACATGATCTACACGGTTGAATACAGTCACGGACTAACCTCCAAGCTGCCTCTGAATCAATCTCTTTATAAATAATATCATGGATAGAATCTGAAATATTGCCTAAAGGCGGTTTATTAAGATTTGCAAAAACATTGCCCTCTGGTGTAATAATCAGTTTTCCAAAGAAATTTGTATTCACCATTTGGTGTGAGAATATCGTGTGCTTACTCAAATTGGCACTATCAAAATCATCATGTGAGATATAGACTATTTCTTCAAAAAAAGCGAGATTTTTTCCGGTATATACAGGCAGATACTTCCAAAAATTTATATTATATTTTCTAATTAAGAAATCTGCCTGTTCTATATCTTCTTCTTTAGTTATGAGGAACTGATAAGTAAGAGAATCAGAGATTTGTGTGAGGTGCTCAATATCCAAAGCTAATGTCTTGATATCATCAACGATAATAGTCTTATTGAAGTTTAAAGGGATTTTTTTTAGTATTTTTATATTTTCTGATAAAGAGCGTGTTGTAAATAAATAATTTGTAACACAGTCCATCCTTTGCAAGAACTGTAATAATAAATCAAAATCAACCATCGGATACTTTGAAAAATCCCCGATTATATTTATTGTAGAGATGATACCGTCTAAACAACCATAGATAAATTTTGCTATTTGCTGGAAAGTCAGTTTATTCGATGAATTTAGTGGATATTGAATCTGTTGAGCATATTCCGGAAAAGATATATTCCCATTAATATGGAACGTAAGTTCATGTAAAAATTCTATAACCTTATCTTCCAGATGATTTGTTTTGCGATAACGAATCACATTTATATCGTCATTAAGTTTTAAGATGGGCATAAAAGAGACAGGTTTAAGAATACCATCGTAATTCTCAATCAAGTTTCCTGCATCACTTTTTATAATTTTATCAATCCAATTTGCAACATTATTATTAGATATAATATTTTGGTCAAGTTTAATGCAATACAAATTCTTTGGTATGCACAATTCTTTGCAAATGGATTGAAGTGATTTACAAATTTTGCTTTCAATTAATCTTCCATTTAATGTGTTGTACACAATAACAATATCATCATTATACCATAAAAAGGTATCTTTGTTTAAATAGAACCAATATTCTTTCATAACTTATAGCTTTATGGTCGCTTCATGTAAAATTCTCTCATACATATGCGGATTATTTCTAAAAAAAATTATATTAGAATCTATGTACTTGTTCTTTTTACTATTATGTAAAAAACGTGGACATTTTTGAAGATTATCCAAATCATCTAACTGTAAAACACATACAGGACAATGAGATTTTAAAAAGCAATCCGAACAATAGTGTATAAATTTAAATATTAGTTTATTGTAATATTCTGCTATTGCAGAAAAATCTAACTTAACAACTCCGTTAATTATTTGTCCTAACGAATGACTATAGTTAATTCTCTCACATTGTAATATTTTTCCATCAACAGTAATCAGCATTTTTTTTGAAAAAGGAATACAAGTACCAGTTGGCACAATTGGATGTTTCTTGGGATCTCTCAGAAAATCATTATAATTATCAAAAAAATTGCCAGAATACTCACGTAAAAACATAAAGCCTCTTTTTGCATGTGGTGCTTTTAGAAACATTTCATTGGTTACAATATCAAATTTTTCTGATTTTTCGATACTTTCAAAAATATTTCGATACATACTTTTGAATGTATCTATTTTTTCTGATTGTATATTGTAATTTTTCAACGCTGTCATCATTGGAGTCTTACCGAAAGTCTTTTTTATAAAAAAATAGGTTCGCTCAACACTATTTCTGTCATGAATTACAGAATTGAAACCTACGGATCTTTCAAAATATACAGGATATTTAGATGCCAATAATGTAATATTTGCGAAAACTTTATCGAATGAATTCTTCCCTGTACGATCCATTCTGTAGCTGTGGCCTTCACGATCTCCATCAATACTAATGAGTAAGCTAAAACGATTTTCTGAAAGGAAGTCCATATATTCTTTTAAAAGGAGGGCATTTGTTGTCATAGAAAAACGAAAAGATCTCCCTGTGTCAGAGAGAGTTTTGACATAATCTACGATTTTTTTAACGAGTTCAAAATTTACTAATGGCTCTCCACCATAAAAACTTATAACTACTGATTTTAGTGGGTACGAAAATGTTTCGTTTCTCCAGATATCAACTAAGAAATCTATTAACAATTTAGCATTGCTAAACGATAAATTTTTCCCTTTCCTTTCATCAACCATTTTGTATAAATCAGACTGACCACAATACATACAATTTAAATTGCATTTATCAGTCACTTCAAAAACGACTTGCCTAACATTTACTAAGTATTTTCTAACTATCTCGTTAGTAATTGCCTTAAATCCTTCCATTTTCTTTGTTTTATATCATTGTTGATTTGTTTATTATAATATTGAGTCCACTCCGAAAACCCTATTTTGAGCATTTTGAAGAAAATATCGCTATTGATTATCAGATACATATAGAAAAGAAAATCGCTAAAAAGTACTTTTCGGAGTGGACTCAATATTTATTTTTCTCCTTCTTTCAGAAATAACACCCTACTTTAATCCCTCCGAAAATTTGCATTAACAGGTTGAATTTATGATTTGATAAGTCTGTACAAAGCTATAATGTTAATTGCTACATGAAATAGAATTCTTTAGTAAAAGAAACAAATAGGTTGTCTTATTTAAGACAACCTATTTGACAATGAAGAACGATACTATTTTAGGCTTGCAGCAACACCACAATCGTCTTCATCATTTATTGCATCCATATTATCAATAGCGAGACCCATATCATCCCAAGGAATGCATGGACATAACTTGCCAACACAGATACAATATCCTACTCCTCCATGTAATAAATTTAGTTCTCTTTGCTCTATCTCAGCCTTGCTGAGATTGTGGAGCGTTAGTTTTTTCCTTTTCATAAAGATTAGCCTTAAATGATTTTAGTTGATTTTGAATTTAACAATGCAAATTTAAAAAAAACTTTATAATCAGTCACAATTTCTCTAATATTTTTTAAATCTTTCCGTCATCTTCTTTATATTAAGATATTTAATCTATCGTAAATCTTTTTTATTTTCTCTGTGAAAAAGGGAGAAATAGTATTTCATTATTTCAAACATTTGATTTTCCACTGTGCAGAACCAAGTGCTTTAAATAGCAAGCAAAATTGATTTGCTTTAATTCTCGGACAACCCATACCGGAATCAGGACAACATTGTCTATATCATTGATCATAAGGAAACATTAAACTAGTTATCCCAATCTTTGCCGTCCACAATTAAAGTTCAAAAAAGTGAACAGTCAAACCCCTGCCTCTGACATATCCTATTTCCGGTTATCGTTGATTGACTTTCTCAAAGAGAGCCACCCCGAACGACTGTATGAAAATCGCTTCATTACTGCCCGCACCAATACTGCAACAGAAGCCTTCGAGCAAGCTGTCCGCAACGGAAACACACCCATCGAAGCCATGGAACAGGCAAACGCTGTACTGTATCAGGACCTGCATTTTTCCAAACACAACACACTGCTCAATATCCTGTGGAACGAGTTTGCAGACGAAGTGCCGGAAGAAGAAGCCAGCTCGCTGTCAATAGCGCTACTTCCTGAATGTGAGCCGATATTTTCTCAATACCCCATATCGGACAGCTTCGCTTACCAACCCCAATACGAGTTTCTTTACACAGAGCTAACCGGCGTAATTGCCCTTTACTTAGAAGGAAGTGGCATACAATAAGAAAGTGCATCTGCTTACCAATACGGAGGCAATACGCATCTCCTTTGTACTTGACAGGGAAAAGCGCAGGGCAACGGAAGCGGAACGCGCTGTTATGCGTCAGTACAGCGGCTTTGGAGGAATAAAGTGTATTCTCAACCCCACAGAAAAAGAATCGGATAAAGCCTACTGGACAAAGACAGATATGGATTTATTTCCGTTGGTGGTTAACCTGCACAGCCTCATCCGGGAGAACTCCCAAACCGAACAGGAGTACAAACGCTACTTCAACAGCCTCAAAAGCTCCGTACTGACGGCATTCTACACACCTCCCGCAATTGTCCGGGCCCTTACTGATGCGCTAAAAGAGAGCGGCATCACGCCAGTACGTTTCTTGGAACCGTCGGCAGGCAATGGCGCATTTGCTGACGCTTTTAAACATACATTCACCCCATTGGAAACAGTCTGCTTTGAAAAGGATTTGCTTACCGGCAAAATACTTTCTCACCTTAACCCCGACGACAAAGTACATATACAGGGCTTTGAAGCAATCGAAGTCCGTCCCGACAACAGGTTTGATATTGTTTCATCCAATATCCCCTTTGGAGACACAGCCGTTTTCGATGCCTCCTTTTCCAAAAGTCCAGACCTGACCAAACGACAGGCAACCCGCACCGTTCACAACTATTTTTTCCTCAAAGGCATTGACACCTTACGCGAAGGCGGACTTCTGGCGTTCATCACTTCGCAGGGTGTGATGAACAGCCCGCTAAACAAACCTGTCCGCCAGTGGCTGATGAACAACACAAATCTTGTTTCGGCAATCCGTTTGCCCAACAACCTGATGGCAGACAACGCAGGCACAGAGGTGGGGAGCGACCTGATTATCCTGCAAAAAAACACCAACAAACTGCTGCGTACACTCGAAGAAGAAGCCTTTTTGACAAGCCGAATCCTTTCCAACGGCGCAAATATCAACAACTACTTTCAAGATTTTAACCGCGTATTACATACAAAAGGCTACCCAGACAAAGACCTGTACGGCAAGCCGGGAATGATATTCCTGCACGAGGGAGGCATGGAAGGCATGGCAGCCGATCTAAAAAAGATGCTTGCTGCCGATTTCTCCAAAAATCTGAACCAAAATCTGTACAAAGACAACATCATACAACCTTTCCATTCTTTTCTGCCTGTCTCATCAGGCACACCAAAAGAATCAAAAACCCGATTACCGTCTCAATCGTCTTTAAAAGTCTCCAACCCTGAGCAGCAACCGATCATGTCGCTCTACGACTTGTTTGGGTTCAGCGAAGCAGAGCGAAATCAGTCAAAACCAAAGACCAAACAGATAACTCAGCCCATACGTCCGCTACAACCCAATCTGTTCTCTCAACCACAAAACACATCGCTACAAACCCCACGACCGGCACCTGTTCCCGCCCCTAAGCCACCAAAACCCCCTCTTGAGCCACGCCCATACGAAAGCTCTTTAAACGACTGGCACAAGCAGGGTTCATTGGTGATGGATAACCGAGAGATTGGCTTTCTCAAAGAGCGCTATCAGGAAGATGCCGTTTTCATGCCGCTGCAATTAAACCCCGAACAGCAGGCAAAAGCAGAGCAGTACATCAATCTTCGCGACACCTACCACCTCCTGTACCATGATGAAACATCAGCGTTACATGAAAACGCCGGACTGCGGCAGTCGCTCAATGAACTGTACGACCATTTTACATCGCGCTACGGTCATCTGAACGACCGAAAAAACCTCGACCTCATCAAAATGGATACCGGCAGCCATGAGGTACTTGCATTGGAACGGGCCATTGACGGCAAACTTGTTAAAGCCGACATCTTTTCACAGCCCGTATCCTTTAATCCTAACCGTATTACACACGCAGATACATCACTCGAAGCCCTGTCGGCATCGCTCAACAAGTTTGGCGAAGTGAACATGGACTATATGCTGTCGCTTTTAGAAGAGAAAAGCGCAGAGGAGATGCTGCACGAGTTGAACGGCAAAGTCTATTTCAACCCGCTTGTTAACAACTACGAGACCACCGACCGCTTTATCGCCGGAAACGTTGTCGAAAAAGCGGAAGCCATCGAAAGTCATCTCCAAAACAATCCCGACCATCCACAGGCATACGAAGCCGCCGAATCGCTCAAGGCGTTGCAGGAAGCCATACCGCGCCCCATAACCTTTGAGGAGCTCGACTTCAATTTTGGCGAGCGCTGGATACCGTCGCGCATCTATTCAGAGTATGCAAGCTATCTGTTTGACACAAACACCAATGTTCACTATTCCGGTACACGCGACGAGTTTTCTGTAAACGCAAAGTATCAAAACGCCAATATCTATGACAAATTTTGTGTCAGGGGTGAGTTTCGCAAATACGATGGCTTTTCGCTGATGAAACACGCCCTGCACAACACCACTCCCGATATTACCAAGAGTGTAGAGGCCCTTGACAGTGACGGAAACCCCAAAAAGGAAAAAGTCCGTGACGGCGAAAAAATACAGTTGGCAAACTCAAAGATAGATGAAATCCGCAGTGGCTTTTCCGACTGGCTCAACATGCAGTCGCCGGAGTTTAAAGAGCGGCTTACCGACCTGTACAACCGCAAATTCAACTGTTTTGTTCGTCCGCAGTACGACGGGAGCCATCAAGCATTTCCGGGATTGGATTTAAGAGCATTGGGAATCTCCGACCTGTACCAAAGTCAGAAAGATGCAATATGGATGCTGAAGCAGAATGGCGGAGGGATATGCGACCACGAGGTGGGTGCAGGCAAAACGCTCATCATGTGCTGCGCTGCTTTTGAGATGAAACGTCTTGGATTGGCAAACAAGCCGATGATTGTAGGACTGAAGGCAAACATACACGAAATCGCCCAGACATTTATTACTGCCTATCCCAATGCCAGAATACTCTATCCGGGAAAGAACGATTTTACCCCAAAGAACCGAATCAGGGTTTTCAACGACATCAAGAACAATGCCTGGGATGCCGTGATTTTAACGCACGATCAGTTCGGCATGATACCGCAGTCTCCAGAAATACAGCAAAAGATTCTGGAAAGAGAACTTGACAGCGTAGAGGAAAATCTTGAGGTGCTGCGCAGTCAGGGCAAAGAGGTATCGGCAGGCATGTTGCGCGGCGTAGAGAAGCGCAAGGATAACCTTGATGCCAAACTGAAGGAGCTGGCATACCAAATCCAAAACCGCACCGATGATGTAATAGACTTTAAGCGAATGGGGATAGACCATCTCTTTGTTGACGAGAGCCACCGTTACAAAAATCTGATGTTTACCACCCGCCACGACCGTGTGGCCGGGCTGGGTAATCCCGAAGGCAGCCAGAGGGCGCTAAACATGCTCTTTGCACTCCGTACCATTCAGGAGCGAACAGGAAAAGACTTGGGCGCAACCTTTTTGTCGGGAACAACCATCAGCAACTCATTGACGGAACTCTATCTGCTGTTCAAATATCTGCGCCCGCAGGAGTTAGAACGCCAGAACATTAATACTTTTGACGCATGGGCAGCCGTATTTGCCAAAAAGACCACCGACTATGAATTTTCGGTGACCAACGAGATTGTACCAAAAGAGCGTTTTCGATACTTTATCAAAGTGCCCGAATTGGCCGCATTTTACAGCGAAATAACCGACTTTCGCACGGCAAGGGACATTGGCATAGTGCGCCCCGAAAAGAACGAGATTCTGCACAATATACCACTCACTCCGCAGCAACAGGAATTTATACAGAAATTGGTTGCCTTTGCCAAATCCGGCGATGCCACCTTATTGGGTCGTGCTCCGCTTGATGAAAGAGAGGAGAAAGCCCTCATGCTGATAGCCACCGATTATGCCCGAAAGATGTCGCTTGACATGCGACTGATTGACAAAGACAGATACGAAGACCACATAGACAATAAAGCCTCTCACTGTGCTGCAAAGATCGCGGAGTATTACCGGCAATACACTCCTCAAAAGGGAACACAGTTTGTCTTTAGCGATTTGGGAACTTACAAGCCGGGTGAATGGAACGTCTATAGTGAGATCAAGCGCAAATTGGTAGAAGACTATAAAATACCTGCGCACGAAGTGCGTTTCATTCAGGAAGCCAAAAACGAAGCTGCCCGCAAAGCGATGATTACCGGCATGAACGAGGGTAGAATCCGTGTCCTTTTCGGCTCTACCGACATGCTCGGAACAGGGGTCAATGCGCAGCAGAGGGCGATAGCGCTGCACCACCTTGATTCGCCCTGGCGACCGTCAGACCTTGAACAGAGGGAAGGACGTGCCATCCGCAAGGGGAATGAAACAGCCCGCGACTTTGCCGGCAACAAAGTGGATGTCATCATCTACGCCGTTGAAAAGTCGTTGGACAGCTACAAGTTCAACCTGTTGCACAACAAGCAACTATTCATCACACAACTTAAAACCAACAATATGGGTTCACGCACCATTGACGAAGGCAGCATTGACGAGAAGAGCGGCATGAACTTTTCTGAATACGTTGCCATCCTCTCCGGCAATACCGATCTGTTGGAAAAGGCACGATTGGAAAAGAGAGTTGCCGCCCTTGAAAGTGAACGAAAAAGTTTTGCGCAGAGTAAAGCCGCTTCCGGCCACAAACTGAACGGTATTGTCCGCACGGTGGACGGTAATAACGAACTGATCGCCCGCATGACCGCCGATTACAATACCTTCAACAGCCGTGTTCAGTACGACAGTGAGGGAAACAGGCTCAATCCGCTGAAGTTGGATGGTGTAGAAAGTGCCGATGTCAAGATTCTTGCCGCCAGATTAGCTCATCTCAGTGACCATGCAACCACGCATGGCGAACACTACAAGATTGGCACACTCTACGGTTTTAATGCTTTAGTCAAGACCGAAGTGAGCATGAAAGAGGGGCTGTTTATGAATCAAAACCGCTTTTTTATCGAGGGTGAGGGAAATGTCAAATACACCTACCATAACGGAACTGTTGCTCAAGACCCGAAGTTGGCGGTTAACTACTTTTTAAATGCGATGGAAAAGATACCCTCACTGATAGAAAAGTACCGGATAGAAACGGAAAAACTGTCTAAAGACCTGCCAGTATTGCAGGAAGTAGCCAATGCAACATGGCGTAAGGAAAACGAACTGAAAGAATTGAAAACTGAACTGATGGCATTGGACAGGAGGATACAGCTTTCGCTTGCTCCGATTGACAACAGCGAGGAGAAGCAACCGGATGAAGCAGTAAAAAAAGTCGAACAGAATTATAAGCCCGATACTCCCCCTCATGTCCCCAATGTCGCTTATGTTCCCAAAGTCCCCAATTTTCCAAGCACCACCCCCGATACCCCTCAAAGCACCAACTCAACAGACCAAACAGAGATTATACAGGGCTTACTGTCCGGCAAGATAAAACCGGAACACGCCTTTCCGGTTGAAGAGCGCCTGCAACAGGCAAAAGAAGCAATGGGAAACCGTTTGGTTATCGCATCCATTCCAAGATTTCATGTTGAAAATCAACCAAAAAGAATGAAGATATGATGACGTATGAAGAACTGAAGTACCGTCAGGGCTGGACATTGGAGCAAAAGATAGACCACACTGTTGGGGCAATCTCCGTGTTTCTCGCCAGAATGAACGGCAAGGCTTATATCTCTTACAGCGGAGGGAAAGACAGTTTGTGTATGCTCGATATAGCCAGGCGGTTTGTTGATACAAACATTTTGGCAGTATTCTGTAACACAGGAAACGAATACCCCGAAGTCGTAAAGACTGTCCGTCAAACGGAAAACCTTGTTACCATCCGTCCCGACATACGGATAGAACAAATCATCGAAAAGTACGGTTTTCCGTTAGTCAGCAAGGAACAGAGCCGTTACATTTATCAGGCCAAACACACCAAAAGCGAAAAACTGCGGCATATTCGCCTTTACGGTGGAGCAAAGGGAGTCGGCAAGATAGCAGAACGATGGAAATTTTTGATACAGGCCCCTTTTGATGTTTCGGAAAGGTGTTGCGACTATTTGAAAAAGAAGCCGTTTGCAAAATTTCACAAGCAGACGGGACTGTTCCCGATTATTGGCACAATGGCGGGGGAGAGCAGGCTGCGGTTACAAAAGTGGCTCAAACAGGGCTGCAACTCCTTTATATCAAAAATGATTGCAAGCTATCCCCTGTCCATTTGGACGGAAGCCGATGTGTGGGCGTATATCCGCAGGTTTAATCTGCCGTACAGCTCCATCTATGACATGGGCATCCGTCGCACAGGCTGCATGTTTTGCGGGTTCGGTTGCCATGTCAAAAACGACAGGCGCTTCCATTATCTGAAAGAGTACAAGCCAAAAATCTATGACCGTTTTATGAGAATGACCAACAGCGGCATCTCTTACCGGCAGGCGTTACAGTACTGTGGAATAGACTTTCCCGAAAAGAGCAGTCAATAGTTGGAGTTCAATTTTTTGGCATCACTGCAATGAGAATCGGACTGATAGACGTGGACGGGCACCACTTCCCGAATTTTGCCCTGATGAAGATTGCCAATTACCACAGGCAGCGGGGCGATACGGTAGCATGGGTAAATCATCTTGAACAATACGACAAAGTATATAAATCAAAGATTTTTACCTTTACACCTGATAACACTTTTGCCGTACAGTCCGATGAAATAGTAAAAGGCGGAACAGGTTACAGGATGTACCATGACCTCTTTTGCGACGATACTGAGCCTGATTATTCACTGTATCCACAATATCTACATGCCTACGGCTTTTTGACACGCGGTTGCATCAGGTGTTGCTCGTGGTGTATTGTTCCACTAAAAGAGGGCTATATAAAGCCATACCGTGATATTACAACGGTGTTACAAGACAGAAAAACGGCTGTTCTGATGGATAACAACGTACTTGCTTCCTGTCATGGATTGGAGCAGTTGGAAAGAATCATTGACATTGGCTGTAAAGTTGATTTCAATCAGGGATTGGACAGTCGTTTGGTGACGGACGAAATTGCCAAAATGCTATCCATAATCAAATGGATACGCTTTATCCGTTTTTCCTGCGATACAACTCCGGCAGTAGCGCCACTGTTAAAAGCCATTGAAAAGTTGAATAAATATGGCGTAAAGAACTATCGGATTTTTGTCTATCTGTTAGTGAGAGATGTTTCTGATGCCAACGAGCGATGTAAAATATTGAAGAAATTGGGGGTTGTTCCGTTTGCGCAAACGTATCGTGACGAAGAGAACAGGATTCAACCCACTGCGGAGCAAAAACGGTTTGCATGGTATGTGAATCAAAAGGCTGTGTTTAAGGCTACGGAGTGGGAAGCGTATAGAGGGTAGTTATTGCCAAAGAGGTTCTTTTCGCCATTGATTCAAAAAGCCGAGTTTATAAACAGGGATAGCAGGGTTGGTATCAATCAATTCACATATCATCGCTTTTATCTGATGCCCGTGTGAAATCTGATTGCACAGGTAGATCATGCAGGAAATAATCAAAAACGGCTTTTTCTTCTGAATATCCATGAGCGGGTTAGTAAACCATTTTCCGGAAGGACTATTCAAACGTGAAGATGGAGTTTTGGTTATCCTGTAACCCCACAAACGTGAATGATGGGCAATAATATTGCGAACACATACGATAGCTTCCATCCAGCCGGAAAAAACAGGAGGTGAATTGATACCCATCTCATTGGCAATAACAGCTTTTTCCGGTAAATGGTTTTTGAGACTTCTGTACAGTTTGGATATTGTGCCAATAGAGGCTACCTCTAAAACCTTCCAGGCATCTGCCGACTGGTTTGGATAATGAGTAAAATGTTCCCTGACAAAAACCTCCTGTGTCCTGTCTATTTCCGATTGAAGCGATTCTAAAGCGTTTTGATATACGGTTTTGCCGTTAGAAGTTATCGTGGTATTGTCAAAAAGAGAAGCGTTCAGATACCACAAACCGCCATACGCAATGGACAGGTGATATATCATTCTGGTACGCAATGCTATTTCTATTCGCTCTAAAGCATCAAAAAGGATTAAACGTAAACGGCGATCAAAATGGTATCGGTCAATCACATTCTCAAAATAGGTGTCAGGCTTGAAGGTATGCCGCATGTAATCGCTCTGCATATCCCACCAATATCCTCTCAATCTGTAATAGTTGATATTTGTCAAATATTCATGAGCCTTTAACTCGTCACGAAACAGCATCCCTCTTTGTTTGAGTAATGCAATTTGATCGGCAATTGTATATGCAGGGCTATTTACCATGGACTACATAAAAAAATGACCCGCCGCAGTTCTGATGGGATGCTAAACGGGTACTGTCGGGGACAAATGTAAGGCATTTTTGAATACCCGCCAAATTTTTCTTACATTCTTCCAACTTTTATCCCGATATTTCCTTTTGCACAGGCTTCAAATGCTCACGAATAAAACTCATTACATCCGATTCAAGGTAATAGGTCTTTTGTCTTATCCGTCTGCATGGCAGCAAACCCGCCGAACGGTACCGCTGGAGGGTACGCTTACTGCAACTCATCATAAAACATAAATCCTGATTGTCAAGCAATTTTTCGCCATCAATCTGATAACAGGGCTTAATCTGCTTAATGGGTATCATACTTTCTATCCTGTCTATCCGTGCCATGATACGGCGCATCCAAACCTCAAAATTTTCCTTATCTACTAACATAACAAATGTTTAAATATGTCCGACAATATAATAATCTGTGTTTGACGGGTCTTTCAAGACGATCTCTTTCTCCCGCATAAACTTGATATAGTTTTTGGCTGTACGTTCCTTTACATCAAGAATGGACTGCATCTGTTCGCATAAATCAACGTAGGTACAGTGCCGCTGTTTGCTAAAAATAAAACGTGCTACCCCCGTCAGCTCAACCTCTTTGCGCTTCTCTTTCTCCTCTTTTGGCTTTTCTCCAAAATAAGCGTGCATCGCTTTTTCCTTGTCCCAAGAGAATTGTATGAGCGGCACATCCAATGGACTGCCATCGCGTACTTTGAGCGCTTTAATGACTGATATTTGCGGATCTTCGTCACGCTCGATGGACAAAATAGCTGCTGCCTTGCGCTGCAACTCACTACCCAAATGACCTCTAAGTTTCATGCCATTAGGAATATAATGCAATACACAGACAATGCACGTTCTGTAAATCCCTGCCAAACGGTAGAGTTCATCAATCATGCCAACACTTTCCGCTTCATCGTTGGCACAGCGTACCAAATCGGCGATGCCGTCAATAACAACCATTTGAATACCGCCAAACTGATAATAAAACCTGTCCATGCTCTGAATAATAGCCTGCATACGCTCCTTTCGTGATATACTTGTGAGGCAATATGCTTTGAAATAAGCCGGCATGTATTCGCTTTTGCCACGCCTCAAAATACCGGAAACATTTTTATACAATTGTGTTTCCGATTGCTCGGTATCGTACAGCAATACGGCTTTTTGATTGACATTTGGATTTATTGTTGTTCCCAGCGTATCAATCTGAGAAGCAACATTACGGATGGTGCCGGAAATAAGGCTTCCTACATAATTGCTTTTACCTGTTCCTTCGCCGCCTGTAATGCCCAATAAATTGCCCTCAGTACCGAGTGGAACGTCATTGATGGAGATGAGCATTTCGGATACGAGTGGCGGATTTTCATAATCTATTTCACAGGGTTTTAATATTGCCATTGTTTCTGAATAAAGGTTATCTAAAAATTCGATGAATAGTTGAATGAAGTTTAGGTGGCTATTCCCCATACGGAAATAATCGGATATATCTTTTTCCTGCTTCGTTCCCGAAAGCGGTAAAACGAGCCGTTTTATGCCCAAAGAAGCAAGCTGTGCCACATGTTTTTGTGAAGCATCCAAGCCTGTTTTGTCTGTATCGTAAACCAGAACAATATGCTTAAAGCGGTATGACAGTTTTTTGATGATGCTTTGCGGAATATTGCATGTTTCGCTGTTAAAGCAAATGGCATGAAAGCCTCTTGAAACTAATGAAAGCACATCTTTTTCACCGCCGGTAACAAATAGCGTATCACCTTTGGCGGGCAGTTGTTCGAGTCCAAAGCAGTAATTATCGGTCAGATTTCCACCGTACAAAAACCGCACATCAGAAAACGGACGGTAAACTTTCACATACCGTTTACTGACGTAACCAAATATGGGTTCATTGTCGATTGAATAAAAGGTAAAAGATTTTCCCTCATTATTTTCACTCGTAAATTCCTTCAAAGAGAAAACTTTATATGTTTTTAACAATTCGGGAGTAATGCCGTATTGCTGCCAAAATGCTGTTTCTTTTGCTGAAAATGGTTGTTGAACAATTGAATAAGGCTTAATCTTCTTGTGAGAATCAGATTGCTTGTATGTTTCTGTATTTTGTACTGGCTTAGATGGTGAGGATGCAACATACATAGAGTGGTTGTAATCCAAGCCCAGACACAAATCATGGTTGATAATTTGAAGAATCTCAACAAAATCTTTAGGATTGCTGCAATCCAAGCCTTTCAACTTTCCTACAATATTAAAGCAGTCGCCGCTGTACGTATCGTTTCCGAAGTCTTTTAACCGGTAGCAGCCATTTTTGCGTTCAAGATAGATATTGCACGAAGCCTTGCGGTCTTCGTAAAACGGACTTAGGAAGTTGCGCCCGATACGCCATTGTCCCGGAACATAGTGCCTGAACACATCTAAGCCGTTACCTGTCCGTTTTAGTATTTCTTCTTTGTTCAGCATGGAATTGATGATTTTGAATTAAGTCCGTAAGGCATTCATCGGTACAGCGGACACGTCTTTCATGGAGCATTCGCTTGATTTCGCCAATTTTATAGTACGATTTTCCAGAAAGAACAGAATAAGTGATTATTCCGTTAGTCCGCAGTCGTTGCAAAGTGCGTTCACTGATTTTAAGAAAATGACAAACATCGAAACTGTCAACCCATTCATCGTCAGGGTTTACAGTATTACAAGGCTGATAATCGACGACAAACTTGGCTATTATATCAATTTTTGATACTAATTGCCTGTACGCCTGTGATTCAATAGTAATAACTTCCATAATGAACATTTTTAAGGTTTTAGGCAACAAAGGTACGTGTAATGAATTAAATAATAGATATATACACGC
>Ga0209737_10001434_pt1 | contig 17150 bp, 13 predicted proteins | sample TergutCu122P3_FD_187284 | JGI IMG/M metagenome (GOLD analysis project Ga0209737, IMG submission 187284) | Cubitermes ugandensis P3 segment gut microbial communities from Kakamega Forest, Kenya - Cu122 P3 (SPAdes) (version 2) | ecosystem: Host-associated > Arthropoda: Insects > Digestive system...
ATGCAATTTCAGAGCTTCCCGCTCAAGTTTGGAGCGCATTACGCTGTCATAGGAATACTGCGATTTCAAATCGCCGAAGACCGTAATATCAAAATTTTGATTTTTGAAATTTCTAAGCCCGTGATTACTTATTAATTCAGCTTTTTGAGGATTGCGCACCAGCGCGAAAATGTCCGGATAACTGCCGGCTTGTTCGAGCAGGGCGCGTATGTTCAGCGCGATATCGATGTTGGATTCATCCGTTCCGGCAGAAATAAAAACAGAGGTGACATTTTTGATTTTTTTAATTTGCTCCGTGAACAAAAACGTCCTGTAATCGACGGGGCTGTGAAATGTAATATCATAATAAGGCTCGCCCGGTTTATCCGCGCGGTTATATGCCATAAGTTCAGGGCATTCCGCCGTAAATTTGGTTTCAGCCGTTTCAGATTTATCAAAAATATGGATTATAAGACGGTATCCGTCCATTTGGCCGCACCAGCAGAGCGCTTTGAGCAGTTCAATACCAACCTCACCCATTCCTATTATGATTGCCGAAATGGATTTTTCACCGGTCGCCGTTTCTGCCGCGTTTGCAAAAATCGAGTGCTGATACAGAAGGTTAAATACCATCGACTGTGTTTCATGTACGCGGAATACCTTTATTTCAGTATCGCCTTCGGTTGCCGGCAGCATGAGCATTTCGGTTTCAATTCGCTCTGAAAAAATATACAGACGCGTGTTTTTACGCTGTTTATATGTTTTGATGACCGATAATGTGCTTTCTGTATTATCGCTATCATCGTCGCCCATCATAAAGAACACCATTTGAGCGTTTTTACTGTGAACAGTCAGGTTTACCGCGTCAATACATTTTTTGAAACAAATTGCCCCCACATCAGCCGCCCGTTTGTTAAATTCATCCGCGATGCTGCCGCTTTTTACATCAGTAAAAACAATAGCCGCTTTTGGATGTATCTGACGAATACTTTCGGCAAGTATGATAACGCGCTCATTGAGAACGGAAAAAATGTAGGCGTCGCGCTTAAAACAAAAGAGATATTTCCGGTACGCTGACAGGTTTTTGAAAAATGACAGAACAAAACTAAATGTCAAAACCGGGGCAAAAACGTGTAAGAACGCTGCCCATAAAGAATAGACCGTTCCGAGACGCGGCATAAACCCCTGTATGCTTTCCTCTATAATATTAAATTCGCCGTCCAGCACAAACATCCGCAGCGTATTGTGGATGGAAGCCAGAATCGTTTTTACCGTGCCGGCGCCATCGCCGAACGAATTGCCATATATGGGGATGAAAAGAAGTACAGATGCGGTGAATATTCCGAAAAAAACAGAATTCATGGGATTAATGAAATGCTTACGCCTGCCTCCGCTCCGACTCAAAAACAAGGAGAAAAGGATTCCTGACACGCAAAAAACAACGGACAGGATTAAAAATATCGCGTTATATGTCAATTCTTCACATCTCCTTATCTTTGTTTTCCCGTAGTGTCCTCGATTGATTTACCATATTTGATAGATTTCTTTCCCAAACTCCCGTGCCAGCTTTACCGTTTCCCATGTTCCGGCTCCGTCCGGAGCATCTTTCTCAATGCCATTCCAAACCGCCAGCAAAATATCACAGCTTTTCGCTACATAAATCCCCGCTTGTCTGTAATAAAATCCTCTTGATGTATGAGCGGGGACGGAATCCTCCGTTAAAACTGTGAAAACCTCGTCTGCCATTGAAAGCAGGCAGTCAAACTCCGCCGCCGCGTTTCCTGAAAAGTCTTTACGGTATTCTGACGCGCTCATAGGGAGCGAAACAGCAAGCCGGAACCCTATATCCAGCGCAAGCTTCGCGCACAGCATATCCGCACCTTCGGCCAACGGGGATAAAACGGTTATGTTTGAACCCACTCGTCGCTTTTGTGTTTCAAGAAAAATTTCTTTGACCGATCGCGTGATAGACGGAATCTTTTTCCCCGGCAGTTCTCTGTGACCGGTAATACCGATCACATATGTTCTTTGTTCGCAATCCAAAACATCACCGCCTTTTTCATAATTTAACCTTTTCAATTATTCTTACAATTCTATCTTGTCGTGATAAAACAACTTATCAACTGAAATTTTACAACCTAATTCATTCTCATAGTCATCCAAAGTTCGCATACCCGTAAGCATTATACTATCGCCGTGAAAATGGGCGCTTTCTCCCTTTGTGTTTCGTTCAACTGCCATTGCCTGAACAATCGGGTCTTGTATGGGAACATAGCAGGTATCTTCAAGCCCTTTGCCCAACTTTCGTCCCCTCAGTTCCAGTTCTTCAAAAATCAAAACATCCGTCGTACCAATTAATTTCATAAAAGAGTACACCCTGTTTTCATGCGCAAATGTATCAATGTACTCAAATATTGCCTTGTCATTTGCACAGGATACAGCCACATCATATTGGGGCTTAAAGGCTTTTTCTATATTGGTACTGTTGTTTTTCTCATGAAATATTTTCTTGAATAGTTTATTCATTTCAAAAACCCTTTCGTTTGTAAAATTTATTGCGGAATTCTGTCATGGTAATATAACGATGCCATCGCTTGAGGATGATTAAGTACGCTACCACCCAAAGCGGATTCGATATCACTTAGGGTACGGGCATCAGTTAATTTTATTGATTCAAGACAATTTTCATCTGTGCCATTTTCCAAACACTTCTTTGCTTTCATTTGCGCTAAAATGTCCGGCGTAGCGATAAAACAGTAATCGCTGAGCCCTTTGCCTAACTTGTCACCCTCTAAGTCAATAATTTCCATAACTATGGCTTCGTTCTCTTTCAAAGGCTGCGACGGGATGAATGGCAAGCGGCGCATATACGCATACAAGCCCATGCCGCAAGTGAAAGCGCACATTGGAGCGAACACCGGGGAATTCCCCGTAAAATTGACGGCTACATCGATTTTTTTACTCATAAGTAAAACCTCCTTTTTCTTTTCCGTTTTATTTTAACTGTAAAAGTCATCGGCATCCGCTATTCCTAATTGGTCGAAAACAGTCCTCATTATTTGATATGTTTCCAACGTGAAAGGATGGTTCATGCCTAATGCTTTTCTCAGCGTGTTGAACGCCGGTAAAAGTAAATCTTTGGCCGACGAATACGACTCTGTTTTAGCATAAAGCGTACCAATGTCGCGGTATGTAAGTGCCGTGATCCAACTGTCTTTTCCAAACACCTTCTCCTGTATAGATAATGCCTTATTTTTCATATCTAACATAAGAGGAAAATTACCAAACTTGTCATAAAGATCACCGAGCAGAATATATATTTGTGCGGTTTCCGGATGCTCTGGCGGAAGTGTTTTCCGGCTTATATCCAACGCCTTATTAAGCAAATCCAACGCAGTGTCATTGACCCCTATTCGCAGGTATGTTAAAGCCGCTCTTGTGTACACGCACGACGTCAGCGGATTTTCTGTTCCATATGTTTTTTCAACAGAAGCTACAGCTTTCAGGTGCATTTTCATGGCCTTTGCAAAACTCATATTATTGTGATACGCCATAGCGATATTACTGCATCCAATAATATAATCGGCTTTTTCCGTATCTGCTACGACGCTGTATACATCGGCCGCTCTGTCCAGCATTTGCTGGGCGTTTGAAAGATCCCCCATGTTTTGATAGGAATTACATATATCCGTAAGCGTCTTTGCAACACTCAAATTACTTTCGCCGAAAAGTTTTTCTTGAATAGGCAACGCTTTCAAAGACCACTCCAACGCAGATTTATAGTCGCCTCGTTCAATAAAGTTATTAGCTATTGCATTATAAATTTCAGCTGCCGCGCCTTCTCCGTTTGGGGATGATCCACAGATTTCAGCCGCTTTTTTATACCAATTGACGGAATCCTCATACTTCAACAAGTCGTAATAGGTTTTGCCGAGAAACCTTGCCGATTGAAAGTCACCTTTTGTTGCCGCCCTGGTAAGAAGACTTATTGCACGTTCTATGTCTTTTTCAACGAGTATTCCTTTATAAAAAGCCACGCCTAACAAGAAACATCGAGTGGGATTTATTTCAGTCACTATATTATTTGGCATGATTTTACTAAAAGTGTCATGTATGCCGTCAATTAAGGTATAAATCATGGCGTGCTTATATTTTTCAAAAAATTCCTGCTTATCAGGCGTTTCAACCTCTACGGCAACTATGCTCTTATCGCACCCTATTGCATATGGATATTCCTGCATTAAAACATAGTTTCCGCTTTCTGTTATATTAGGAGTCACCAGCAGCGTAAAAACATCCGAATCATCAATAGATTTTTCAATTTCTTCTGAAAATACCCGCCCCGCATTAAGAAAATTATCATACCAAATCGCAATAGATTCAAAACCGGGTATATCGTGGAATGCGGCCATAAACTTTCGGGCAAGGGCTAAATCCTTTTTGCGGTAACTGAGAAAAACCCTCCCTGTAAACGCTTTTTCATTTATTTCATTTATTAGGGCATCAGAAACGAGCATATTATCTAACTGCGTTTTAAGCTTTATACGATATTCCTCATCAGCTATCGACAAACCGTGTACAGCACCTATCTGCTGCGTGAGTTTAGGAAGAAGCTCATTATCTAAGGCGACGGGAATGATCGGAAGATTAATACGCTTTGCTATCGAATACTCCGGTAGGTCTTTTATTTTCAATAAAAGGTTTTGAGAAATAACGAGTATCAGCATTTGTGATTCGCGGAGTTCCTGTTCCAACTCGTTTTCGTCAATGTTGTTACCTTGTATTTCAATATAAGATACAACACAATCAGCTCCCGCATCGTGAGAAAGCAAGTCAGAAACTACAATATCCCGTACATCTTTATTTTCAAAATCCCAGCATAGAAATACTCTTTGTTGATTCCTTTGAATTTCCGTACCTCTGGCTTTGCGCACAATATCCATATCATCACACTTCGTATCTGTCCTGATTGCCAGTTCGTTCAGCTCTCTCCCGCCGCATACCGGACCGTTATAAGGAATGTCGTCACGAAAAGTGGATTCAATCACAGTACCGGTATCGTCGTAATAACGTTCATATTTTCCACAATTTGTACACCATTCCGTAACCATACCGGTTCCGTTTCCTTTACTGTCGTTTACAATCGAATGGCAAACTACTCCGCAGATTTTACATTTGCAATTGTGATCCACGTTTTCTTTACAAATATGAGAATTTATATTTTTAACCATAAAGGACACCTCTTCCTTGTAAATTTCTCGCCGCAAGCTATCCGATTATCCTCATTTATTTTATGTTTTTGCTTACGAAGCGGCAATAGCTGTCACAGCGTTGTCAACGACTGGATTGTGACAGTCTGGTTATACCGTCATATACACCCGAAGACCAATGCTTTTCAAAAGCGGGATCATATTTTTAGCAATATCAAAGTCCTTTTTCTGCTCCGCCTCGGGTAGTTTATCCCAATCCACAAGACACGGATTGGTTTTCTTTTTGTTATCGCGTTCTTCACCGTAGATCCATCCGTCGGAAAGCTTGTCTTTCATGTAATCCAGATGCTCCCTTTGCGCTAATAACAGAAGGGTCGCTTCGTCAAATTCTTCTACAGACGGGAAAGGCGTATCGCCCGCGTCATAAGCATAGCCAACAGCACTCAGCTTTTCCCCGAACCTTCGCGCCACGTTGCGGTTGGATTCCTTAATTTTTTCAGAAAGCTCTTCCCAGGTCACGGCGTTTTGATGCTTATCGTTTCCTTCGGCAATGCGTTCTTTTACAAAATCCGCGTGGATCGCCTGCGCCAACTGCTCAACATAGCTGTTCAGGATCACCTCACGCAGCACCAGCTTTATAAAAGCATCGGCGTCCACATGGAGCGAAAGCTGGGAATAAAACGGCAGAGAAACCGGCTCCCACACATTACCTTCCAACCGGCTCATGTCAAGAATGGCTTCCATAGACCGCGCGCCGTGTTTGTATTGCGGAACCAGCAGCATTGCCCATATGATGTTTTTGCTAATGGGGGCTTCTTTGCCTTTTTTCAGGTTCAACTTGCGCTCACAAAGGCTGCGAAGGAGTAAAGCGCGGCGCAGGATATAGTTTTTATCATTTTTGTCTTTTTGGTTGGGACCTAAAACATCAATCGTTCCTTTCAAGCGGCTAACAAAATCCGGCCCTTTAACATTTTTGAAAGCATCATGCTTTTTAGCTTCATCCGGTTTCATTTTAAGTATATTTAGCTCATCGAAACCATTGTTTTCTTTTACAACTTCATATCCCGGATTCATTGGTCTAATAAATTCCGCGAAACTGGCCGCTGTACCGCCCGCGAACACGAGGATACATTTGCCCAGCGGATGTTCTCCACTGTCGTCCTTGAATTTACCGTCTTGCATAGGCATAAGAAAATACTTGATCCAGCCAAGCGGCAGATCGCCGTTGGCGGAATCAAATTCGTCAAAAAACACCAGTGGCAGTTTGCCTTCCAAAATTATATCGCGCACTTTCTGGAAAGCCGCGCCGAGATCGGCAAGACCGGTGAACTGCGACACGTTAAACTCCAGTTTTTCCACTTTGCCGGGCAAGACATTTTTAGCGATCTGCGTAACGCCGAAGGATTTACCGCTTCCGGGGGAGCCGAACACGGCAATGGAAAGCGGTCGCACACTGGTATCTTCGGCATAACCCACGATCAGGTTTCGGATGTTCTGATAGGCTTCGATCTCCCAGCGGTCAACAGTGGTGAGCGCACCGAAGGAAAGCTGGGGCAGCCCTTCGATTTCTTTAGCGCCTTCCAGTACATAATTAAACGCGATATCGAAAACACGTTTGTCGCTCACGCTGTTGGATATGCACCAGTGATCCGGGTCGATTACGTTTTGACCGGGCGTTATGGGAACGGGGAATGTGGTTTCAGACCATTCCCGCTTTATTAAATATTCGCTGTTTTTCAAGCCTTCCAATGTATAGCCAGAGGTCATCAAAGCCTCGGCTGTTTTTAATATCTGCATGAGCTGCAAAGATTGTTCACCTTTAACCACAGCCGAGAATTGACCGGTCAGATTTGCGGTCATCAAAATAAAGGCGTCGTCGATATCGCCTTTCAGCTTTCCGCGCAGAGAACTCTCACCGCCGCCGTGCGTCAGGGCAATAGAAGCGTCAAGCTCACCGTTTTCATGCCGGATGTATACCGCGCCGTCCTCCGCGAAGGAGATTAAAATATGCGGGGCTTTCAACAGATAGGATATGGCGGGATTGTTTTGCAGCTGCCATATCAGCTCTGAAGCGGTGCGCTCCCATGAAATTTGACGACTGATCATAGCACCCGCCTTGCGGAGTACATCCGCGTCGAGGAACAGGAAGCAGTGATCGGCAATTTTAGCGAATTGCTCCTGATCGGGCAAAGTTTTATTGGACGCCCACAGTACAGGGCAATCATTATCGGGCAGGGAAAGTCCGCCGAAACCCTCGTCCCAAACAACAAGATTTTCGCCGGAACCAACCGCTATCATTTTTCCCGGCGACTGCCCTTTGACTTTTCCCAAATGCCGGTCAATCGCCCAATAGCTTTGTTTATCCTCAAAGCGCTGTATTTCATAATGTATCCGGTCAAGCCCGTCCGGAATGCTACAGCCTTCGCCCGTATCGGGATTCAGTATATCCCGCAGCAGATGGATTCCGCCATTCGTTTTGAACTCATGGTGAATGCCGTCCTCCGTGTAGGTAAACACGCGGGTATAAGCGTGTCCGTAGATAGTGATGCTCATAATCAAAACCCTCCTAATTTTTCTAACCGTAGTTGCAATGCCGTTTTAACGGCGTTTTTTATGTTCATTAGCTGTTCGCTCTGCAGCGCCTCGTTAAATTGCTTGATGTATTCATACACCAGCATCCAATTATCCGAGTAAACCGTATGATTTTTACCGTTTTCCCGCGTTTGCAGAAGAATAAAGTTATCGCCCTTGATTCTGCAAGTGAATCCTTGATGAATGTTTGGATCGCGTTCCAAATAAACCGTAAGGTTTTCATGCCGGTCTATGTATTCCAGCAGTCCGCTGATAAGGCTTTTCAAAATCATCATATCCGCTTTGATTTCGCCGTCGTGGAAAGAAATATCGGGCGTTATGATTTTACCTTCCGCGATCATATAGTCGAGCGCCGGCAAGCTAATGATTTCCTTTGTCCGACGTTCTTCCAAAAAGGCTTCAAACCGTTGCTTTAATTCTATAAATTTTGTATGCCGGTATTGCCGTTGACTGCCTGTTATACCGTTCAGTTTTAATAATGACAAGTAGCTTTCAGCGTCCATATACAAAATATTCATGCCGCCGGTCAGTATTTGCAAATCTTCTGACGACTCAAGCAGTTGACCGTAAAAAATCGCTTCATCCTTTGTTCCGTTGATATATCGGGCGAGGCTTTTTGCCCTTCGGTCAAAATCAGAAAAAACTGCGCCCATGCCGTTTAAATAATCGGGTGAATCGACCATAAGGGATATACTGATGCCCACGCCGCCGGCCGGCTCAGTGGTAATCACCATGCCCGCACCTTTGGCAAAAAAGGTGAGGTTGTAGTAAAAGAATTTTTGCGTGGACTTGATCATATGCAGCTGTATTTTCCCGGTTTGCATAAAGGGCAGCAGGGTTTTCAGATTCTGCGTGACTTTTTCGGTGTTGTCTATCCACCCGTCGAATACTACCCGTACAGGAGTGTGACCGTTCATTATATAGAGCGTTTCCCATATCCCGAAGGCAATTTCATCCTGAAGCAAGCTCGAATACTCCAGTGAAAGATAAACGGTGATTTCCGTTTCAGATTGCTCCCGCAGCCGTTCTTCCAACAAAACCAGCGCATCCGCCACGCCCTGCACACCGATAAAATTATCGGGAGCGCTCCGAATCGGGACGGCCGGGGTGTCGCCTACTTCTGAATCGCTAATCGGTTGACCGTCAAATAAAAATTCCGCAAGACGTTTTACACAGACAGCGCTTTCCGTATCAACATCCGTTTCATCCAATGAAAGTATCTCCGCCAGTTTGGAATGCTGGCGTTTCAAAACAGCACGTTCAATAAAGAACAAAGCTAATTTTTTTATTGTAAAGGTGTCGTTTTCTTTGTCAAGAGTCCGTTCGCCGTTTCGCCAGCGGCAGACAAGGGAGGCAACAGCGCCTACATAGTCACCGATTTCTCTGTCGCTTACTTGAAGCTGGGATTTAAGAAAATTCAGTTTTTCGCCAAAACTTACGACCTTCATGGCGCTTGCCCTCCTCTCCAAATTTATTGTAATCTTCAAACACTATTATATCAAGTGATTTTCCCGGACTGTCACAGCTATTGCTATGACAAAGCTGTGACAGCTATTTTCAAGCATCTGCTTTTCAAATATAATGAAACCGCGAAAAAGTTTTCGCATATCAATCATCTTTATGCTCTTCGTTTTTTTGAAAATCTAACATTTCTCTCAGCTGCCGAAGGGCTAAAGTACGAAAGGACGGTGATAATGTGTTTAGGATTTTCGTCGCTTCGGCTATCTCAGTGTTTTTCTGCGTGTCAAACATTTCGCCCTCGCCATTAACCAGCCAATTCTTATCTACGCTGAAAACATGGCATATCAATTCCAACAGGACTTCCCTTGGTTGTACCCGGCCGTACTCTATACTTCCAATAACGTCACGGCTGATGGATAACTTTTTTCCAAACTCCGTTTGTGAAAGACGTAATGCCGTACGCAGTTCCCGTATCCGTTTGCCAATCAACATAATCACCTCCGCATGTATAGCAGTATAACACAAAACTGCGATAATTGCAACACTAAAATTAAATTTATTGTGTCAAAGAACACAAGAAAGGCAAGGTAAAACACTATGAACAAAAAAAGATTCTTGGCAATCATCTTATGCGCGGTATTTCTTTTTGCAATTTTGCCGACCACTGCTTTCGCGGTTGAAACAGGCGTAACCACATTATCCGCGCTTAAAACCGCGCTCGGCTTGGCAAGCCCCGGAGATTCTGTCTTGGTAACAGGAGATATTACGATCCCGAGCGGCGAAACCGTGACAGTACCAACCGGGGTTTGGGTGCTATTGAAAGGCGAACCGGGAAATACTGTAGCGCCGATTAAAGTTGAAAGCGGCGGTACACTCGTAAACAACGGATGGATCGTCAGCACATGGGCGGGCATCAATCACGGCCCGGGCGCGAGAGATGTAATACGCCTTGAAACCGGCGCGACTTACTCCAAAGGCAGTACCCTTGTCGGAACCGGCGGTGTTATCAACCTTAAAAGCGGCAACCTCATGCTTACCCAAATTGAGGACGGAGCACACAGTCCTGTCGATTGGATAGCATATCGTTTATCCGTCAACGGCAACGCGGAAATCGTTTCAGGTAAAACGCTTAATGTTAATGCTGATTTTCAAATTATAAGCGTATCCGTTTTAGAGAGTCTTGAAGTCAAAGGAACGCTGCGGCTTAACGGCGACGTTGCGCTGGGTACATTTTTTGTGCAAGAAGATGCGACGTTAGATATTACCGGCACGTTGGATATGCACAAAGTAGATGGATGGCTTTATAGCGGCAGCGTGACTATGGAAAAGGGCGCAACATTTATCTTGAATGGCAAAAAGCTTTCCGGCAAAAGTAATGACGCTCTTTTGACAATAACGGAAGGACAAGCCGTTTATGGCAGAAACGGAAACAACAACGAAGTTACTTTTATGTTGTTGGGAAAGGCAACTCTTAACCATTGGAATATCGAGTTTAACGGCGAACGTCCCTTTGACCGCTTTGTTGTCTACGGTGAATTTGATTGGGATGAAGCTGCGGAACTAATGAAATTTGCCCGCCCTGCCACCTTGATTGTTGATAAAGACCTGAGTATATTCGGAGCTGATGTTTACGGAGTCATTGAAGTAACCTCTAATGGTAATTTATCCACCTTCGGAGGCCCCGGAGATATATTAAAGTTTTACAAACCCAATCCCCAAAGCATGGGCGGTGGTGGAAGAGTCGAAGTCAACGCAGGCGGCGGCCTTAACTGGCGCGGCGGACAGCTTATCGGAAAATCGAACGACGCGGAAGCGGTAATACAAGCCGTATCGGGAAAAGTCAATTACGGCGCGACCGCGTGGAACCAAAATTTATCTTGGATTTACGTTCATGGTGAAGCTCTCGCTAATAAGAACATTAACGCTGATTTGGTTGCGACCGTTATGGTCGGAGGAACGCTGACGGTCAATAAAGGGGTTAATATTGGCTCGTATCAAATGGGCAGCGAAGGTAAGATTATTTACTTAACGGATGACGGGAAAACGGTTACAACCCCGGTCAATGACCCGTCAACTCCCACGGTAAGCGGCGATACCACGACCGCAAAAATAACCGTCCCTGCCGTTGACACAACAGGCGTAACGGCGGATAACAAACTGGAATTAAAATACGAAGTCAACAATATTTATGATGTTATCGCAGACGCGACAACCAACACGGTTAAATTAGAAATCGCCCTTCCGTCAAATGCACTTACCAATGATAATGTCAACATCAGTGAAATAACAGTTCCGAAGTATATTTTTGATTTGGCAAAGGAAGAAAATAAAACCCTTGTGTTTGATGTTACCGATATTTCCGGCAAGATTTTGTACTCATGGAGCTTTGAAGGCGGCAAGCTGAAAAATGGCGATAGTACGATGGACATGAATTTAAGCCTTGATATAGGCGGGAATTTACCGAAAGCCTTAACAGGCGCGAACAATCCTTTGCTTATCAGCTTTTACCATGACGGCAGTTTGCCTGTATCAAGCGCGGGTGTTAAGGTTTATGTGGGCAATCAAGGATATAAAGCCGGTGACAAGGTTTCGTTCTATTACTACAATCCGACAACAAGCGCGTATGAACTGATTGCCGAAAACTTAATTGTTGACGCGGACGGATATGTGACGGTCACGATCACGCATTGCTCCGACTATGTTCTTACGAAGGTCGAAGCAAAGAAGGACGATACAACACCGGGTAACACCAATCCCCCGAACAACGACATCCCGAACACGGGTGATAATCCCAATCACTCCAATAATGAAAACCCGAATACAGGCGATAACAGCAATATGATGCTGTGGCTCATCCTCTGCGGCGTGTCCTTAACCATGCTTGGCTTTACCGTCAGGCGCAAAAAAAGACATGTCATGATCAAATAAACAGGTAGAGGATTGAATCTTTATTCTGAGGAACAAGCGACGGCAAGACTTCTAAGCATTTTCAAATTGAACAGAAATCTGCCGTCGTTCTTTATGCTAAAAAATAAGTATATCACAAAATGGTTAATAACTATTGTGCAGACGCCGAAGGAACTTATAAAAATTTTGATTTCACGGAAATGATAATATTTTTATACATAACGACAACTGCAAAACGGCTCTGATTATTATTTTAATCAGAGCTGTTGTTCTGTTCCAAGATATATAATAAAAACCGATAAAATTAATCCCGTAAAAATTTCCTTTTTTAACTTCTCAAGCTGTTATACAACCTATACCCGCCGCTGAGGTTATAAACGTCAAACCCGTTCTGCGTTAATATCCGGGCGGCGATATAACTGCGCATACCGCTGTGGCAATGGGCGTAAACAGGTTTCTTTTTATCCAACTCACCCATGCGTTCCCGCAGCAAATCCAGCGGGATGTTGATAAACCCGTCTATTTTTCCGCGCAAGACCTCCTGTGGATTGCGTACATCAAGCAGAATAACGCTGCCGTCTCGGGGAAGAGCATCCACATCATGCCAATGGAAAATTTTGACTTTACCTGTCAGTATATTTTCAATGGCGTATCCCGCCATGTTCACGGGATCCTTCGCCGACGAATAGGGAGGAGCATAACATAAATCAATCTGTTTCAAATCATTTGCTGTCATACCGGCACGTATCGCTGTCGCCAGCACATCGCACCGTTTGTCAACGCCGTCATAACCGACGATCTGTGCACCGAGTATCTTACCGTTTTCTTTTTCAAAAAGAACCTTCATGGACATGGGTTTTGCGCTGGGGTAGTATCCTGCATGGCTCGGCAGCCATAAAAATATTTTGTCATAGTTTATGTTCAATCGTTTAGCGGTTTTTTCGTTCATACCGGTAAAAGCCGCAGTCATATCAAAAACCTTTATGATCCCCGAACCCTGCGCTCCTGAATATTCGGCAGGGATTCCGCAGATGTTGTCGGCAACGATTCTGGCCTGCTTGTTAGCGGGGCTTGCCGAAGGGATCATAGTAGGCTGTCCGGTATTAAAGTCGGATATTTCCACCGCATCCCCTGCGGCGTAAATATCCTGGTCTGAGGTTCGCATATGCTTGTCCACTACAATACCGCCGCGGTCGTTAAGCTTCAAACCCGCGTTCTTTGCGAGCTGGGTTTCAGGCTTCACGCCGATAGTCAGTATCACCATATCGGCTTTTATCGTTCCGCTTTGCAATTCAAGAAGTAATTCTCCACTATCCTCCGTAATTTTTTGCAATCCGTTGTTAAGATACAGCTTAACTCCGTACTGCTTTAAATGATGTTGTACATCACACGCCATATCAATATCAAGCGGAGCGATAACCTGATCGGAAAATTCAATTACGCTGACATCCAACCCGGCTTCGGTTAAATTTTCGGCTATTTCAATCCCGGTAAACCCGCCGCCGATTATCGCCGCCGTTTTGGGCTTATTGTTTTGTATAAATGCTTTGATACTATCCGTATCGGCAATATTCCTAAGCGTAAAAACGCCCGCTGAATCTATTCCGGGGACGGGCGGCTTAATGGGTTCGCCGCCGGGGGCGAGAACAAGCTTATCGTAGCTTTCGGTATATGTTTCGCCGGTCAGTTTGTTTTGCACAGAAACCGTTTTAGCCTTGCGGTTGATAGACAACACTTCACTATGCACCCGTACATCTACATTGAATCGCTGCCTAAAACTGCCGGGGGTCTGTAAAAGCAAATTCTCACGCTCGGCAATCGTGCCGCCGATATAATACGGCAATCCGCAGTTGGCGAATGAGATATGCTCCCCGCGTTCAAACATGATGATTTCAACATGCTCGTCCAACCGGCGCAGCCGTGCCGCCGCGGTAGCGCCGCCGGCGACGCCGCCTATTATCAGTATCTTTTTCTTTTGCATTGTCAGCATCCTCCTGTTTTATCGTTTTAATAATTCAAAGCGGTTTTTCCTGTATAGAATCAACCCGTCTTTTTTCATCTTTGATAATTCCGCAGACATAGCGCTTCGTTCCACCGACAGATAATCCGCGAGTTCTTCGCGGTTGAACGGGATAGTAAACTCATTGTATTCTGTCAGCCGCGCTTGTTCAGATAGGTAAGCAAGCAACTTCTCCCGTGTGGTAGGCTGGGTGACATACTCCAGCTTTTGCATAAGCGAAATATTCTTCTGTGCCAGTATCAACGTCAGATTTTTAATAAGCCCGGCATGAAAAGAACAGGCGGCTGAGCAAGGCGTAATGATTTTTTGATAGTCAATAAAAAGTATCTCCGATTCTTCCGCAGCCATAACGCTGACCGGCAGTTCCCCAACGCCGGCAAAAGCAAAAGACTCGCCGAACAATCCGCTTTGCTCAATCCTCGCCATTATTTTTCGCTTGCCCCAAAAATCTTCACGCAGGACATGAACCGCCCCGGCGAGTACGATGCCGACGGTTTCCGTCTTATCGCCTTCGTTAAAAATAAAACTGTTTTTATCATAACGCTTTTGCCTGGCGGATAAACATTTCAGCATTGCCTCTATATCCGGCTCGGCTATTTCCGCGAACAACGGACAGCTTTGGAGCGTACATAAATATTTTTTCATAATCGTCTCTTTTCGTTGGAAATACAACAGATTATTTTAATTCAATATAATACAATGGAACCATAAAGTCAAGGAGGTAAGACTATGATACGCCAAATTATCAAAATCAATGAGGAACAATGCAACGGATGCGGACTATGTGCTGAAGCCTGCCACGAGGGAGCCATCTCCATGATCGACGGCAAGGCAAAGCTCGTACGCGACGATTATTGCGACGGCCTCGGAAACTGTCTGCCGGTCTGTCCCACCGGCGCCATCACCTTTGAGGAGCGTGAGGCGGCAGCTTTCGACGAGGAAGCGGTAAAAGCCAACCAAGAACGGCAGACAGAATCCGAACCGCTTCCCTGCGGATGCCCCGGCACGAATACTCGTGTTCTTAATCACTCGGGATCAGGGCAGGAAGCTTCATCTGTCCGGATTGAAAGCGAGTTGCGGCAATGGCCTGTACAAATCAAGCTTGTGCCGGTGAACGCCCCATATTTTGAGAACGCCAATTTGCTGATCGCAGCAGACTGCGCCGCTTATGCCTGCGGTGAGTTCCACAGCCGGTTTATGAAAAACAAAATCACGCTGATTGGCTGTCCGAAACTGGACGATGGTGATTATAGCGAAAAGCTGACCGCAATTATTAAAAACAACAACATAAAATCAGTAACCGTGGTTCGGATGGAGGTTCCTTGCTGCGGCGGGATTGAACATGCTGCCGTTACCGCTTTAAAGCAATCCGGAAAGTTTCTCCCGTGGCAGGTACATACTCTGTCTACCGAAGGAAAGCTATTGGAAGATTAGCATAAGCATCATTTCATAATATATCCGCGAAATTGAGTAATGCAATGAGAAACAGGCAAGACGCGGATATGATGTTGTGTACCTTGTGCGACGTCTTTATGAATTTTGCGATACAGCATCCGGCAAGCATAAACAACAAATGACCGGAAGGCATAAAGAAAGGTGTCAGAAATACTTTCCCGTGTTCTATCGTCAATGCCGTGGTCGCCACAACGCCGTCAATCGACATGATCAGCCCCAATACGGCAATCGTCCCGGCAGTCATCGCCATCTTATCCTCGTCTTTATCAAAAAGGCTCCTTATGCCGAGGATCAGGAACGCGGCACCCACAAGCACAGAAGTTTCGAAAGTTATGTATTGCACTATAGCCCCTGCCACAAAATAGGCGGCGGCGCTCGTGGTTAAGATAATCGACGCAATAATGAAAAGGTAAATCAGCTTGAATCCTTTTTGCAGTTTCAAAGACATACCGACGAACAGAGCGTCAAGCGATACCAGTATCGCGGTTATAATAATTCTGTCCATAATAATGTTTCCTTATCTTTTTAACGCTTAATGCACTTTCAAAACCGTGGAGTTATTCATAAGTTGCGAGCCATGCAAAAACAACACATCCGAGCCGTCCTTAAACTCCACATATTGATCCAGTATCCTGCTGTCGATATAACGCAGGTCGATCAAAACAACCTCGCTGTAACCGCCGCCGAAAGCTAAAAGCGGCGCAAGGCTGGAGGTATAGGAATCACGGAAGATATACAGCGTTTTATCGGATGTAGGATTTTGTCCGTCAAGCCAGATCACCGGCTGCGGACCGCGCAGAAAAAAGCTATAAGGGTCGCCCGAATCAAACTCCGCCGGATCATAAATTAACCTTTCCTCTATTGCTCCTCTTTCGGTCAAATACTTGGCGGTAAGCTTCTTTTCATCCACACCTTTTGGAACAAAAAATTTCATTCTGTCCTTCGGTATCGGCAGCGCGAGCTGCTCTGTCCAGACACCCTCAAAAACCCCCGCGTCTTTCAATATAAGATCATCAAGCGAGTATTCAAAGCCCATTTGCTTTGAAAGAAAAGAAACGACAGGCAACAGACGGGATTGATCCCAATGCAGATCTGAGCGGTAAAAATCCTCTCCGGTCAGAACGGACGAAATATCAACGCTGGTGAGTTTGGCGAGTTCTTCCGACAGGATGGCGTTTGCAAGTTTCGGATCATATCCGGGCAGATAATGTCCGGCATAAATGCTTTTGTCGGATATGATGGAATAGTATACGTTCAGTTTTTCATACCGCTGTGCCATTGTAAGGATTTTGGCGCAAAAGCGGCGAAATTCCGTTTCATTGATGGGTTCAAATTTCCCCACGCCGGAATTGCCGTAATACAAGCCGGATTTATCGGTTTGCCGCATGACATGAAACACCGTGAACGCCCGCAGGGTACGCAGTTCTTCCCGGAAAACAAAGCTGTCGGCTGCGTAATCCTCAAATTCGTTCATGAATTTACCGGCAACGACAGATTTTACCGAAAATTCCGGCATCGTTTTGAGC
>Ga0209737_10001435_pt1 | contig 17150 bp, 12 predicted proteins | sample TergutCu122P3_FD_187284 | JGI IMG/M metagenome (GOLD analysis project Ga0209737, IMG submission 187284) | Cubitermes ugandensis P3 segment gut microbial communities from Kakamega Forest, Kenya - Cu122 P3 (SPAdes) (version 2) | ecosystem: Host-associated > Arthropoda: Insects > Digestive system...
GCTCCGATAGAATTTGAAGTAAAAGTCAATAAAGAGATTACCTGCAACGGAGGAGAAGATGGCGAAATAGAATTAACGATAACACAAGACGGATATACCGGAGGAGGCACACGATATAGGTATGGCCTTAATTCCGGAACTGAATGGACAGAAGCCGGTGCAACATGGCAGAATTCGCCCGTCTTTATCAATCTTGGACAAGGTGATTACGTGTTCAATGTAAAAGTGGTCAGAGGATCAGAAGATATCTGTTTTGCAGATGAACCTCAATCCATTTCGCTCAGCAGTCCATCTGCTTTGAATATTACCAGTGTAGTTGCTACCGGCGTTAATTGCCCTGATCCCAATCCTGCCAACGGAACCATTAAAGTGACGACTGTAGGTGGTGCGACGCCATTGACATACAATATATATAAAGATGGTTTGCCAGCCGCGTATCGTTCACAGGACGACGATGGCCAGTTTGATAATTTACCTGAAGGTACTTACAGGGTAGAAGTTGTTGATGATGCGGGTTGCCCGGGCGTTCCGATCAACGAAACCATCCATCTTACCCCGATTACCATCAGCCGGCCTGCTTTTATCAATTTTACCGCTGTAGCATCGGTTCCGGTATTGCCATGTGCTACTGCCACAACATTTATCACACTGAATATCATTTCATCTGATAACGGCCCATTTGTTTACCGTTTGACTAAAGATGGCGTCCAGGGTAACTGGTCAGTCTCATTTAATACAAATACAACAACTATTCCCGATATTGGAGCAGGGGAGTATTCAGTAGAAATAGCTTATGCAGGTAAACAAAATTCTTGTGCTGACCATAACAAAAGAACTGTGACAGTTGGAGTATCAGATGATTACGGTATCTCAATAAGCGGCATAGGAAATGCGTGTAACGGAGGAACTTCCGTTCGGATCATCGTAAATTCAGAACCGCCGTTACCTGAAGGAAGTATAATATATACACTCTACTATAAACCTGACGCCGCTACCCCTTACACTGGTACTGTTCGTACACCAAACCTTACTGATGGGAAATGGACATTCACCGGATCGTTTCGCGCCGGCTCCTACTACTTGACTGCCAATGTGAGCGGTTGTCTGTATACATCAAACGAAATTGATCTTCCTGACCCTGATAAGATAATTATTGAAGTGATTTCATCAATCAATCCATGCGAACACCAATCAAACGGCGAAATTCAATTCAAGGCTACCGGAGGCGTACCTGGATATACATTTGAATTGTACACATTAGGCGATGGAGGCATGTACGAAACAGCAGCGCTATCTAACAATCACGGTAAGTTTGATCATTTGGATCAGGATGTTTACTATGTTCGCGTGGTGGATAGTAATACTCCTTCTTGCAATACGCCCTATTATCCGGCAACAGGTACCACCCTTAAATACCCCGGTCCATTATCAGCCACTTTAACCAAAACCGATATTTTATGCGATACCGGCACCGGCAGCGCAACAATTGCCGTAACCGGAGGTAAAACAGACTATACGTATAAATGGTTAAAATCGGACACTGGCGCTGAAAGTACCTGGTCGTCTTTTTCTCCTGAATTGGATGCAGCGGGGAACACTGCTATTGAATTGCCTGGCGGGTTTTATAAAGTTGAAGTTACTGATAAATGTAATGTGAAGCTAACAAGCAATGATGTTCAAATAAAGCATAGTACTCTTTTCATTGAAATTGATGAGGAAAATACCAAAGGCGGCATCAACTGCGATGGCACTCCGGCCGGGCAGATAACCGTAAAAGTTACTGGTGGAACGGCTAATGCTTCACCAGGAGCAAAATACATCTATGTCATAAAGAAAGACGGAGTTCAATTCGTGCCTGCCGACAAGGATGTTAATATTGCATACAATCCTGTAAACAAAACCGAAACATACACAGTATACGGTTTAGGAGATGGAGAATATACGATAGAGGTTTCTGATGGAAAATGTTCGTCAAAGCCATCGGTAACAAAAACCCTCAAAAATCCGGAACCATTGACTGTTACAGCAAAACAAACAGGCGCTTTTTGCCATGACGATATAAGCGATGGCGCAATAACTGTTACTGTTATCGGTGGAACTCCAGGGTATTTTGTAACGATTATTGATGATAAGAATCAAACTATTGTACAAAAAACTGCAATACCACCGGGTGAATCATCATTCCTGATTCCAATGGACGGATTTGCTGTTGGTGCAACAAAGACATACACCGTTAAAGTTGAAGATAATAAGAATTGTTCAGTAACAAAGCCTGTCAATTTAAGCAGGCCTAAAGAACTTAAGGTAACACTGAAAATCAACGGAAGTCAATGCGTCTTTCCTGTTATATTGGCAAGAACAATAGATGAAGGTCAAGGATCTGTTTTCACAGAGTGGTATCTGAACGGTGTTGAAATGGTAGAAAATAAAAATAAAGGCTCTATTGAAACTTCTATTCCTGGCGAATATCAAGTCATTGTTAAAGATGATCATTGCATAGCAGAAAGTGAAAAACTAACTGTTGTCCAATATGCATCATTGAAAGCCGATTACAAGGTGCATGGTGTTTCTACCTGCCCGGGCGATAATACAGGTTCAGTCGAAATACTCAATCCTACCGGGGGGGTCAGTGGATCGAAATACGAGTTCCAGGTACATTACAAAGATGGAGATGAAATTGTTCAAGGTTTTGATTTTAAAGAATATACGAATAATGTAATAACCGGTTTGACTGCTGGTGAGTATTATATCATGATGAGACTTCAAGGCGTTGATGGAACTTGTGTCCCGACGTTGCGCATACCTGAAAAAACAAATGAGTATATCACCATCACTGCAAATATTCAAATCGAAGTAGTTGCAGTTCTTCTCGGCTGCGATAATTCCGGGAAAACGTCTATCGATTTTCTTGTAACATGGAACGACGCAAAAGGCAACATCATAGTTAAGATTTTATACAACGGTCAAGAATATTGGCCACAACCAATCGGATTGATTGATGGCAAATTTAAATACAGAGCCGAACTGGATACAAGCGGAGAAGCGGTCATTACAGTGTATGAAATGTATGATGGCATTGCTGGCTGTCCGGTTAATGAAACAGTTACTGTCCCTGAATCGTTATCATTCAGTTGGGAACCGGAGGACAAAGATTGTGTAAATTCAACCACAGTTACTCTCTTTTTCAAAGGAGGCACAGCGCCTTACGAGCTGGAGTTTGACGGTGTTCGTCATTCCAATATTGCCAGTAACAGTTTCCAGGTTACTGCGCCGTTAATAACAAACCGGACATATCCTGTGAAAGTATCTGATAATAAATGCTCAGTTACAGGTTTTATCGAATTGGCGAAACCTGTCGATATGGATGCCATAACTTCCGCTTCCATTATTAAGGATGTATCGTGTGATGATGCCGCTGATGGATATATTGTGATCCAGCCTGATACATATAAATTCCTATGGGAAAAAGACAAATCAGAAGGCAATGAGCTTAGGAATCTTAACGCAGGAACCTACAAGGTGGAAATTTCCAATCTCGATGGTTCCTGTGGTGTGACGCATGAAATTACCATTGATGTCGCCAATAAACTTGAAGTAAATATCAGGGGTGGAGATGTTTATTGTCCGGGCGCTGATGTCATGCTGTTCGGTGAAATAAAAGTTGATCCTCCATCTAATGAAATAGGCCGTAGCGTCCAGTGGACTTTACCCGATAATGAACAGGTAGACTGGGAACCGTTCAAACCGGTGGAATTTGTTGCAGCTGACGCATCAGTAACATTGACGGCAACCATCAATTTTTCTGACGCCTCCAGTTGTACCAGTTCAAAGACATTTGAGGTGAAACTTGGTGACCTGCCAACACTTTCACCCATGGATACCATGGTTTACATACCCAAAGGCATTGCTCTTGATTTGGAAGTGGAAGCGCCGAATCACACGTATTACAAATGGGAATCATCCAACCCCGGTATGGCGTCGCTGCCTCAATGGCCTGAGCCTGTATCGCCGGTCAGATTGCAATCGCCTAATGCACCTTATATCTTGACCTTGACGCTGGGCAACGAATCGGGTTGCGAAACGAAACAGAATTTTTATGTGGATTTTGCGCTCGATCTTTTCATCCCGAACGTTTTCACACCCAACAGTCCTGAACCAAACAATACCTGGAAGTTCCGCGAAATCGAAAAATGGACGGCCATTTTCGATATTCAGGTTAACGTCTTTTCCCGAAACGGAGCTTTAGTATATTCGGCTAAAGGGTACGACAACCATTCTGTGGTATGGGATGGTCGCCGAAACGGCGAAAACGTTCCCATCACCAACTATTATTATATAGTTAAATTAGTTCCAAAGTCGTCAATTAAGGATACGCCAGCGCGGGTAATAACCGGATGGGTAATGATCATGAGGTAATTGAGAATAAGTAATATGAAGAAATATTTCAATATATGGCTTTTATGGATGATGTTGAGTTGGACGGTTTCGGCTCAGCAAATCCCCATATCTACCATCTTCGTGGAAAACCCTTTTGCGTTCAATCCTGCAGTAGCCGGTACCTCCAACGGTTTCAAAGTTCGTATGAACAACCGGATGCAGTGGGTTGGATTTGGCGACGGGCCTGTTACCACTAATTTGAGTTATTTTGGCCCTCATCAGATACGCAATATCGGCTATGGGGGTAACCTCAATTATGATAAGTCAGGCCCTGTGAGTACGCTCAAGATGAATGGCGCTTTTTCCTCCAATTTTGCCATTGATTTCGATATCCGGGTTTCTTTTGGTCTGAACCTTGGCTTGATTCAGTATCGCGTTGATGGTTCGCAATTTGAGCCATATGATCCAAATAATCCACCCGAGCGTGCGCCTCAAATTCCGATGGCGAACTTCCGCCCCGACGCCGGTACAGGAGTTTATGTATATCATTACGATTGGTATGCAGGCTTGTCAGCGCAACAGTTGTTCAATAACAAACTGAAACTTACTACCAACGGTGCAGACGACAAATCCAGCCGTTTAAAAACCCATTTTTTTGGATTTGCCGGATATCGCTTTTCAGATGGCGTGAACCAGCGTTTAATAATTGAACCGTCAATTTTGGTGCGAAAGGTAGTATCGATTCCTTTACAAATGGACATCAGCGGAAGGGTAACCTACAATCAACAGTTCTGGGGAGGGCTGTGCATTCGCAATTCGTTTGAATCATTTGATGACATAAGTATTATGATTGGTTATATTCACGAACGCAGAATACATATATCCCTGTCTTATGACTATACTCTTGCCAAAATACGCAATTTCACTGCGGGCACCTTTGAATTGGTGCTGGGGTATAATTTTGATGATGTAAAAAAGGGAAGATAAACTTCCCACAAAGCCACAAAGTTCACAAATTTTCTTTGTGAACTTTGTGGCTTTGTGGGAAATATTTATCTTTGCCGTTCATTTAAATTAATTCAGTTATTCAATGAAATCAACAATAAAAATTACAGGAATCACCATTTTATCAATGTTGATGCTATTTAATTCTGGCGCTTTTAGCCAGAAAAAGAAAGACCCCGTTCGGGTATTGCTCATCACAGGCGGGCATGGTTACGACAAGGAGCCGTTTGATGCGTTCATGAAATCTCTTCCGGGCATTACTGTCACTGAAGTGAAGCATCCTAACGCATTGGCCATGTTTCGTCAGGAAAACCGCGCATCCTACGATGTCGTTCTGTTCTACGATATGCCAGAAGCCATCAGCGAACAGGAAAAGAAAGATTTTACGGATTGCCTGAAAGCCGGAAAAGGAATGGTAGTGTTGCATCACGCCTATTGCTCGTACCAGGGTTGGCCTGAATACCAGAATATCATCGGCGGGCGTTATCACCAGAAACCGTGGACAGACAGCAAGGGCGTAGCGCATCCGGCTTCTACCTACGAGCATGACGTAAAATTCCGCGTGAAAGTAGCCAACTCGAAACATCCCGTTACCAAAGGCATCCGGGATTTCGACATCCTCGACGAGACCTACGGCAAGGGTAGTGTCAACCCCGGAGTACAAGTGCTGCTCACCACCGACGAACCCACCAGCACGCCATCCATTGCCTGGGTCAACCGGTATGGTAAATCGAACATCGTCACCATCCTGCTGGGACACGACAACCACGCCTGGACAAATCCGGATTTCGTGAAACTGTTGACGCAGGCTATTTTGTGGGTAAAATAAAATATGAATTGGAGCATGATCTGGTATTGGATTTTTTATGGATTCTGCTGGTTGTTGGCATTATTACCGTTGCGATGCCTTTACCTGATTTCCGATTTTCTTTTTGTGCTGGTATGTTATGTTGTACGTTACCGCCGCGAAGTAATATTTGAAAATTTACGCAATTCATTTCCCGAAAAGACGGAAAAAGAACGTCGGCGGATAGCACGTAATTTTTATCGGTTCTTTTGCGATCTGTTCATCGAAACCATAAAATTAATTCATGTCGATAAACCGCAGATGCGTCGACGTATTCATTACAGCAATCCCGAAATTTTCGACGAATTGTACCGTAAAGGCAAACAACTTTTCGTGGCTGCCGGTCATTATGGGAATTGGGAATGGGTGACTACAGTTCCCGGTACCATTCCATATCATCATGCCACGTTATACCAGCCTTTGGAAAACAAGATTTTCGACAGGTTTTTCTACCATTTGCGCACTAAATCCGGCGGGGAACTTATTCCTTCAAATGAAGCAATCAGGGCGATCATTAAATATCATCAGGAAAACCGGCTGACCCTGTTGGGTTTCATATCCGACCAGGCGCCACCCCGTAATGCCATTCAGTACTGGACAACTTTTCTGAACCAGGAAACTCCTGTACACCTGGGTATTGAAAAGTTAGCTAAACGTTACAATACAGCAGTACTTTACTATGAGATACGGCGCGTAAAACGGGGATATTATCAGGTAGATGTCACTCTGATTTGTGAAAATGCCGCTGAAACAGTCGATAAGGAAATCACCAACAGGCATGTACGGTTGCTGGAAGAAACCATCCGTCGCAATCCGCAGTACTGGTTATGGAGCCACCGGAGATGGAAACACAAACGGGTTTGATGTTTATGGATTTTTCTCAAATACCTTCACCCTGTTATGTCCTCGATGAGTCGCTGCTTGCGGCTAATCTGGAGTTGATCCGGGAAGTCGGCATGGAATGCGATGCGGAAATTATTCTTGCGCTCAAGGGATTTGCCATGTGGGGCGTTTTTCCATTGATGAAACCATATATAAAAGGCATATCAGCCAGTTCGATTCACGAAGCGCGCCTGGCATGCGAGGAAATGGGTACTCTGGCGCATACTTATTCACCTGCTTACACTGAAGAAGATTTTGATACCATTTTGAAATACAGCAGTCATGTAACATTCAATTCATTGACCCAGTATGAACGTTTCCGTAAAAGAGTGAAAGATTACGAAAGTCCTGTTTCGATGGGACTGCGTATCAACCCGGAATTTTCAGTGGTGGGTACAGATCTTTACAACCCCAGTTCACCTGGTTCGCGGCTTGGAATGACTGCAGAACAAATCGGAGAAAAACTGCCGGAAGATATAGAGGGGTTACATGTACATGCCTTGTGCGAGTCGTCAGCAGAAGCAACCTCTAACCTGCTCGAAGCAGTTGAAATGAAATTCCGACATTTTTTTCCATACATACAGTGGCTTAACCTCGGCGGCGGACATCTGATGACGCGAAAAGGTTATGACACGCAATGCCTGATAGATGCATTGAAATCATTTCGAATCAAATATCCGCATATTCAACTCATTCTTGAACCCGGAGCAGCATTTGTATGGGAAACAGGTGTTTTAGTAACCACCATCGAAGATATAGTTGAAAATGCCGGCATCCGTACAGCCATACTCGATGTGTCATTTACTGCGCACATGCCTGATTGCCTTGAAATGCCCTATAAACCCCGTATACGATGCGCATCGGACGTCCATGCAGGCCAACCCGGCTGGCGTCTTGGCGGAAACAGTTGTTTAGCAGGCGACTATATGGGCGAATGGTCATTCGATGAGGAGCCATACATCGGAAAACGTATCATATTCGAGGATATGATACATTATACGATGGTAAAAACAACCACTTTCAACGGAGTACCACATCCTTCGATAGGAACATGGGGAGAACAGGGCTTTAAATTATTGAAAAAGTTTGGATATGAGGATTATAAAAATAAATTGTCTTGATAAATGACTATTGATAATTCCTTTGCGTCTTTACGTCTTTGCGTGAAATTATTGCTTCCCGTTTTGCTTGTTTTCTTTACGTGTTTTGAAGTAAATGCCCAGCGGAAAGATTACAATTTCAGGTTTATAGCCAGGGTAATGGATGCTGATACTGCTGTGGGAGTTTTTCGTTGCCATATCATCAACAAAACCCAGAATCTGGGAACTGCGAGCGATGATTTTGGTTTTTTTACTGTAACAGCCAATGTCGGCGACAGCGTCATGTTCAGTTCGGTTGGCTACGTAAGATTGACTATAGCCGTGCATGATTCAATGTACACCAATAATCGTATTATCAAACTGAAACCGGCAGTTTATCTGCTTACTCAGGTAGATATTGGTCTTCTTTCGACCTACGACCGGTTTAAACGCGATGTGTTGAGCAGAGAAGCGCAAGAAGCATATCAAATGGCACCGCTTGTAAATCAATATAACGCGTACGCTCCCTCGTTGCCCAATCAGGGCGGTATAAACATCCCGTTAATTGGCGCTTTGGCCAGTCCGGTTACTTTCCTTTATGATATATTGAGTAAGGAAGGGAAGCAATTCCGTCATTATCAGAGTGTTATCAATGGAACGGCTGAATTTATTATAATTGGCGAAAAATTTAACGGTTTGTTAGTCAAAGAACTTACCGGCTTTGAAAATGATGAATTGATAAAATTCATGTCATATTGCATGTTTACAAAAGAATATTTACTGATAGCTTCTGAAATGGAGATAAAGCGTGAGATCATGCTTAAATACAGGGAATATATGCGAATAAGGTAGAAATAAAATGATAAATATTATTTTCTTAGTCTTTTATCTTCATTATTTTTTGTATTTTTGTCGTTGATTTTTTTTAGCGTCGTACAGTTATCATTTAAGAAATCAAAAGAATGTTTTATCTCATTATTGTTCTTTTCATTTTAGGGTTTGTGGCAATTGCGTTCGAGCAAAACCTGCCTGTCGACAAGGCAGCCATTGCATTGATTACCGGCGCATTGATATGGGTATGCATCGCTTTTGGCGGTGATACTATGGAAGTAGCCCACAACGAATTAACCGGACATCTTGGCCGGATCGGCGAGTTATTGTTTTTTTTGCTTGGTGTGATGACCATCGTCGAAATTATCGAAAGTCATGGTGGTTTCAATCTGTTTGCCAAAATCATCACAACCACCAAGAAAGTATTGCTCCTTTGGATATTTTCGTTCCTCGCTTTTTTCTTGTCGGCTGTGTTGGATAACCTTACCATCACTATCGTGATAATTACCCTGATGTGGAAATTTGTTGGCAGCAATTCGATGCGCTGCCTGTTTGCCGGTATGATCGTGATAGCGGCTAATGCCGGCGGCGCATGGTCGCCCATAGGCAACGTCACCACCATTTTACTGTGGATAGGCGGTCAGGTGAGCGCATGGAACATCATCCTGCAACTGTTTGTTCCCAGTCTGATTTGCATGTTGGTGCCGCTGATCATCCTATCGCTCGGATTGAAGGGAGAAACTGTTCCCCAATCGCATGCCGACTGTACGAAATCATCGGTACCTACTACCGACCGCGAACGCAGGATGATCCTTCTGACAGGTATTGGCGGATTATTGCTGGTGCCGGTTTTCAGCTCGTTTACACATTTGCCGCCGTACATGGGGGTGATGCTTGTATTGAGTATCTTATGGATGATGATTGAAAGACTGCACCGAAAGAAAAAGAATGAGTTCAAATTACGTTTGACATTGGACAAAATACTAAAAAAAATTGACACGCCCACCATTTTCTTTTTTCTGGGAATACTTTTAGCCGTATCAGGGCTTAATTCGGCTGGACATCTTTATTTGGCCGGAAATTTCCTCAACGAAAAAGTACACAACATCTATGCAATAAATTTGATCATTGGTACGTTATCATCGGTGGTGGATAATGTATCGTTAGTTGCCGGAGCAATGGGCATGTTTGACATTGTTTCGCCCGATGCCTGGACTGCCATCTCAAACCCCGTACAGGCAGCCTATTTGAAGAATTTCGTTGTGGATGGTTCATTTTGGGAACTGTTGGCGTATTCAGCCGGTACCGGCGGAAGCATACTGATCATCGGATCGCCGGCAGGGGTTGCTGCGATGGGATTTGCCAAAATAGATTTTAAGTGGTACCTGAAAAAAATCAGTTGGTTAGCCCTCGCCGGATTTCTTTCGGGATTTGCGGTTTATTGTTTGATCGTAAAATAAGTTTAAAGATTCAAAAATTTATAATTCAATTTAAAATAAATATCAAAATCAATGTTTTTCAATGTAATATTACAAATAACTGGCCTTGAGCAGATTCCCAGTGTTTTGGATGCTCAAAAAGAAATTAGTTTACCATTGTGGGATCTAGCCCTGAAAGGCGGGTGGATCATGATTCCTATTGCAGTTTTGTCTGTTATAGCGGTTTATATTTTTGTAGAACGCTATTTTGCCATTCGCAAAGCATCACAGACAGATGAAAATTTTATGAACCGCATCAAGGATTATATCCACGATGGGAAGATCGATTCGGCATTAGCCCTTTGCCATTCGACCGACAGCCCGATTGCCCGCATGATCGAAAAAGGCATCCAGCGCATCGGACGTCCGTTGAACGACATCAATGCGGCTATCGAAAACGTGGGGCGGTTAGAGGTTTTCAAACTCGAACGCGGGTTGCCTGCTCTGGCAACGGCTGCCGGAGGAGCTCCCATGATCGGATTCTTGGGTACGGTTACCGGTATGATCCGGTCATTCTACGATATGACCATGGCCGGAAATAATATCGACGTAGGAGTATTGTCGTCGGGTATCTATGAGGCTTTGGTAACAACGGTAGCCGGATTGGTAGTAGGTATCATCGCTTATTTTGCCTACAATATTCTCGTGGCAAACATCGAAAAAATCGTAAACGGTCTCGAAGCGTTCACCACTGAGTTTATGGATTTACTCAACGAACCGGTGAAGTGAGATTCAAAAATTCAATGATTCAGTTATTCAATTATTCAGTTACTCGTAAAAAATGGCAATTCGTTCTTCCAATAAAATTTCACCATCATTCAGTATGGCATCCCTGACAGATATGGTGTTCCTGTTGCTGATCTTCTTCATGATCACCTCCACGATGGTCAGCCCAAATGCTTTGAAACTGCTTCTTCCGCAAAGCAACAACCAGACACAGGCCAAGGCCATTACCAGCGTATCTATAACCAAGGATTTTCGCTATTTTATCGAAACCACACCGGTAGCATTAGTTGACCTGGAGCGACAGTTGCAAGTAAAGCTAATGGACTCGCAAGACCCAACCATATCGCTGCATGCCGATAAAACAGTGCCAATTGAGGAAGTGGTAAAAGTGATGAATATTGCAGTACGCAATAAGTATAAATTGATATTGGCCACAGCGCCGGAAAAAAGATAGTAATCATGAACAAAAGTAAAAAAGTAGATTCAATGAAAAATAAGGCAGTCACATTTTTGACAGTATTTTTGGTAGCAGTAATTTTTGGTTGCTCGCGCGAAGCAGTCGACGCCAACGAAGAAGGCGTTTTCATCAAAAAACCATACTTCTTCGGGAAGGGGGGAGTATCAGATCAACCGTTGCTGCAAGGTTCGGAGTGGAAAGTGTTTTCGACGGATTTTGTCAAGTTCATCATGTCGCCGGTGCAGTACGAAGAACCTTTTGAAGACCTGGTGGCCAAAGACAATAATTTAGTGAATACCAATGCGTATTTGACGTTACAGATAGAGCTGGGGCGCACGCCTGAATTGTTGAGAAAATTCGGAGAAAATTGGTATAAAAACAATGTGCAGGAAACATTTCGTAAAATTACGCGCGATAAACTTTGTGAATACGGCATGTTCGAATTAACCACCAACCGGCAGGTATATACCGACATCAACGCCGATATAGACAAGAGTTTACGCGAATACTTTGCCGATCGCGGGTTACCGGTCGCTATCAAGTCGGTGGTGATCAGTCGCGCACAACCGAGCAAGGGCGTTCTCGAAGAAATTGACCGTACCGGCGTTCAGATGCAGGCAGAATTGACCCAGAACAAACGCATCAAAATGGAACAGGCGCGCGAAGAAGCCGAATTAGCGCGAGCAAAAGCCGACAAGGCTTACATGAGTGAGATGAGTCTTTCGGCTGATCAGTTTATCTCGTTGCGGGCGCTGGAAATCGAAAAGGAAAAAGTAGAGATGTTGAAAAACAATCCAAGTGTCAAAGTGGAGGCGTTTTTGGGATATCCCAATTTTTACAAAGTAAAATAACCATTATCATGGCAACACCGGTAAAATATCGCAATGGATTGATGGGCACCATCCTGTTTCATGGGATGTTGTTAATAATGTTGCTGTATCTGGCTTTTCGTACTCCGTTGCCATTGCCTGCGGAACAGGGTATTCTGGTGGATTTTGGGAACAGCGAAACAGGATTCGGAGATTACGAACCGCGAATGAGCGATCCTGCGCCGGTACAAGCCCAACCCCAACCAGCAACATCCACAGCCTCCCGTCAGCAAGAACAAATCCTGACGCAAGACGTTGAAGAATCTGTGCCTATACCTTCCAGACCGGTAACACGACCAGCGCAAACACAGGAAACGCCGAGAGTGACGCCTAACGAAACAACAAGAGAAATAACGCCAACTGTTGTTGAACCACCCAAACCTGTGGAACGCACTGTTGACCAGCGGGCATTGTACCCCGGTCGCGGCGATCCTGCCAGTACAGCCACCAGTCAGGGTGAAGCAGGTGGACGAGGAAATCAGGGTGTGCCATCCGGCGCTCCTGATGTGCACGTGTATGGCGAAGGAGGTGATGTAGGTGGTGGTAACAAATGGGCGCTTTCAGGTCGCAAACTTGAAGGAAAACTGCCCTTGCCCACATATAGCTTGAATGAAGAAGGCACAGTGGTAGTGTCTATCACTGTGGACAAGGACGGTAATGTGATCAAGGCTACTCCTGGCGCCAGAGGTTCGACCACGCTGAATAAAACACTGCTTGACGCTGCCGAAAGAGCTGCCCGTCAAGCAAAATTCACCCGCAATCCTAATGCTATTGAACAAACAGGAACGATTACCTATATTTTCAAATTACAGGGGAATTAATTTTTTGTTAAGCAAGTCCAAAATCCAACTCATACGCTCATTAGAGCAAAAAAAATACCGTACTCAACATGGTCTTTTTGTTGTGGAAGGCGATAAAACAGTGCGTGAAATACTGGATTCTTCGCTGACTGTTGAATACTTGCTGGCAAAACCAGAATGGATAGAACAATTGCCTGACAATAAGGCAAATCAGATCATCATAATCAACGATGGTGATTTGTCGCAAATCAGTTATCTAAAAACACCCAATCAGGCAATGGCATTGGTGCGAATACCTGATTACCAGTTTGATTTAGATGAAATAACCAAAGGACTTTCATTATTTTTAGATGAGGTACAGGATCCTGGTAATCTGGGAACCATCATTCGTTTAGCAGACTGGTTTGGCATTCGTCACGTTTTATGCGGCGTAGGATGCGCTGATCCGTTCAGTCCCAAAACAATTCAATCGACTATGGGTGCAATAATTCGGGTAAAAACTTACCCAACCGATGAATCTTTTTTCCAACTATTAAAAAACCATCGTACAGATTTTCCTGTTTATGGGACATTTCTCGATGGCGAAAACCTCTACAATACACCCTTGTCATCTCAAGCAGTGATTGTGATGGGTAACGAATCAAAAGGAATCAGTGACAGTGTGGAACAATACGTAAACAAGCGTTTGCTCATACCGTCGTATCCGCCCGGCGAACCGACATCAGAATCGCTAAACGTGGCTACGGCTGCTGCAATTGTTTGCGCAGAATTCAGAAAGGGTTAATACCGGTAATGTTCCGGCTTGTAGGGACCATCCACCGGCACGCCTAAATAATTAGCCTGTTCTTTGGTCAATATGGTAAGTTTTACACCAAGTTGATCAAGATGCAAACGTGCTACTTCTTCATCCAATTTTTTCGACAAGCGGTAAACATCAATATCGTATTGGTTTTGCCACAAATCAAGTTGGGCTAAAGTTTGGTTACTGAACGAGTTACTCATCACAAACGAAGGGTGTCCTGTAGCACATCCAAGGTTTACCAAACGTCCCTCAGCCAGCAGAAAAATGGAGTGCCCGTCGGGGAAGATGTATTTATCCACTTGCGGCTTGATGTTGATCTTTTGGATGTCGGGATAGTTTTCTAATTTGTCCACCTGAATCTCGTTATCGAAATGTCCAATGTTGCACACGATAGCTTGATCTTTCATGGCTGCAAGATGCTCAATAGTTATCACATCCTTGTTGCCGGTAGTGGTCACGAAAATATTTCCTTCCTTCACAGCGTTTTCCATCGTGGTTACTTCAAAACCTTCCATGGCGGCTTGCAGGGCGCAAATCGGATCAATTTCAGTGACGATTGTACGCGCTCCGTAAGCCCGCATCGACTTGGCGCAACCTTTTCCTACATCGCCATAACCCAGCACTACTACTACCTTTGCGGCAATCATCACATCGGTAGCGCGTTTAATACCGTCTGCCAGCGATTCGCGACATCCGTAGAGGTTGTCGAATTTCGACTTGGTGACCGAATCATTCACGTTGATAGCTGGGAACAGCAGTTCGCCCCGTTCTTTCATCTGGTATAGCCTGTGAACGCCAGTAGTGGTTTCTTCCGAAACGCCACGCATGTCTTTTACAAAGCGGTGCCATTTGTCAGGATCGGCTGCCAGCGTCTTTTTCAAAAGGTTGAGAATTACGCCTTCCTCTTTATTGGCGGATGTGCGTTCGATAGATTTTGGATCGTTTTCGGCTTGATATCCCCAATGAATCAAAAGGGTAGCATCGCCACCGTCATCTACAATCAGGTTGGGTCCCAAACCGCCTTCGAACGTGAGCGCCTGTTCGGTACACCACCAATATTCCTCCAGAGTTTCTCCTTTCCAGGCAAACACAGGAATACCTGCAGCAGCAATGGCAGCCGCAGCATGATCCTGCGTGGAAAAGATGTTACAACTTGCCCAGCGTACTTCGGCGCCAAGAGCGGTTAAGGTTTCGATAAGCACCGCTGTTTGTATGGTCATGTGTAGAGAACCGGTAATACGCGCGCCTTTTAAAGGTTGTTCTGCGGCGTACTTTTTGCGTATAGCCATCAAACCTGGCATTTCCTTCTCTGCAATTTCAATTTCCTTGCGCCCGAAATCGGCAAGGGTGATATCTGCAATTTTAAATTGTTGATTCATTAATTTATAATAATTTAGATTATTCGGGCACAAAAGTAATTATTTTATCCATTTAGTCGTTAGTTAATGGGAACTTTATTGAAATTATTACGTATAATAGACAGGTCAATTTGTAAGATGAAGAAGTTATTTATTTTTTTTCTGTCCGGCTTGTTTACAGGCATTGGAATTTTGACAGGGGGCGTATTGACTTTCATCTCAATCATGAACATCATTCGTCTGGAAAACAGCGGATTTTAAAAAAACATATAAAATAATTAAATTCAATACTTTATAAATCAAAAATTCTTAATATTATGAAAAAGATATTCATTATTTTTTTATCTGGCTTGATTAGTACAGGAACAATACAAGCCCAAATTACCGATAATATTGGCTCCATCACCTGGACGCTGAATGGTAACGAACTTACACTTACTGGTTCAGGTCAAATACCGAACAGTTTTTTTGGTTACTCCTCTTTTGATAAGATCAATAAAGACGATGTGAAGGGTGTTGTGATTACCGAGGGTATTACAGGTATCAGCGATTTTGTCTTTGTAAGTTATTACCTTACTACTGTTACCATACCCGCCTCGGTAACAATGATTGACATAAACGCTTTTAAGAAATGTGAAGGATTGACTAATATATCGGTAAATGAGAGTAATCCGGTATATTATTCCAAAGATGGCGTATTATTCAAGCATGACAAAACGCTTGTTACTTTTCCTGAAGGAAGAGCAGGTGCATTTACTGTTCCGGATGGTGTGGAAATGATCGGCGATCTTGCTTTCTGGTTATGTCAGAAAGTAACCTCTGTTACTATTTCACAATCTGTTACAACTATCGGAAAAAATGCTTTTACGGATTCCAGTATCTCTTCAGTAACCATCAACGGTACTGCACTAACCACAATTGGTGAATCCGCTTTCGAATCGTGTACCGAATTGACTGCCATTAGTATTCCTGCTTCAGTATTGCACATTGATGATTTTGCTTTTTGGGGATGTGAGAATTTGCCCTCAATTACCATTCCTGCATCTGTAACGGACATAGGTTACGGGATTGTTAGAGATTGCCATGCAATGACCTCCATAGCAGTGGCAGCAGGAAATGCGAAATTTTCATCAGTGGACGGAGTTTTGTTTAACAAAGATAAAACAACACTTATTGAATATCCTTGCGGAAAATCAGGAAAATATGTCATTCCCGAATCGGTAAAAAATATCGAAAATATGGCTTTTTATAATTGCAAAAAATTAACCTCTGTTACTATTCCCGCTTCGGTAATCAATATCTACAATAATGCTTTCTGGGGATGTAACAATTTGTCTTTAGTAATTAATATCAGTTTGATCCCACAAACGATTACTGATGATGTATTCGAAGATGTAAATCTTTCTGTATGTACGCTTCGGGTTCCCGATGTGGCAGCCTATACTGGCGTTGCGGTATGGAAAAAATTTGGAAGCATCGAGCCGCTTGAAGTAACAATAAAATTAAATATGAAAGAGATATGCCTGTTGACCGGCGCAATCTCAACGCTTTCTGCAAGCGTTGAAGGTGATGAAATCTCTCCAGATATCGTTGTTTGGAAAAGCAGCCAGCATACTGTAGCTGCAGTAGACGCAAAGGG
>Ga0209737_10001436_pt1 | contig 17149 bp, 15 predicted proteins | sample TergutCu122P3_FD_187284 | JGI IMG/M metagenome (GOLD analysis project Ga0209737, IMG submission 187284) | Cubitermes ugandensis P3 segment gut microbial communities from Kakamega Forest, Kenya - Cu122 P3 (SPAdes) (version 2) | ecosystem: Host-associated > Arthropoda: Insects > Digestive system...
CGTCGGTGCGGCCTGTATACCCCTGCCACTTCTGCACCGCCTTCTGAATGCCGGAAATGGACATGGGTCCCCATATTCCGTCGATGGCACCGCTATAGAGGGAGTTGTTTTTGAGGGCCTGTTGAATGTCTTTTTGCACAGCCACAGTGGGTTTGTTCCAGACGCACACAGGGGGAGGGGCGGTGACGGTAATTTTGGCGGTGCCGGTGACGCCGTTGTTGGCTTTTGCGCTGATGGTGACGGCCGTTGCGCTGGCGGCTTTGCCTGTCACCACACCGCTGGAGGAGACGGTGGCAACGGCGGTGTTGCTTGAGCTCCAGGTGACGGACGGGTTGGCGGTTGAGGGGGAAACGGTGGCCCGCAGGGTGAGTGTGGCCCCCACTTGAATGGAGGCGCTTGTCATGTTGAGCACCACTTTGGACACGGCCGCAGGTGGCGCTATCATGCCGACCATTCCATTGCTGCTGTACAAATAAACCGTCGTGTTTGTCGTATCCTGCGCCCAGCCGCCCGGCACCTCATACTCGTCGCTGATGGGGGTTCCAACCGTCTTGACGTTGGCGATGATATAGGCGCCAATTTTCCCTTGGAGGAGATGGGATTTTCCGGTGTGCCAGCTAAAGACAATGCTTTTGCCGCCCTCGAAGTCTTGCCGCACAGTCCCGTTCCAATCAAATGCGTCGGATATTGGGCAAGCATCCGCTATGGTCGCCTGGTGTTTGCGCCGAATGCTCGGGTCATCCACCGCGTGGGCACTGCACATGTCGCCGCCACTTTTCCAAACTCCGTTAGGCGAGTTAATGCTTCTAATGTTATAGATGCTGGATTTGGTGCCAAGTAAGGCTTTGGACACTGCGATGGCGTAGGCCGTCTGACCGGCATCATTCTGATGGCCCATCTCCTCGTGGTATTTTATATTGTGTGGCAGCGTCAAGGGATTAGCGCCCTCCCAAATTGGGACAAACATACTGTTGGGACTGCAAAAATAGCCAGGAAAGTCCTCCCGGGTAATCTCCACAAATTTCAGAGCGGGGGAGCCTTGGGCTTTGACTTGCAACGAAATTTCCAGGTTGAGCTTGTTGGTGAAATCCCTTATGGTTTTCCAGTCTTGGTGAGCAGCATGCCCGCCTATTCCATTTACCTTGCATTCTGATGTGTCTGTTGGCGGGTCCGCGTGCGGATAACCCACCACATATACCATCGCATTCGGGAAAGCGCTGAGGATTTGACGATAGACTCTGTCTAAGTTCCCAAGCTTATTTCCAAAGTCCATCAACTTCTTATCGCATCTTCCAAAGGGGATCCTTCCAAATACTCCAGTGACGCATGTTGTGGCCAAGTCAGCAAACCCAACATCGTTGCCGCCGATGGTGATGGTGACGACGTCCACATGTTGTCTGAAACTGTCGCTGAATCCAGCCAGTTGGGCCATTTGTGTTCGATGGAGTTGTTTTTGATCAACCACCTCCGTTGTTATGGCTCCGGTCGAAGCACGAAAATCCGTCAGATTAAGCTTAAGCCCCTTCATTCCGGCAAGTTGGGCTGGCCAGGCTCTGTGGTTGCGTTTTGACGGCAATATTTTGTATATAGAAGGTCGCATGGCATCGGGATCGGGCATGTAGACGAAGTCGGGCGGATCAAAGCCGGGGGTCGTGCTCCGCCACCATACCGGCGTGTATTTTCCCTCTGGGACGGAGGTGCCCGCTCCAGCTGAATATGAATCACCAAAGGCAACATAGCTGAATGAGGTTATGGCTTTGCTCTGCGACAACACCACAGTCGAAGTCTGCCCGCCGCTGGAAACCTCAATTTTTCCTGAGCGATTGAATCCGGTTGTGTTTGGCAGGACTGTCAGCGTCACCTGCGTCCCTGAAGGTGTGCAGGGCAAAAAAATCACTTGAGAATTCGACGCATTGGGCCTGTCCGGCACTGCCCACCACGGGTAGAGTATTCTAAAATCTTGCCCCGCAGGACACGAATCCATTCTCAGTGTCACCTTGTTCATACGCTGGTTGACATGACTCTCTGACAGTGACACTTTCAGTGGATTGTTTGCCTGCGCTGCTGCTGCTGGAGCCCATGTAAGCATGAGGGCCACAACTGTGCATAGAAACGCTATATGGGGGCGGCGACGGGTTTTTGAGAAGGAGGGAGGGGTGGATGTGCGACAGCTGGGGATTGGCAAGGGGGGAGCTGACGAGCAAAGCATAGATTGCAACATGCGGATTTGTCTCCTATTTCCGGCCCATATTCACATGCTCTTCCTTGTATCTGAAAAGTTGTTGGAAATTTGAAAAACATTCAGTTATGTATTCCACTGTCTACTTTTGTGTGCAGTTTAGGCAGGGGTAGTTTTTTTCATCTCCTGAGGAGCCGCAATAAAAAAACAACGGCGGAGTCAAAGCCCGCCGTTGTCTTTTGTGCTTTTGCATTGGGAGATGTTTAGGTGGAACGCCTGCGCCCAAGCCTCAAAGCCGCGAGGGAAAGAAGCGCGGCAAGAGAGAAGGGGCCGCCCACGGCGCTGCAGCCACTGGAGTGGCCGGCGTTGTCTTCGGAAAGAGCAGTGTTGTTGGGCGTGTCTGCTTCAGGCCCCTTTGCCTCCTCAGCCTTGTTTTCCGTTGGCAGATCTTCCTTCAGGGAATCCATGTTTTCCTCAGGGAAGTCCATGCCTTGCTGGAGGAGGATTTGTCCTTTTGGAATGGGTTGGAGAACACAGCCAGAAGCTCCCTGTATCTGTATTTGGCGCTTCAGCCCATTGTTGAAGCCGGGCCAGGTGAGCAGGCCCATCAAACCATCGATGGGGCCCGTGTAGCTGCCATAGCCTCGGGCAAAAGTCTGCACCGCTTTGCAGAGCTCACCCCCGCTGTTGACGAGGAGTCCGTTGGTGGAACCTTTGTAGCCCGCCCACTTCGCAACCACCTTTTGGATGGCGCTGAGGGTGGCCTGATTCCAGGTGCCATTCACCGTACCGGAGTAGAAACAGAGCGTTTTGAGGTTTTGTTGGATTTCCTTCCGCACGACGGCACTCGGTTCATTCCAGCAAGTGTTTGTGGCCGCTTGCGCTTCTTGCACCCACCCCAGGCCGAGGAGGATTGCCAAACTGAGCAGACAGCTGAGCAGAGGCCGACGTGCCCTCGACAGCAAAGAGGTTTGGGGTTGGTTGCTGCTTTCAGACATATGGAGTGCCGCAGCTTTTGACAGATCTACGGTTGTATGGGTTTTCATGACTTCTTTCCTTTCAAATGAAACATTCAATGTGAGTGAATAAAATCTCCTACCCCTCCCCGCCACAGGGCACACTTCGTGCCTTTTCCTACAAGTCCATGATCAATGACTTGCCGTGAACAGATTACAACAGTCTGATTTGTCTACTTTTTTCGGAGTTTGTTTGCGTTGTCTGCCGATTTCCCCTTCCACTTCCCCCTCCTGTCAAAACGGGAGAGGGAATGGCTATGCGCAGGGGGTTGCCATATTAGTAGCAAGTTTTTGTGATTTGGCAGGAGGGTATCGTAGGCGGAGGCGGAGGTGGAGGCTTAGGAAGCCCATTGAGGAAGCCATTCCAGGAGTTTGGCCCGAGGACGCCGTCAATGGGGCCGGCGTAGCCGCCTCTGCTCTTGGCGAATTCCTGAATGGCCTTGCAGGTGTTCGTCCCGGAATAGACGCCGTCGGTACGGCCTGCATACCCCTGCCACTTCTGCACCGCCTTCTGAATGCCGGAAATGGAGGCCTGGTTCCACGCCCCGTTGAGTGGGCCGCTATAGAGAGAATTGTTCCTGAGGCCCTGCTGAATGCCTTGCTGCACAGCCGCGGTTGGGGTGTACCAGGTGCACACGGGTGTAGGCTGAGGCTTCGGAAGCCCATTGAGGAAGCCATTCCAGGAGTTTGGCCCGAGGATGCCGTCAATGGGGCCGGCATAGCCGCCTCTGTTTTTGGCGAAATTCTGAACGGCCTTGCAGGTGTCCGTCCCGGCATAGACGCCGTCGGTGCGGCCGGTATACCCCTGCCACTTCTGCACCGCCTTCTGAATGCCGGAAATGGACAGCTGTCCCCACTTCCCGTCGACGAGGCCGCCATAGAGAGAATTGTTTTTGAGGGCCTGCTGAATGCCTTGCTGCACAGCCGCAGTTGGGGTGTACCAGGTGCACACAGGCGGAGGTTTAGGAAGGGCTTTGAGGAAGCCATTCCAGGAATTGGGCCCGAGGATGCCGTCAATGGGGCCGGTGTAGCCGCCTTTCCTGGCGAAAGTCTGAATGGCTTTACAGGTTTCCGTATCCTTGTAGACGCCGTCGGTGCGGCCTTTATACCCTTGCCATTTTTTCACTGCCTGTTGAATACCGGAAATGGACTTGGGACCCCACACCCCGTCGGTGGGGCCGCTGTAGAGGGAATTGTTTTTGAGGCCCTGCTGAATGCCTTGTTGCACAGCTGCGGTGGGTTTGTACCAGGTGCACACAGGAGGAGGGGTGGTGACGGTAATTTTGGCGGTGCCGGTGACGCCGTTGTTGGCTTTTGCGCTGATGGTGACGGCCGTTGCGCTGGCGGCTTTGCCTGTCACCACACCGCTGGAGGAGACAGTGGCAACGGCGGTGTTGCTTGAGCTCCATGTGACGGACTGCTTGGCGGTTGCGGGGGAGACGGTGGCCCTCAGGGTGAGTGTGTTCCCCACTTTAATGGAGGCACTGGCTATGTTGATCACCACTTTTGAAGCAGCCACGGGCGGCGGTATGGTGTTGACCAATCCCGTGCTGCTGTGCCAATAAACGATTGTCTTTTCCGTCTTTTGCGCCTTGCCGCCGGGCACATCATATGCGTCGCTGGCGGGGTTTCCAACCTTGCTGATGTTGTTGAAGATATAGTTGCCAATTTCCCCCTCGAGGAGGTAGGTTTCCTTGTCGCTCAAGCTCAAAATTCTTTTGCCGCCCTCGAAGTTTTGCCCAACCCCCGGTTTCCACTCGTAGACGTCGCTTTTTGGACAAGCATCAGGTATTTTCGCCTTGTGCTTGGCTCGAATGTTCAGGTTCGTCATTGCGTGGGCACTGCACATGCCGCCGCCACTAAGCCAATGCCCGGCAGGCGATGTTTCAATGTTGTCAGCTGCTATAAAGCTCAAGGGGAGGAGTGACTTGGTGCCACGCAAGGCTTTGGACACTGCGACGGCGAGTGCTGTCATGCCAGCATCATTCTGATGGCACATGTCCTCGCGGTACTTTATACCTTTTACCTTGCGAGCATTCTCGGTTACCAGCGACTCGTCCAAGACATAGGCTTCCAAAATTGGAACCAACATGCTCTCGGAACTGCAATAATAGCCGGGAAAGTCCTCCCTGGTGATATCCACAAATTTCAGGCGGGGGGAGTCGACCTTGCTGACATGCCGCTGAATCTCTCTGTTGAGGTCGATGGTGAAATTCCTTATGTTTTTCCAGTCTTTGTCATCGGCCGGGTGGGCGATCAGATTCCACTTGCACTCTGTTGCACCTCTTGGCGGATCCACGTGCGGATAGCCCACCACATATACCATTGCATTCGAGAAGGTGCTCTGGATGCTATTATAGAGGTTTGTTAATGACTCAAGCTTACCGCCAATACTCAGCAGATCCTGATCGCATTTTCCCATGACGCACGATCTGGCCAATGTAGCAAACCCAACATCGTTGCCGCCGATGGTGATGGTGACCACGTCCACTGAGTCTGGGTTGCTGAATCCAGCCAACTGGGCCATCTTTGTCCGATCGTCTTGTGGTTTCTTAGTCACATGAATCGTTTCGGCTCCGGTCGAAGCACGAAAGTCCACCAGTCTAAGAGCGACGCCCATTTTGCTCAGTTTGACTGGCCAGGCTCTATGGTTGCGTTTTGATGGCAATATAGTCGGGAAAGAATGGATTGGCAGCCCTTCTTTTGTTGCGCGGTAGAGGTCGGGTGCGTCAAAGCCGTGGGTCGTGCTCCGCCACCATACCGGCTCGTATTTTCCCTCTGGAACGGCGGTGCCAGCTCCAGCTGAATATGAATCACCCAGGGCAACGTACTTGAGTTGTCCGTCTTTGGCTTGGTTCTGCGACAACACCACAGTCGAAGTCTGTTCGTCGCTGGTCATGACATCAATTTTTCCTGAGCGATCGAACCCGGTTGTATTTGGCAGGACTATCAACTCCAACTTCTTTCCTGGCGGTCTGCAGGGCATCTGAAACCACGGAAAAACAGCTTTTGACGCGCCGGGCTCGTCCGGCACCGCCCACCGAGGGAATCTGATTGAAAAGTTCCCATGACACGGCTCAATCTTCAGTTCTACCCTGTTCATCCGAGCACCAACATGGCTCTGCGACAGAGACACCTTCGGTGCCTGGGCCTCTGCTGTAGGTGCCCATGCGAACATGAGGGCTGCAAGCACACATAGCAGGGCCATGTGTGGGCGATGACTGGGTTTTGACAACAAATGCGGGGTTTTTGTGGAACAACTGGCTGCTGAACATGGGGGAGGGGGTGGAGTGAAACGACACGCACCGTCCCAGAAATTAGACAAAGCTCTCATGACGACTATCCTTTCCAGATAGAATGTTGGTAATTGAAAACAAAATGTTGGTTATGAAAACCCTCCCACCCATTCCGCCCCAGGGCACACTCCGTGCCATTTCCAATAAGTCAATGACGCAAAAGCAAAAATTGCCTGACTTTCAAGGAGTGAATTGCAAAAAACGGATTTGTATATTTATTTTTGGCCTATGCTTGCCTTGCATACAAAGACGCAATATTGGCAGCGATTTGACTTGCAATGAATAGATTGCAACAGGCTTAAGTGTCTCCTATGACTGGCCCACACTTACATTGTCTCCATTATTCCTACAGAGTTGCTGGAAATTCAAAAAACATTTGCTGATGTATTACTCTGTATACTTTTGTGGGCAGTTCAGGGGGCGGTTCTGAACTCCCCCCCCCAATATTCCAGAACCATTTTGCGAAGCTGCTCTAAATCAAAACCGCTCACTTCAAACCTAAACCGGTATAGACCGATTTCAGGCCGAATCGACGAAAACCAGTATCTATTGTGGAAAAAACATAACCTGTATGGGTTGTTAAAACTCATAGCGACAATGTCCTTTTGAGACGCCCATTCCAAAACCAGACGGGAGGGGGTTCGTCTAAATAGCTTATTTTATTGAAAATGAAATATGGCACGAAATCTGCATTTCAACTTGGGTAAGATGCACTAAACCGCAAATTTATATGAGAAAAGTCATGAATATTTGTTTGAATATTTCGAAATTCATCGAAGGCTATATTCAGAGAAAAGCGCGCTCGCGGACGAGCAATCATATTTATGCGAGCATGTGCAATGGGTTAACAAAGTCTCAGCTGCAAAAAGAGAAGGCTGCGTTGGAGTGCCAGTTGAAGGATGTGTTTCTTAAGCTGACGGCCAGCGCTCGTGCCGAAGTGCAACAGAAGCTGAGTTTGGTGAACAAGGAGCTCGAAAGTCGCTCCAATGGTTTTTTGTCTAACATAGAGGAGTTGTGCCAACAGCTGCAAAAAGAATATGCCGGCAAGTCAACGTCTACGCTTCAGTCCGAGTTGGCTTCGCTTTATCAACAGCGCGAGGCGGAAAGCCTGAAGGCCGAAACCAAAAGAACCAAGGTTTAGAAACTTTTGCCCGAAATTCCACTGTCCGGGTCCTGCAAGCAGCGCAAGCCACAAAAGTGGCTTGCGCTTTTTTTTCTTCTCCCCCTCTCTCTCTCTCTCTCTCTCTCTCTCTAACGAGAAGGCTGAACCACCAGTTTCATGCCAAGAGCGGCACATACGCGGTGGATGGTGTCGAGTCGCGGCTTGGTGTTGGGGCGCAGTGCGCGATAGAGTGCCTCCCGCGTGAGGCCTGACTTTTCTGCAATTTCACTCATGCCCCGAGCACGGGCCACGTTGCCAAGTGCATGAGCGAGCGCGGCAGCATCATTTTCTTCAAGTACGACACTTAAATATTCAGCAATGTCTTCCTCGCTTCCCAAATATTCCGTAATATCGAATTTTTTAAGCTCGGATATTTTGATTTTTCTTTTCATGTCAGCCCTCAAGTTCAGAGGTTTTTGCAAGCAACACCGCTTTTGCAATGTCCCTCTCCTGCGTGGATTTGTCGCCGCCTCCCAGCATAACAACAATGACACTGCCCTTGCGCATATAGTACATGCGCCAGCCAGGCCCAAAATGCTCGCGCATTTCCCACACGCCACTCCCAACTTGCTTGACGTCCCCCAAGTTTCCAAGTTGGGCTTTGTCAAGCCGATGCGTCAAGCGATGCCTGGTGCGCCTGTCTTTAATTCCATGAAGCCAAGCGTCAAATTCAGGCAATGTCACAACCGTATACACGACACATTTGTAACTGATTGACCACAACCTGTCAACTTCTTCATGTGCAAAGGACTCTCGTCTCATGCAAAGCCCAGACGTCTCCTTTTTAGCCGGGGTGTCTCAGATAGAGATGGGGTAGAAACGGATAACTGTTTGTATTTTTTTGAAAAACTTCTGTGTTTTTCGTGAAAATTTTCGGCATGAGACTTGCATTTGCAGATTAAAGCAAACTCGGCAGGGAGGTTGTGCTTTGTACGGAGCGAATGCAGGTGTGGTTGGCATAAAACAGTCTAACTTGGCAAGGGCTTTCGCAAAGTCGGGAGGAGGTGCGGTGAAGTTTCCAAAAATAAAGGGCCTGAAAATCATTTCGTTTGACGTTAAACCCAAACAACCTGTTGTGGCCCAAAGGGCCTCGCCCAAGTTGCCCCCGGTTTCGGTTTTGTCCAAAAAACCCCTGGCCTCTGTTTATGTGCCCGACGAGGAAGCAAGGACAAAAACCGTGAAAGAGACGCGCATGGCCAGCCATGCGGAGCTTGTTTCTTTGGGAGACAAGCTGCAGCACCAGGAAAACCTCAACCGTCTGGACACACGTTTGTGTTTTGCTTTGGCGCGTGAGGACTTTGGCCTCAAAGCGCAACTTTTGCAACAGCGTCGGGAAATACAGGCGTTGTGTGGGGAGATAAATGCGGACATTCCCGAAAAGCTGCTGCTTACCTCGGCTTTGCAAAGCCAAAAGCACTCCTTGGAATTGGAAATGGCCAAGTCTCAGCTGCAGTTTTTGGCCAAACCGACGGACATTCAGCTGGAATTGCGAGAGTCTTTGGAAAGAGAGCTTTTAAGGCGCATTCCCGGGAGGCGCGAGGAGCAAAACAAAGAAAAAACGCGCCTTCGAGGGCTTTCCAACAGCGAATTTCTCATGGCCTACCGTGTTTGTGCCCGACAAGTGTATATGCAAGCCAGCATGCCGGACACTTCCTATGAGAGTTTGCTTTCCTTCTGGCGGAAATGGCAGACGCATACAATGGAGGCGGAAAATCGCTTTGGGGATGCGTGGCTTTGGCAGTATATTTGAGGCATGAAAAGCGGCGCTTTGCCTTTTCAACTCGACTTGTTTGCCACAGCGGAGCTGCAGGAGGCCAAAGCGCCCTCAAGGCCTGTGTCCGCGCCGGTGACTTCGCTGCATGCTTTGTCCTTCCAGGAGCTTCCCAGTCAGGTTTTGGCCAGAGACTTGTCGGCGCATTTGGGCATTCCGGTTTCTTTGCGGATGAATTCCAACCAGCGCACCATGCTCAGCTGCAAGCGCAAAAGTTTTGGGCTGGAGGTGCGCATGCACCGCATGTTTCTTTCGGCCGACGCGAGAATGCGCAAAGCCCTGGGCGACTATTTGGGGCGACGCTGCAAGCGGGCCAGCCGCCAATTGAATGCTTTTATTCGGGAGCAGCTTCCGAAATTTCCTGTGCCTGCAAAACCGGCCAAAGCCTTGCGCACCCTGGGTTGCCACTGTGACTTGCAAGAGGTTTTTGCCCGCCTCAACCGGGAGCATTTTGACAACCAAATTGTGGCCTCCATTGGTTGGGCCTCTGCACCCAGGCGCAGGGCACGCTCCTCGGTGCGTTTAGGGGTTTATGAGCATGAGCGCAGGCAAATACGCGTGCACCCCAGCCTGGACAACCCGGAAGTCCCCCTCTTTTATGTAGAGTTTGTGGTATTCCACGAAATGCTGCACCAACTCTTTATGCCCGCCACCCCCACGGCGCGCCGCTGCTTGCACTCCAAGGCTTTTCGCGCGCGCGAAAAAAGTTTTCCCGCTTTTGAGAAAGCCATGGCCTGGGAGAAGGTGGGGCTGAATAAGGTGGTTTTCCGCCGCCCCAAAACCCGCCTCCCCACCCCCTGAGTGCTCAGCGTATTTTGCGTTTTAACATGTCCAGGCGCTCTGCGAGTATTCTGCGCCGCACCGTGGCTGCATTGTTGCTTTTGCCTTCTTTTTCCTGCAAATCTGCCGCCAAAAGTTTCATGTCGGAGTCGTCAATGGTGTCGTCGCAAACATAACGGTCGCCCAGCTCAGCCAGGGCTTGCTTGAGTTGTTGGTTGGCTTCTTCCCAGTTTTGCACCGCTATTTCTGCATCAATTTTTTCAAGTTGCAGGGTGAGTTTTTCATGCAGCATTTTGTCTTCCTTAACGAGGGGGCTGGCACACATTTTATTTTCCTTCTCATGACAACAAGACAAGAGCAGACAGGCGACTGCAATATACGGTTGTTTGGCACGCATTCTGTTTGGCTTTTTCCTAAACCGGTCTATGTGGGTGGGTGGACGCGCTGGAATATACCATTGGAGCCTTCATAATAGGCAAGTCCATGGGCTTGTGCGGCTTCCTTGGCTGCTTGTTTGGAGGATTCGCTGAAGCTTAGGCCGTTGGCCTGCAATTCTGCCATCCTTGCCGTGTATTCCTTTTTGAATTGAGCCGAGTCCACACTGGAGGGCGTGGCACCCGTTTTCATGAGCATAAATTGCTCTGTCCCGCTTTGGACAATGCTGATGTGTCTGTCTTTGCCATTAATTAGATTGGCTATGTCGCCACCGCTGAAAGCAACGCCTGTGTGCCCGCCTTCGGAGGAATCATAAGGGTGGGTGTGGAAGCTGCCTATAACCGCCTGGTTTGAAGCCACATTCCAGTCGAGTGAAATGCTGCCGGAGGTGCCGGACTTTGTGTTGACGATTTGGACATTTCCAGAAGCATCCAGAACAAGGGTTCCCCCTTGTTCCTGAGAGACGCCGTTGGGGAAACTTGCGTCCCATAACCTGGAGAACTCCGCCTGCATGCTGGAGAAGTCGACACTTTTGGGTGTCTGTGCAGGACTTGCCGGTTTAAAAAGTGCAGCGGCCACGTCTTTGCGGCTGATGATGCCGTCCACTTTGCCCTTGCCCGCGGCAACGTCCAACTGGTTGAGGGCAGCCTTGTTTTCAAGCAGAAAACGGCAGGCGTCGCGCAACTCCTGAGGCAGCTTGGGGTTGTCCCTGGCGGCTTTTAAGTCTTTTTCGCTGATTTTACCGTCGGGTTTGCCACCTTTGGCAGCGGTGTCCAGCACCTCAAAGTGCGTGGCGAGTTGCTGGACGGCGTTGTTCCAGTTTTCTTGGTAGGTGGTTTCCGAAGGTGTTGACACCTGGGTTGTGGCTGGCAGTTTTGAAAGCTGCACCGCCACGTCTTTTTTACTGATGATGCCGTCGTTCCAGCCTTTGCCGGCACCGCGGTCCAGCTGTTTGAAGGCAGCCTTGTCTTCCAGGAGAAAACGGCAGGCCTCGCGCAATTCCGCAGGCAGCGCGGGGTTGTTGAGGGCGGCTTTTAAGTCGTTCGCGCTCATTTTGCCGTCTTTTTTGCCCTTGCCGGCCGCCGTGTCCAGCAAGTCAAAATGTTTGTCCAGTTGCCTCACAGCGTCGGCATATTGCTCGTCACGTGTGGGTTCAGGGGTGGGTGGGGGGGTGGGGGGGGCTCCTCCCGCCCCTCCTGCCCCCTTTGCGCCTCCTTCAAACTTGTCCCCACTTCCCGAAGGATTTGGCTTTGCTTGTGCAGGCGCAGCTGGTTTTGCTGTTGCCTGTGGAGTTTTTGCAGCACTTACGAGGTCTTTCAACAAATTTGTCAGTTTCATGCGTGCTTTCCTTGCCGCGCCCCAAACCCCTCTGAGGGTGGGCTCAGGGGGTTGTTTGGGTTTTGCGTTTGAACATTTCCAGGCGCTCCGCGAGTATTCTGCGTTGCACACCTGCGGCATAGCCAAGCTTGCCTGCTTTTTCCTGCATTTTTGCCTCAATCAGCTTCATGCCGGAGTCGTCAATGGTGTCGGCGCAAACATAACGGTTGCCCAGCTCAGCCAGGGCTTGTTTGAGTTGTCTGTTGGCTTCTTCCCAGTTTTGCACCGCTATTTCTGCATCGGCTTTTTCAAGCTGTGTTGTGAGTTTTTCAAACAACGCTTTGTCATCCACCGCCACGGGGCGCTCAATCATTTTATTCTCCTTCTTTTCCTTGTTTTCCTTCTTCTCCTCGTTTTCCTTCTTTTCCTCACAAGACAAGAGCAAACAGGCGACGGCGGTGTATATGAGTTGAGCACCCATGCCGCTCTCCTTTTTCTGACAACCAGGGTTTATTCGACGCGCTGGAATATACCATTGGAGCCTTCATAATAGGCAAGTCCATAGGCTTGTGCGGTTTCCTTGGCTGCCTGTTTGGAGGCTTCGCTGAAACTCATGCCATTGTCACACAGCTCCCAAATTCTTTCATTGTGCGCGTCGTTCAGCGCTGTGAAGTCCACTTGCTCGGGAGTGGCGTCGGTCCGCATATACATAAACTGCTCCGCGCCGCTTTGGGCAATGATAAAGTTTTGGCCACTGTTGATGAGGTAGGCTGCATCTCCACCGCTGAGCGCGATGCCTGTGTCTCCGCTGTCATAGGGGTGTGTGTGGAAAATGCCTTGAACCTTCTGGCCTTCACCGACATTGAGGTCGGGCGGAAAACTGCCCGCATTGCCGGCCTGCATGTTGACGATGTTGATGTCGCCGGACGGCCCAGAAGCGATGGTGCCTCCATGCTCCGTGGCAACACCCTCCGGGCCAGGGAAGCTTTGGTTCCATAGGTTGTCGAAATGCACCTGCATGCTGGAAAAGTCCAGCGTGTCCATAGGTTTGTTGGTTGAGAGCAGCACGGCCTCCACGTCTTGTTTGCTGATGATGCCGTCCACTTTGCCTTTGCCTGCACCCACGTCCAGCTGGTGAAGGGCAGCCTTGTTTTCAAGCAGAAAACGGCAGGCGTCGCGCAAGTCCTGAGGCATCGAAGCGCTGTTCATCGCGGCTGTTAAGTCTTTTTCGCTGACTTTGCCATCCGCTTTGCCACCTTTGGCGGCGGTGTCGAGCAAGTCGAAATGGGTGTTTACAAGCTTCAGCGCGTCTGTGAGCTGGGTTTGGTAAACCCACTCTGAAGCTGTGAGCATTTGTGGTGTGTCTGGCAGTTTTGCAAGCTGGGCCGCCACGTCTTTTTTGCTGATGATGCCGTCGCTGAAGCCTTTGCCCGCACCCAGGTCCAACTGTTTGAAGGCCTCTTTGTTTTCAAGGAGAAAACGGCAGGCCTCGCGCAACTCCGTGGGAAGCGTCGGGTTGTCTAAGGCGGCTTTTAAGTCTTTCTCACTGAGCTTGCCGTCTTTTTTGCCCTTGCCAGCCGCCGTGTCCAGCAAGTCAAAATGTTTGTCCAGCTGCCTCACGGCATTGGCATATTGCTCGTCATGCGTGGGTTCAGGGCTCGGCGGGGGGGTGGGGGGGGCTCCTCCCGCTCCTCCCGCTCCTCTTGCGCCTCCTTCAAACCTGTCCCCCCTTCCCGAAGGATTTGGCCTTGCTGGCGCAGGCGTGGCTGGTTTTTCTGCTGCCGGTTGTGGCGTTTTTGCAGTGTTTACAAGGTTTTTTAATAAGTTTGTCAGTTTCATGCGTGCTTTCCTTTCAGCCCCTCTCAGCCCCTCTCAGCCCCTCTCAGCCCCTATTTGCCATAGTTTCTGTCATACCACCCACCGTAATAGTCCTCATAGGTTTCTTTGGTATTGGAAGTTTTGAGCCCTCTGAAAATTTCCCCAATCGCTTCGCGGGCTTTGTCGACGTCACCGTCGCTGAGGTACTGCTTATAAATTTTATCAAACCGCGTGTCCGACTTTATGTTCGGGCCGCCAAAGGACTGAATTTCGCTTCTCACCTGAAGTCGTTTTAATTCCGCTGCACCTTCGCCGGCCAGCATGCTTTTCACATAGGCTTCTCTGGAGCTGGTGTCGGACTGGACGTTGTAAAGCGCGTGCCCCACTTCATGGGCCATGGTAGCGACAATGGCGGAGGCGTCTCCTTTTTTGGCGCTGTCAATGGTAATGGTTTTTGTGCTTCTGCTGCAGTAGCTTCCCCCCCCTTTCTTCCCAAATTCAATGGTCCACCCCTCTTTTTCCAGCTGCTTCAAATCCGCCTGCAGGGTGGGGGAGAGGGCTGCCAGCTTGTCGACTTCGGTCCCAAAACCTGTCTTATGGGCCTGCGTCATCAGCACGGCCCCCACGTCTTTGCGGCTGATGATGCCGTCCACTTTGCCCTTGCCCGCGGCAACGTCCAGCTGGTTGCGGGCAGCCTTGTTTTCGACCAGAAAACGGCAGGCGTCGCGCAACTCCTGAGGCAGCGCTTTGTTGTTCATGGCGGCTTTTAAGTCGTTCTCGCTGATTTTGCCGTCCGGTTTTCCACCTTTGGCGGCGGTGTCCACCAGCTCAAAGTGCGTGGTGAGTTGTTGGATGGCGTTGTCCCAGTTTGCTTTGTAGGCGATTTCCGAAGGTGTTGACGCCTGGGTTGTGGCTGGCAGTTTTGCAAGCTGGGCCGCCACGTCTTTTTTGCTGATGATGCCGTCGCTTCGGCCTTTGCCCGCGCCCAGGTCCAACTGTTTGAAGGACTCTTTGTTGTCCATGAGAAAACGGCAGGCCTCGCGCAATTCCGCGGGAAGCGTCGGGTTGTCTAAGGCGGCTTTTAAGTCTTTCTCACTTATTTTGCCGTCTTTTTTGCCCTTGCCGGCCGCCGTGTCCAGCAAGTCAAAATGTTTGTCCAGCTGCCTCACGGCATTGGCATATTGCTCGTCACGTGTGGGCTCAGGGGTGGGTGGGGGGGGAGGTGGGGCTCCTCCCGCCCTCTTTGCTCCTCCTTCGAACTTGTCTCCCCCACCTGAAACTTTTGCTTTGGCCACCGCAGGCGCAGCTGGTTTTGCAGCCGTCGTTTGTGGAGTTTTTTCAGCACTTACGAGGTTTTTCAACAAATTTGTCAGTTTCACAGGCGCCTTCCTTGTTTTGTTGAGACGAAATTTACCAGCATTGTTGAAAAAGCTGCAGCAAAAGTTGTTTGTCGGGAGCGTATTTGTGGGTTTTGGGGTTTGGAGGCGGGGGAGGTTTGTGTTATGGGCCTTTGGCATGTTTGAAAGAAACGAATACCCTGCATGCAAAGTGAAGGACTTGGGCCTTGCCGAATGGGGCCGCAAGGAAATTGAAGCCGCCGAAAAAGAAATGCCGGGCCTGATGGCCTTGCGTGAGGAATATGCCGCCGTGCAGCCCTTAAAAGGGGCGCGTATTGCGGGTTGTCTGCACATGACGGTGCAGACGGCGGTGTTGATGGAAACCCTTGTAGCGCTGGGGGCGAAACTGACGTGGACAAGCTGCAACATTTTTTCTACGCAAAACCACGCTGCGGCTGCCATGGCCCAGGCGGGCATACCGGTGTTTGCATGGAAGGGGGAGACGGAGGCGGAATATGAAGACTGCCTTGCGCGCCAGGTATATGCCTTTGAAGGAGGCCTTGGCCCCAACCTCATTTTAGACGACGGTGGGGACTTGACGAAGTTTCTGCACGAAAAGCACCCTGCGCTGTTTCGGGGTAAGGACGGCATTCGCGGCCTTTCGGAAGAAACCACGACGGGTGTGCACCGCCTCTATGAAATGGCCAAACAAGGCAGCCTGTTTTGTGCGGCCATTAATGTAAACGACTCGGTAACCAAGTCCAAGTTTGACAACCTCTATGGTTGTCGCGAGTCTTTCCTTGACGGACTCAAGCGTGCCACGGACGTGATGGTGGCGGGCAAGCGTGTGGTGGTATGCGGTTTTGGTGACGTGGGCAAAGGTTGTGCGCAGTCCGCGCGCGGCATGGGTGCGCAGGTATGGGTGACGGAGGTGGACCCCATATGTGCTTTGCAGGCCGCCATGGAGGGCTACCGCGTGGTGACATTGGAGGAAGCCGCGCCGCAGGCGGACATTGTGGTGACGGCCACGGGTTGCAGGGACGTGGTGCGTGCGGAGCATATGCAGGCCATGAAGGACGGCGTCATTTTGGCCAACATAGGCCACTTTGACTGTGAAATTGACGTGGCCTGGCTGGAGGCCCAGAAAGACATTCGCGAAGAGAATGTGAAGCCGCAGGTGGATCGTTTCATTTTCCCTGACGGCAAGGTATTGACGCTGCTTGCGCGTGGCCGCCTCGTCAACTTGGGTTGTGCTTCTGGGCACCCTTCGTTTGTTATGTCCAACTCTTTTGCCAACCAGACGCTGGCCCAAATGTGGTTATGGGGGGCGTTGAAGGTGGAGGGTATTTCCCTGGAGGCCGGCAAAGTATACATGTTGCCGAAGGCCCTGGACGAGAAGGTGGCGCGTTTGCACCTGAAAAAGCTTGGGGTGCAGCTGACGAAGCTTTCAGAGGCCCAAGCCCGCTATTTAGGCATTCCGGTGGAGGGGCCCTACAAGCCGGAGCATTACCGCTATTAAAAACCGTTTGGGCAGTGGGCAAGCCCTTTTATTCTCTTCCAAAGCACGCTGTAGCAAGGCGTGTCCTGCTCACCGGTGTGCTCGCATATGCGCCCCTGCATCTCTTTGACGTTTTCAGAAATGGCATTTAAATTTTTCTGCATTGCCATGAGGCCCGGGTTGCTAACGGCGTCCAGCTTGCTTAGCCACTTCAGCAAATACAAGGCGAGACTGTCGATGACAAAGAGGCAGTCCAGGAAGTTGTAGAGGCCCTTCCTTTCAGACGCTGTGTCCACTTCGGCTTCGTTCTTCTTTTCAACCATCTCTTCCAACATGTGTATGCCCCCCAAATGGGTAGGAGTGAAACAACACGCTGCAGTTGAAGGAAGCTGGTGTCTGAGTCAGAAGGCGACTCAAACGCGCTGGTAAGTCCGGAAGATTTATCGAAAAACCGGCGAGCCTTTCGACTCCACGTTTAAGCCGCCAGCGAGCTGGAGGCTTTTAAACAAGAAGACGTAGGCCGCCGGGCACTACAGGAGC
>Ga0209737_10001438_pt1 | contig 17130 bp, 18 predicted proteins | sample TergutCu122P3_FD_187284 | JGI IMG/M metagenome (GOLD analysis project Ga0209737, IMG submission 187284) | Cubitermes ugandensis P3 segment gut microbial communities from Kakamega Forest, Kenya - Cu122 P3 (SPAdes) (version 2) | ecosystem: Host-associated > Arthropoda: Insects > Digestive system...
AGCTTTGTTTTGCTTAATGTTTCAAAATCGCCCCAAATACCGCGTACACATTTTATGCATTTACTAAGTCTATCACTTGCTTTATTATTTAAGAAATCAACAATAAATCTAATGCCATCATTCAATAAAATTAACGAAAAATCAACAGCGAATAACCTGAAAGGTGCTCTGTTTTTACCTTTATTCAAAGATTTTTGAATTATATTCAAAATTAGAACATCGTCTGCCCCAGAGCCTGTCCCCAAACTAACTATGTCATAAGATGTATTTCCGTTTGAACATATATGTTCATCAATTTCTTTGAAGTGGAGTTTTAATAATTCGCTACAATCTTTGCCTGGTTTATATTCTAAATCAATTTTATTCCATAAATATGCGCCCTGATAACTGAAGTAAAGATATTTATTGGGTATATCTTCATTTTGATTACTAATTAAATCAGTAATTGCATTTGCAGGATTTTCCTTGATGGTGGAAACAATTAATGGATAATGCTTTTTTTTAGCGCCCATTTTTACTCCTTAGGATTTATTTTTTCCAACAAAACAATTTCGCCGTTTACATATTTTTTGATTGCTATAGGCAACTCAACATCACCGTTAACAAATCTATATTCACCACTAATTCCGTGAAAAATTTTAGTCCTATCAATGAAATTTTTAATTTCTTTAGAAGTAAAATGCCCATTATCAAAACTACTCATTAATATTGTCATTAAATCATATCCCTTAACTGCATGAACGTCAGGTAAATAATTATATTTCTTTCTAAATCGACTTACAAAATCTTGAATTTTTTCATCATCAGATTGCAAATCAAACGCGGGTGCAGTAAAATATAAACCATTTGCCGCATTTCCAGCAGTGGTTAGAAATTCCCTGTCTTCAGCGGCAACATTTGAAAAGAAATTAACATCAAGATTTAATTCTTTCGATTGCCTAAGAAAGTTTGCAATACCCAGAGGGTGGCCTATTATGTATACTAAATCAGACTGACCATTTTTAATTCTTGCTATTATTGTTCTAAAGTCATTCACATGTGATTCAAATGAAATCGTTTCAATAATTTTGCCGCCTAAATTTGTAAACACTCTAGTAAATTCGTCTTTTAAACCTGTAGAATAGTCATTATTCAAATAAACTATTGAAGCATTACGAGCCACTAAATTGTCAAAACAATAAGATGCCGCAATTTTTGCATCTATAACATCTGATGGGTAAACTCTATAAAAAAAGGGGCTAATGTTTGTCAGTGCTGGATTTGAGGCTGTGGGAGATATTAGCAAAATATTTCTCCTCCGTGATTCTGGCACGAGTGCAAGAGTTGCACTACTCGTAAGATCACCTATTACACAATTAACTCGATTAATATTGACTAATTTATTAAACGCACTCAATGCTAAATTAGGTTGTCCTTTTGAATCTTCTAAAACAACATTTATTTCTAATGATTTTTCGTTTTCTGCTTCTGATAATTTCAGGTTAATTCCATCTAATACTGTATTACCAAAATTTGCCAATTCTCCTGTTAGTGGTAGAATGATTCCAATTCTAATAACACCTTGCTTTTGATTTGTTTTGTTCGAATAAATCAATACTCCGGACACAATTGCCGCAATCATTCCAATCACTATATAAAAAACGATTTTCTTCACATTCAACCTCGTTTCTATTTTTCCCTAACCCTCTTTACCATAAAATACGATATGCAATCTTCTTGAATGCGCATTTTAATAAAAATAATTTATTTTTTCTTTATTTTTTTATCTGCCCCAACTCCAATTTCATTTCTTTATTTATCATATTCTCCAACAATTCCTTTTTATGCTCAACAATCAAAAAAGTCACACCCTCTTTCTTCAAATCCGCCACACAGCGCAAAAAAACCTCCGAATTATCCGCATCAACACCCGCAAGCGGCTCGTCAAGCAAGACTAATTTCGGCGAGTGAACCAATACATTTCCAAATGCAAGCAACTGTCTTTCGCCTCCGCTGAGATTAAATGGCGTTCGTTTTCGCATTGTTTTCAGTTTCGGCAAAATTTCAAAAACCTTTTCCGTTCGCTCTTTTGCTTCCGCTTTCGGATAAATTCCTGCCGAAACAGATAAATTTTCTTCTATCGTAAAATCTTCGAACACATTCTTTTTTTGCGGCATATATACAATTCCAAGCCGTATCAATGACGAAGTAGGCAGAGCGGTTATCTCTTTTTCTTCAAAAACAATCTTTCCTTTCGGCTCGCTTTCCCACGGTTTCAATAAGCCGTATATCGTTTTCAACACTGTACTTTTTCCCGAACCGTTTCCGCCGTTAAGCAAAACAATTTCGCCTTTATACACGGAGAAAGAAACATCGGTTAATACTTGTTTCTTGCCGTATCCGGTTGTTATGCGTTCTACTTTCAGCATATAACCCCTTTCTCCATTTGCAAAATATAATCGCTCGTTTCGCTGATATAATCAGGGTGATGTTCAATTTGCAAAATAGTTTTCCCTTCCTGCTTCAATTGTTTGACTAATTGAATAATTTTCAGACGGTTATCCTTGTCTATTCCCGCAACCGGCTCATCAATCAAAAGCAAATCAGCGTTATTGGCGATACAGCAGCCGATAGTCAGCAATTTTTGTTGTCCGTAAGAAATTTCACCCGCCAATTCGTTTCGTTTTTCAAATAATGAAACCGTTTCTAAAATTTCGTCCGCTCGCTTCTGTTGTTCTTTGCTCGGATAGGCAAATTTTCTTTTTTCCAATGCTAACAAAATATTTTCATAAACGGTCATTTGTGTAGCAAGGCGCAAATCCTGAAATGTTCGTCCGATACCCAAGCGATTTACACGAAAAGGCAAAAACTTGACTATTTTCTGCCCTTTTAACTCTACGCTGCCTTCATCGGGTTTCAGAAAACCGGAGATAATATTGATTAAAGTCGTCTTGCCCGAACCGTTGCCGCCTTTGAGCGTATATACAAAACCACTTTCCAAACGAAGATTAACTCCGTTCAAAACTCGGACATCGCCGAAGGACTTGTGTATGTTTTTTAGTTCGAGCATTTTGTATCTCCTGATACGCACTGAATATTCGATATGAAAATACGTTATAGCATTATTTACGGGCAAATGTTTTTGTAGAAACCGCGTTTGATTATACCTTTCATATGTCTTTTAGATTATGAAACCATTTATTTGTTATGTTCTTTTCAGGCAAATAGTATTTTATCATATCTTTCGTGTGATAAAAGGAGGACTTATGTCTCTGCAAAAATTACCTGCGGGTATTTATACTTTCGCTAATATACGTGAAGGCAATTTTCTTTACGTCGATAAAACCAAATATCTGGTCAATATGATAGATAGCGGAAATATTTATTTTTTAGTCCGTCCGCGCAGATTCGGCAAAAGTTTGACTTGTTCAACCTTTGAAGCATTGTTTCAAGGAAAAAAGGAATTATTTAAAGGATTGTATGCCGAAGAATTTTTGAACAGACCCGATTTTAAGCCAAGTCCCGTTATTCGTTTGGATATGAGTAGAGCAAGCACACACAAAAAACCTAAAGATGTAGAAAATTTGATAGTGCTTACGGTTTATTCCGTAGCCAAGCGTTTAGGCGTTAAATTAGAAAAAAGTTTGCCTATTGAGTTCATTTTGCAAAGTTTAATCGAAAAAACACATGATAAATACGGCGAAAAAGTCGTTCTTTTAATAGACGAATACGATAATCCCTACACGGCTTTTTTTGACAAACCGGATATGGCAAATGAAGTTCGTGCGATTTTGCAGGATTTCTACAAACAAGTAAAAGCATCTGAAGAATACCTGCGCTTTATTTTTATAACCGGCATAACAAAAACCACAAAGATGGGAATTTTCAGCACGCTTAATAACATAACCGATATTTCCCTTGATGAAAATTACGGTAAAATTTGCGGCTTAACAAAAGGCGAACTTGAAAAATATTTTACCCCATATTTAGAAAAAGTCGCTGAAAAAATGAATTTCTCTCTTGAAAATTTAATGATAAAAGTTAAAGATTATTATGACGGCTTCTGCTTTGACGGCAAGCATTATTTATATAATCCGTATTCGCTTATTTTATTTTTAGGACAAAAAAAGTTCTTAAACTATTGGATAGCCACAGGCACTTCAAGCGTTTTATTTAATTATTTGAAAAATCGAAACTTAACGGTTGAGCAATTTAGGGGAATGCCTATCGACGAAGATTTTGTTTTTAACCCTCCCGCAGAAATAGAGGTTGCGCCACCGGAAAGTTTTTTACTTCAAAGCGGCTATTTAAGTTTGCGGAAAGGTAATGAAAAAGATTACTGTTTAGACTACCCGAATACCGAAGTATTAAATTCAATGAGCCAATTGCTTGCTCAAAACATATTATCGTCTAAAAATCAATCGGAATTCAATTTAAGCAACCTTTTGTCCAAAGCGCTATACGACAAAAATATTGAGGAATTGGTCGATGTTTTTAATAATCTTTTGGCAAGTATTCCGCATAATGATTTTGATGGCGCCGCAAAACAAGATATAAAACAAAAGGGCTATGAAATGACCGCGCAGGAATGGCTTTGTCGTTCCTGTTTGTTTGCTTTTCTGCGTGGTTGCGGAGTTGTCGTTTCTGCGGAAGTCCAAACAAACAAAGGCAGAGCGGACTTGATAATTCTGCATAAAGAAAATTATTTCGTTATTGAAATTAAAATGTTGCCAAATACGGCAAAACAGGCATTACAGCAAATCATCGACAACAACTACGCAAAACCTTACCCAAATGCCATAATTTTGGGCTTGGCTATCGATAGCGAAAAACGGCAAATTACGGAATGGGAAAATTTATAAAAACGACAAATTATTCTGTCCCGCAAACAATTTTTCGTATTGCTGTTCTATCTTTTCCATAATCAATCTAACTCTATTATTTTTGTTTATTAGCGGCAAATTTCTGAACTTTCCGTTAAACTTAACCTGCACAAGAGTATCTTTTCCCTGTTCGTATAAAATAAAAATTGCATTGTTGTCGCTATCTCGTGCAAAAACAATTCCTTCTTTGTAATCGAATCCTGACATTTTAACTTGTTCTTGCGGTAATCTATACCATTTATATTTTTGCGCTTCTATAATTTTACGCTCTTCTTCTTCTTGTTTTGCTTTTTCTGCTTTTATTTTTGCTTCTGCTTGTTTGACGATTTCTAATTCGGCAGGACTTGCTTTACCCATAGCAACTTTTATACTTCTGATAAGATTATCAAAACCTTCTTGAAGATTTTTTGTGTTGTCGCTTAAAAATTCATTGTTGTTTTCAATAAACTTTTGAATGTTTTTTGAAAATTTACAAAATTCTTCGTTCAAAGCACCGCTGTTATGAAGCAAAATATTTATTTTTTCCGATGTTGATTTTATCAACTTTTCCAATTCAACATTTTGCAACCATTGCATCTCGGAAACTTTATCATGGTAATAGTTTTCCCGCTTCTCAAATTTCGATAAATAATTCCACATTTCCGCTTTTTGATTTTTATATATTTTTTCAAGTTTTCGTTCGATTTTTCCTTCTAATTTTTCCAAAATGTTTTTTTGTTCCGTCAATTTTTTTCTGCGTTTTTGAATATTTACATTGTTTTGTTCTATATAAAAATCTGCCATAAATGAAAACATTTCATCATAATTTACGCTTCCGTTTGCCGACATCATTCCCATAACACTGCGTAATTTCAATTTTGTCGTGTCCGTCAATTTGTATGAAACAACACTTTTATTTGTGTCTTTTTCCATAAAAACACGCCCTTTTCAAATTTAGTTTAATTTTACTGAAAAGTTATATTAAAATAGATTTTTTTGCTTGATTTTTGCCTGTTTTATACAAAAAGTATTACCAAAAATGGCTTTTATTTTCAGCATTTACCAAATAAACGAGGTATTACCGCTATACAAAACCGCCTATGGTGCATTGGTGTGAAACGATTTTATTCCCGAATTTATTCGGGCTTTTGCAAAAAGATAAAATTTTGGATGTTGTATATAATTTATGGATTTACTTCTCTTATCAATTCAATAATTGTTTTATTTACAAATACGCTGACGGAGCAATTGTTTCCGATAACGGCATGATACGTTAATGATTTTTTATCTTTTTTAGTTGTCCAACAACGAATTATGTGCACATCATTTTTTACGATTCTTTGTGAAACCGTTTGCATCATTTCAGTGCGCTTCAATAACCCTTCGTATTCTTCATCCGATATTTCATTTTCAAAGCATTTTTTTGAAGCCAATTCAGTCATAATTAATGAAGTCAGCGATAATTTTCGAGAAAGCGCTATTTGTTTCAACGTCTCGTAGTCGGAAGTATTCAATCGCAGAAGAATCGAATCGGTTAATTTTTCCGTTTCTTTCTTTTTAGGTCTTCCTCTCAACATATTTTTTTCCTTGTTTATTTTTTATTTTTACATTTGGCTTATATTCATATTTCCGTAATTGTCATTATTAACAATTGATTTGTTTGCCGCCGACCGTTTTGTAATCAGCAATTCGGAAAGATTTTCCACCGTTTTTGCCGAACGAATCATCGCTTCCGAATAATTTTCCAAAGAATTTGCTTGTTTTTCGTTTGTTGCGATTAATGATTTTATTATTTCTTTTTCTTGTGTTTGAGGTAAATCATTTTCAGGAAGTTCCATATCGCCTCTTCCCGTAATAAGCCAGTTCAAATTACAGCCCATGTGATATATCGGAATCAGCGACTTTATTCCAAGTTCCCGCTCTCCGTTTTCATAACGGCTATAACTCGTAGGAGTGCAACCTAATACCTCCGCCATATCTTTTTTAGCAAGTTTTTTACTATTTCTGAGTTTCAACAATCTGTCAAACACTGTTTCTAACACCATTCGTTCTCCTTTTTATCGCCAAACGGTGATTTTGTTGCGCATTTGGGCGTGTCGATAATGTATATTTATACGAACAAAGTAAGAATTTTTTGCAAAAACATCTCACTTTGGCAAGATAAAATAATATTTATTGATGAAAAAAAGGAGAAAAATCGTGATAAAGGTAAATTTATCCGGAAAAGGGAAAAAATCAAGTCCTTATTTAATAAATGATATTAAAGATTTAATGTATCTTTCAAAAAGTCCGATACTTTGGGATAAATGCTTACACTTCCATTTATTATCGGATGTTGATGCTAACGGATGCGAATTCACGCCTGTCGGCTGGGAATCCGTTCAATTCAGAGGGATTTTTGAAGGAAACGGGCATAAAATAAAAAATTTAACGATAAACCTTCCGCAAATACACGGCGTAGGATTGTTCGGACATATCGGTACCGATGCGGAAATAAAATCCCTTACGTTGCTTGACGTGAATATTTGCGGCAAAGACGGATGCGGCGCAATTGTCGGCTGCAACGAAGGCGGGACCGTTATGTTCTGCAAGGTAGAATCAGGAATAATAAAGTCGATTAGTAAAACAGAAGAAGCCGCAATAGGCACTTGCGTCGGCGCAAATTACAACGGCGGATTAGTCCGCAACTGTATCGGAAAAGCAACTTTAATTACTGCCGATAAAAGACGGCTTTTTAATTAGTTTTCATATATTTTTACAACCGCCCATTTCGCCGGATTCCATATTTTCCCGTCGTCCGTTTTATAAAAAGGATTTTCGGCATATACTTTTTCTAATAATTTTTCTCTTATTTCATCGGGAATAGAGTCAAATACGCTCTCTAAACGCTTGATTTCCTGCTCTTCCGCTTGTTTTTTCTTTGCCGCCTTTTCTTTTTCCTGCAGATTTTTTTCTTCTCTCACCTTTTTTTCCGCAATTTCTTTTTTACGTTTTATTTCTTCCCTTGTTTTAAATTCTTTAAAATTAAATTTATCGGTTATCAGCATATCGTACAAAAGACCTGCGAAATTTTTAGCGATTCCCTTCGCTTCTATTTCTTTTACTTTGTTATAGTAAAATTCTATGTAGTCAAAATCATATTTTTCTTTGATTTCTTTGTGACTAAAGACGTCTTTCAAATAAACATCTAATTTCTCCAGCTGTTCATCGGTAAATTTTTGCCCTTCTTTTATTTCCGGCTGTTTATCAACAATTTCTTGTGTTTCTTTTTCTTCCGCAGGTTTTATTGTTTCTATTTGTTCGACTTTAACAATATTTTTAATACTGTTTTCATCAAATAGCGGCAGCTCTAATTGTTCGTTTTTTACTGTTATGTTAAAAAATCTAAGGTATTTTACTTTGTTTTTTTCTCTTATCTCTTCTATGTCAAAATATAAATTTGTATATAACAATATTTCTCTCTGCACCGGATAAAGAACAAATCTTTTGAAATCGGTAAATAATTTATACTCCCTTGACGTGTTCATACCAAGTAAAAATCTTAAGTCCTGATAAGAAATAACATATTCCTTTACGTTTATATGTTTTTTGTTTCTGTTTAAGGTAACAAAACGCATGATTTCCTCATAAATTCTTATGCTGTGGACATTTTTAAGCGGAAAAATATTTTCAAGAGATAATCTGGTATAGCCCTCTTTTACCATGTCAATAAGAATCGGTATTACATCCAAACTAAATTTAACTTCAATGTTCTTGTTTCCGGTTTGCCATTCGGCATATCTTATAATATTATAAACGCTATGCGTATCTCTTTCAATATTTCTTACGCTTATGACCTGTCTGACAAGTTCTTTCATACTGTTGTCGATATGATTAAATAAATCGCTGCCTTTTCCTCCGTGATAATTTTGCTTTTCAAAATCAGCTAAAACCTCTTCTATCGGAATAACATACGTTGTATCCGCAATGTTTTGAATATCGCTTTCTCTGCTGTTTAATATCTTATATTTTACTTGCGATAAGGCGCTAAAAAACATCTTTTGCTGTATAGTTGTCATATTTTGGCTTGCTTGAATAATTTTATTCGGCTTATTGACAACTCGCGAATACTGAAATTTAATTATATCCTGCATAACGGCATATCCTTTTTTATTTTCGCCTGAAAATATTATTTGGCGCAGATAAAAAACAGAACTATGAAAATTTTTTGCAATAAACTCATAGTTTTGTAGAATAAACTCATAGTTTTTCTTCGCAATCCCGCTTGGGGAGCGGAAGAAATTTTTATAAATCTAAAATATACTAAATTATAAAATATCAAAATAATAAACTTCTTCTTCTGTCGAGCAGTAGAGATAGTAGAAGTTATTAAAAAAATACTATTATCTTTACACTGCGAGGTGATAAATAATATATTATAAGGTGATAGGCGTGTTGTTTTTAGAAAAAGGATGAAAAATGAGAATATCCGAGATATTTGAGTATTATCTTGCCGGGAACAAAAAGAATGAAAAATACAAAGGGTTTTTTGTTCCGGTTTTGAATTTTTTCGGTAACGTCGAATTGGAAAAAATTTCAAAAAATCAGGTGAGTAAATTTTTGACTGTGAGCGGTTTAAAAATGTCTTCGCAAAAAGTAAGAATCGCATACGCTGCCGTTGCGGTTAATTTTGCGAAAAAAAACGGATTTATAGAAAATGTAAAAAATCCGTTTATCTATAATTTTAATAAACAAGAGTTATTTCGCATGCGGACGGAACGGAAAGATATGAATGCGGATTATGAGGAATTGAGTAAGTTTATAGAGTTTGTTCAAAATCCTACGGTACATAATATTTGTAAGCTTGCGCTAAACACGGGAATACGTTGCGAAGAAGTATGTAAATTACAATGGCGTCACATAACAAATAACGGCATAAGATTTACTTCCGATGAAACAAAAGAACAACGTTGTCGCACAATACCGCTTTTATTTGAGAGTAAATCATTGTTACAAAACATGAAACACAAGACAACAAAAAACCAAAACACTTCGTTTGTTTTTTTACAGAAAGACGGTAAACCTTATATTCCCAACAATTTATCAAGACAAGTAAGCTTTTGTTTTACAAAATTCAAAGAAAAATATCCTGAAGCAAAGCAAATAACCTTTCAAACGCTTTACAACGCATTTGCTCAAACTTGCCAGCTTACGGGAACTATGTCAAAAGAGGCACTAGTTAAATGTTGTTGTTAAATTATATAACATTTTTAGCGGTTTTTCGGTTTTGTTGAAAAAAAAAGTTAATTTTCGTTAAGAATAAAATTTACGGAAGGAATAAGTTTGTTATGAGGTCTATTAGAAAAATTTTTGAATCGTTGAAATCATCAATAATTTACGAATTTCGCAAAGTGGGCGGAGGCGATATTATTGACCAGAACTTCGGCATTGAAAATCCGATAGCTCTTGCACATGCTGCGGAAATCAGGAGTATTGAACATTTAATACGGGAAGTAGCGCGGCAAAGTAATCCGTTGACTGCCGACAGCAAAGAAGACAGTGAAATCGGCATGCTTGAATATTTAGGTGAATTGAAAGAAATTTTTAGAAAACAAGCGACGGCGGGAAAATATAAACTTCGATTTAAAATTATTGACAATGAAGCCGTTGGTGAAATTCCTGCCGGTACAACATTTACGGCAAGTAACGGGATAAACTTAATTTCAACAAAGGGAATCTCGTTTTCGCCCGGTGATGAAAAAATAGACGTAGAAGCACAAAACGTGCTTTTCGGTTCCGCAAACATTCTTTTTCATAATGCAACGGTGTTATTCAACACATCTGTTCCGGGCATTGACCAAGACGGAAAAGTAATCGAAATCGAATCTGTTCCTACCGATGCGGAAGATGTGGAAGTTTATCGCGATAAGGTTATTTCTGCTTGGAATATAATACCGAGAGGCGGCACGGCAGCGGATTATCGTATGTGGGCGACGGAAGTAAAAGAAATAAAAAATGCATTCCCCGTCTCAACGATACGTAATTGTACTCTGCCGGATAATTTGCGTTCCGCAAATCTTGGTTTGGGCTTTCCGACGATTTATCTTGAATTTTACGAAAATGTAAAAGATAATCCTAAAGCAATAGAAGATTATATAGAAATTCTTTCTAAAAAAGCTCCTTTGTGCGCAGGTAATGTTATAGTTAAACCTTGTGACATAAAATCAATAAGAGTTGAAGTAGGGGGTTTTATTAGTAATGAAGGCAAAAACAAAGACGAGTATATATCAGAAATTAAAAACACAATTGACGAATATTTAAGTAATATACGTCCGTATATAGCTGCCGTAGACAAAGTAAAAAACAACGAAATTTCAAAGTCGGTTTTGCAAGCAAAAATTATGATGGCTTTATCGAATAAGGCATATTTCAGCAAAATAGAAATGTTTAAGTGCGATAATTCGGATAAAGAAGTTGATAGTTATACATTGTCGAATAGCGAGTATTTTGTGGCTTTAGAACCCGTTATACTTTAGGAGTGGAAATGAAAAATATTAGCGTTCGTGAAACACAAAGCGGCGGAGATTTTGAAATTTCATCTCAAAAGGGCATGAAACTTGACGATTATCTTCCTACTGCCGTGTATATTGCACTTTTCGGCGGAAATGTGGAAGGAAATTCGCAAGAAAAATATAAACGCTACGAGATGAATAACGGATATTTCGGAAATTGTCTTTTGCAAAAAAAATATAATTCCGATACCGAACGCGTAATTTTTAATTCGGTAAATGTCGTTCTTTCGTATGAAGATATAAAAAGGGCGGTGCGTTTGGATTTGAAAAAATTACAGCCGAAAGCGATAAAAGAAGTTTTGAGTGTTGATGTGGAAGCCGACAACAGTCCGAAGCGTGTGAAAATAACTATTTCTGCGACAACAATTTCCGGTGAAAATATAAAAATAGAGGTGTAGTATGAGTTACGGAGAAACAAAATACGGCGAATCGCCCTATAAATACAATAGCGAAGAATTGGAAAAAACAGTAATTTCGTTTATGCAGCGTTTCCCGACGGGACGGGCATTCGACGGGAAATATATTTTAGCGCTTGAGAAAGCGTTTGCAGGGGAATTTTCAAGCTTAAAATCCGTAATAAAAGGAATAGCAAGCGAAATGGGTTTGTTTTACGGATTAAACGGCGATAACGTTGCCAGATGGGAAAGTTTGTTCGGGATTGTTTTCTCAGATAGAGACGAAAGAATAAGTAAAATAAAAGAACGTTATGCGGATAATTATTCTCAAAAAGTTTTTGATAATATAGGAAGTTTATCAAGAACTTATATCGAAAGTCAAATAAAAAAGGCGAAATTTGAAAATGTAAAAATTTTTTATTCTACGGGTAGTGAAAATATAACGCTGCCTCTACCGTCAACACATACGTATTTTGGTAATCCCGACAGCATGTTCGGAAAAAACCGACAAGAAGGCACCAAAGAGAAAAAGCATAAGGCGCAATTCGGAGAAAATATTTTTGAAGAAATCAATCCGAAAAATTTTAAGTACGGAAGACAACCCGACGGTTCGATGATTGACTATATTCTTGACGAAGAAGAATGTAGTTTCGACGATGCACATAAATTATTCGAATTGATTAACAGCAGCAATCGTTTCGTTTGGCGTTTTGTGTTTTATGTCGGCAGAAAAGACAAGTTTTTACAACCGATAATTTTTGAAGACAAAGACGAATATATGAGATTTCGTCGCTTACTTTTAGAATTGAAACAATTAGGAATGTTTGGGATAATAAAATATAAAATTAAGAAAAAAAAGGTCTGAACTTGTAGAATTATAAGATATTTTTTGCGGTTTTTTTATTCTTTCAAGTAAAAAAAATACTTTTCGGATATTCGGAGGGAAAATATGGGTGTAATGTTTCAAAATTATCATAAAAACATAAACCAGGTTGCACGAGCAATATTTTTTGCCGTGTCGCAACAGAAAAACAAACTGGAGAAAGACGAGAAGCATCTCAAAGATTCCAAGTATCAGTTTCTATTGTCTTTTTTTCGTATGGGTGTTGACGGAAACAAAGTGCCGAATATTTATGTGAATCATTATTTGCCGATTTCCTTGAATGAAGCAAACGCAATAGTTGTCGGTATGGAAAACGTATCTTTTTCGACAGATGTGCAATACATACAAAAAGCAAAAGCGATATACAATATTGATTTTTGGGCACGCGGCGATAATAGTTCGGACGCTATAAATAAGATTCTTTTTGTTGCCGGTATTATTCGTGAAAAACTTTTGTGTTTCGGAAAGAATTTTTTTGAAGGTGCGAAAAATATTGATATTATGAAACTTGAAATATTGCCCGACAGAACAAAAGATGAAGCAGGCACAATTTCGGCGCGTCTTGTATTTGTGATTGAAACGGTGGAAGTATTGACGGATATTGATGATTTTGAAGGAGCAGATGAAATGATGAGCAACATAAGCGTAAATAACGGAAGTTATTCAATAGAATGGAAAAGACCCAAAAGGGTAGTAGTTTAACAGAAAGGTGGCTTTTATGGCTTTAAGTAATGCGGTGCCGCAAACGGCGGTATCAAAAACGCTTGGTTATGCGTTGGATTACAAGGATTTGCAAACGGCGCAAGGAAACTTGCCTGTAAAAATTCTTGTTTTGAGTGATTTTGATGAAACGCCTCGAATTGTCGTTGACGGTACAACAGGCGAAGAAAGAATCGAAAATCAGGAAGAAGTTACAGCAAGAAAAACAGCTGTTACGGAGAGTCCTAAAGTTTTGTCGGCTACGGCAAAAGAAGTTGGTGAAAAACTCGGTAAAAATTCACTGGGTTATGAAGTGATGAAAACTTTGGACAGATTGAATGCAAAACAATTTATTGATGTTTTGTATGTCGATGAAACCGAAGAAGCGGAAGAAATTGAGAGTGCCGTTAAAGCAGGTCTCGGCGATATTTGGTATAATATAGTGGTGAATCCGTTCGGAACAAATCCGGATGTTTACGAAGCGCTTAGATTGGTAAACGGAATACCCGGCGAAGACGGCGGTTCCGGACGTTGGAATTCGCTCGAAGTAAAACCGTTTGTCGCGATTTCGGGAACGGCAACGACGGATTTTGCCGACGAATTTGAAAAACTTAATCCGTCTGATTTGACAAACGTTATTGGAACTGCTCCGAATGCGTTTGCAGATGAATTGGCAACGTATAACAAATATGTTGTCGAATTGGCGGCTTACGAAACAGCAATGAATAAATACAATACCGATTTGGCAGCTTACGAAGAAGCAGCAAAGAAATATGTTACCGATTTGGCTGCTTATAATGCTTGGAATGAACTTTCTGAAAGCGAAAAAGAAGGAACACCCGAGCAGAAAGAACCAACAGAACCTAATGAACCGACGATGCCGGAAGAACCGGTAATACAAAAAGAAATAAACGAAGAAATGATTGAAGCAAAAATCGCGGCATCATACGCATTTTTGATGTATAAGCAATTCTCTACAAAACCGTATTTGGATATTTCAGGAAAAGTTTTGCCGTTTGTTTCATATCCCAAAGACCTTGAAATCGGAAAAATGAACGATTGGCGAGAACGCGACGCTTTGGCAAAAGAGGGAATTTGCACCGTAAAACTTGATGCGGGAATGGGCGGATACGTCGTTCAGGATTTCATCACCGGCAGAAGAATGGGCGACCAGGCGGATACGGCGAAAGATTGGCGTTGGGTTCGTGATTTGTTTGTTGATTTCAACGTTGCTTACAAATACCAAATTTTGCAAAACAAGACGCTTATGAACAGAGTAATAGTTTCCGACGACGAAATTATTCTCCCCGGCAGAAAAGGCGACGCAATTCGTCTTAATGTTTGGAAAGCGGCGGTAATAAACTTCTTTGAGCAAATGGTAAGCGAATTGTTTATGACGGACGCGAAATTTGCGGAAGAAAGTTTGCTTGTGGCACTTTCCGCTACGAATCCGAAACGTATAGATACGCAGTTTGCGTATAAGCGGACAAGCACGGTAAATATCGCAAGCACAACGGCTTATGTTGGTTTTGCATTTGGCGAAAATGCGTAAAAAATTATTAAAAAGGAGTAAAAAATGAGTAGTTTGGCAATTACTATTAACCACGATGACGTGGGAATGCGTTCGTTTCCGGTAAAATCGGACGATAACGCAACGATTGATTTGGGCGGATTCACGAGCGAGCGAGTGATTAACGGCGACGGAACCGGACGCAAAGTCCGCACTCGCAAGGGCTGGGAAATAGCGAATATAAATTTGGCGGTTTCTATTCCTGATGAGGACGTCGAGTTTTTGCAGGAAGTGCAAAATTCGCCGAAAGATGCGCAAATTATTTATGAGCATTCTGACGGCTTTACGTATCAGGGTATCGGAAGTATTGAGGGGGACATAAAACCCACGACAAACGACGGATACGCCGGATTGACTTTAACCGGAAGCGGCGAGTTGAAAAAACTTGCTTGACAAGGTTAAAAAAATAAAATCGCGCGGTTTTGACGGGCACAGGCAAGAAAGTACAAACTTCATATAATATGGTTTGTTTTTTACCTACCTTCTCAAAACCGCGCGCTTGAATTTGAAAAGCGTTTTTAAACGAACGGAACACCCGACTACTTTGAAACTCCGACTCAAAATCGAAAGAAATATCGGTAATAAAGAACCTTGTTTTCTTTTAAATTTCATAATTTGACGATAAAATTTCTTCCAAAACATATTCCCGATGGGAAACTTTCATAAAATTAAACAGAAAGCACAAAAATTCACCGATTTGTTATTAGAAAAAAGTATTTTATGCTTATATAAATAGAGCATTTTCAAAAATAAAATATTTAAAGAAGGGAAAAGCAGATGATGCCGGAGCAAGAACTATTTTCAAAAAACGAATTAATCAAACAACAAACAGAATCTTTTTCGGAAACCAAATCACTGGAAAAATCACTAGAAATTATAGCAATGACTGTTGGGAATTTGTCGGCAAGCAACAAAAATTTGTCGGAACATTTAGCAAAGCAAAATTACAACAAAACAATTGAATGCCAAAATAATAAAGGCACTATAAATATAATTCAGTTTGTTTTCGATGCAATTTGATATAATTACTTCCGACAGCAGAAGCTAAACAACTCGAATAAAAAAGAAACATCGGTAAAAACCGAGTTTTCTTTTTTATTCCATAATTCGACGTAGTTAAATCAAAAACATTTTTTACACTGTAATATTTATACACAATATAACATAAAATTACTTTGTAATATTCGTAGTTTTTGTAACACCAGTAATTTTTTTGTGGTATGCGAAAAGACATTGTCGAATTATACAACAATTTTAACAAAACAATAATATTTTGCTAACAAAAGAATATTTTCTTGAAAAATCAAGATAATAAAAGGAGTAAATAATGCTTAGATGGTATAGAACGGAAAAGAATGAAAAGCGTCCCGGCGGCGGACTCGGCACAATAATTTTCGGAGCTTTCGGCAAAACGGCATTGCCTGCAATAAATGTTTTCCCTTTCGGCATTTTTTCAAAACCGATAAGAAATAAAATGTGTGTAACATCTTCAAGCGGAAGAGACGGCGACCATGTTATATTGGGTTATAATTTTAAAGATACCGAAGAAATTTTAAATGACGGCGAATTGATGTTGTTTTCGACAAATGATGAAGAAGTTAAGCAAGCAACGATAAAACTTCATTCAAAAGAAGAAAAGGGAACAATTGAAATCACCGCTGCGAATAAAGGTGAAAAAACCGCGAAAATGACTCTTCAGTCAGACGGTGAAGTTGAATTGCGTTCAACTACAGAGAATGGTGAAGAAAGAGCAAATGTTGTTTTAGGAAATGGTGGCAGTGTTGAAATAAATGCTGCCAATGAAAACGAAAAGACGGCAACGATAAAGCTTAATGAAAATGGTAAAGCGCATATCTTTTCAACGGATAACAATGGAAATGAAGTCGCCACAATTACATTGGAAGATGATGGGAATATTAAAATAAAAACAGGCGATGAAAACAAAAAAATATCTAATAGACTTCTTTCAAAACCCTTATTTTCCAATTTCAAAGTTATGAATACCTGCTATCAAATTAAATCTTAATCCGAATCTTTTTCTTCGATTTCTGTATTTATCGGCAATTATCTTAAAGCGTTTTACAGAACTTATGACATTTTCGTTAGTAACTCTAAAACTTGAAATACAACGATTGAGTGCCTTATCTTCTTTGCTTAAAGGTTTCTTTTTGCTGCTTTTCTTGGGAAGAAT
>Ga0209737_10001439_pt1 | contig 17118 bp, 16 predicted proteins | sample TergutCu122P3_FD_187284 | JGI IMG/M metagenome (GOLD analysis project Ga0209737, IMG submission 187284) | Cubitermes ugandensis P3 segment gut microbial communities from Kakamega Forest, Kenya - Cu122 P3 (SPAdes) (version 2) | ecosystem: Host-associated > Arthropoda: Insects > Digestive system...
TCTCCCCTCCCCCATGCGCCGCCTGTGGAGCTGAAGCTTCCGCCCAGTGACATCCGCGACTTCGCCCTGCTGTCCGAGGGGAAATATTATTCCGCCGCGGACCAGGACGCCCTCGCCAAAGTCTTCGACGCCATCTCCGCCCGCATCGGCAAGGCCTTCACCGTCAGCTACCAGCGGCCCAAAGTCTCCAGCCTCCCGGACGTGCCGGTCGTCATGCTCGTCATTGACAACTCCGGCTCCATGGGAGAACAGCTGGAAGAGGGCACCAAAATGGAAGCCCTCAAAGCGATGTACCGGCAATTCCTGCTGGATGCGCCAGACAATACCCTCATGCAGGCCATGGACTTTGACTTTGTGGACTTTCAAATGCTCACCACCGCCAAGGCCTCCATGCTCAGCGGCTTGTCCAGCATGGTCAGCGGCGGCGGGACGGACATTTCCGAAACGACGCGCAGGGGCTACCAAAGCTTGATGGATGTGTCCACCTCCAGGCGCGTGCTCATTTATGTCACCGACGAGGCGATGATTAACCCCGCCTCCGACAAAACCTATGCCAAGCTGCTGGAGAAACTCAAGAAGGACAGCATACAGTCCTTGTGGGTGGGCCTGATGGCGCAGCCGGAATATTACAGGGCGACTTTCCAACAGGCGGCCGAGGTTTCCGGTGGCCGCTATGTCGTCAGCCGCGACGCCAAGACGCTCAACGAGGCCCTGGTGGACATGCTGGCCGCCATGCGTGCGCCCATGACAAGCAAGGAAAGCCACATTGCCCTGCAAATATTGCTGGGAGAGGCCGGGGCCAAACGCAGCTTCATCGGCGCTACCCGGGCGCAGCTGAAACCCATGCCCCCCGCACCCTCCACCACCGCTCCCCCCGAGGCCATGAAGCTTGCCACCGGCTTGCCCCTGGAGGGCTTGTTTGTGCAGGAAAAACCCAAGGCCGCTCCCAAGGTGGCTTTGCCCTCCACCTCCCCTTCCAAGGCCCCTAAGGTTGCTTCGCCTTCGCCTTCGCCTTCTCCCTCTACGGACACCCAAGTCGTCAGCCGCACACCGCTGAAGGCTTCCGGCAAAAGCACCGCTGTGGAAATCCGCGCCACCGAGCTTCACCACCTCTCCAAACTCAGAGGCATCAGCCCGCCGGCCGGCATGGTGTATAGGGCGCTCCAACTGGAATTGAAAAACCTCTTCGACGACAGGCCATTTCAAATCCCCAACATCGGCTCCCACTTTTATATAACCCTGGACGATCTGGATTCTTACCCAGCCTCCACTGCCACATGGCTCGCGCCAACACCGCTGACTGTCCCCGGCGCACATGAGCTGACGCTGCCCAAGGGAGAAAGCAAGACAGGCATGCTGGTTTTCCTGACAGCCGAGGGGGAGCCCAAGGCCTTGCAACTGTCTTTCTATGACACCCAATACGGACATATTCAAATGCCGCTCATGGGCTCGCCCAAGGGGGTGAATGTCCCTCTGGAGCAGCTGCCCACCGTCGCCCCGACAAAGTTGTCGGACTCCTTTTCCCTGGCCATTACCGGCTACAGCGACCTTGTGCGCATTGGCAGCCACCCGGCGCCTTCGGGAATGGTATACCGCATTGTGGAGGGGCAGATTGTTTCCAAGGTGCAGGCGCTGTTGGATTTGAGGCCCGGCGAGCGGCTGTTTATGGACATTGCCACCCAAAGCGGTGCCTTCCGCCTGCCCATCAGCCCTGTGACGAATATGGTGCCCATGGGCTATGTGAGCCCTAAAATGCTTGCGCCCGGCTCTGCCAACACCTTCCGCTGGGTATTCGAGGTGCCTGCGCCCCTCGCCTTAGCCAAGGCGGAAATTTATGGCGACATCCGCGGTGAGCCCCTCCGCATTCCCGTGAAAGGCGGGACGCCCTTCCCCGGGGGGCAAAACCCCAGCCGATATTCCGGGAAGGAGATTGACTTGACAGTCAACGAGTTGGGGCTCTTGAGCGAGAAGGACTATAACAAGCTTCTCCAGTCCTTCAAAATGACGGCTGAGCAACAAGCCAAGGAGGACAGCAAGGCCGAACACCGGGGGCAGGAGGAGGTGGCGCCTGCCGAGGAACCTGCCTGGGACTACAGCAAAAAATTCTACGTGGTGGCCGATATGACTGTCACGGACAAGCCCGACGGATATGGCACCGGCAGCCTCCATACCGCCTTCCGCTTTGCGCGCGAAGAGGTGTCCGCCGGGCAAGCGGCGGCAGATGCAAGCGGTGGACTGGGCAACTTTGCGTCGAAAAGCTCTACCGTCAGCCAGGACGGGTTGACGTCCCAACTGGCGCTGGGGGTGGACAACACTTTTGTCGTCCACGACGGGGAGAGCCGCCGCGGACTTGTGGTGTTTGAGTTGAAGGGCAAGGACTTCGTCCTCAACAGCCCCTTTTTCCCCAAGCTGCAGCTGCCTGTCCCTACGAGGGCTTATAGCAAGACGGCGCTGATGCGGCCCAAGGTGCAGCCTTCGACGGCGGAGCATGCGTTTGCAAGGGCCCTGAATGCCGAAATTGAGCGGGTGGTGGCACAGTACCAGGCGGCCAACCCTACCCAGGTGGTGCAGAAGGTGCAGAAAATGAGCTCTGGCGGCTTCAGGGTGGATACCCCCCCCGGTACCTCTGAAGTCCCTGCCCCCTCCTTGGCGCTGTATGGCACCCGGCAACTTGCGGCCCCAAGGACACTGGAGGAGGTGCTCGCCAAGTTGCAAAGCCTGGCGTGGAGACCCTCGTATGCGGGAAAAACCAGCGCATGGGTGACGCGCTATGCCCCCGAGGCGGTGCTGACACAGGGCTGGGGCACCGAGTTTGACTTGGCGATGGTCGCCGAAAAACTGCTTGCCCAGGCCGGCTTCAAGCCCCAGCGTATGCAGCTGGCGCTCACCAAGAAGGGGCAGCAGGCACTCAGGGACTACCTCAAACTGGCACCACCGGCAACAGGGGGTGAGGAAAACACGAAGCCTGCGCCCTTGCCGCTGGCTGACTTCAATTCCCTGCCCGCGCTTTATTACCGCGACGGGAAAGGCGCAGGGCATGTCCTGGTGGTTCCCTTCATGAAGGCGCTGTCATCGCTGGAAGGCTATGCCTATGTGCAAGGCCCCGGCACCAGCGTTCCGGGGACAGAATACCCGAAGGCCAACATTCAGGTTGTCGTGGAGGCACTCCCCTTAAGCGCACAAGCCAAATCCAGCGGTGGGGGTGCGCTCAACACGGGTGGCCTCTTCGGCAGCCTGGGCGGCGCTGTCACCGGCGAGGAAATTCAAGCCAAGCCCAAGGAAATAACTGTCCTGGAGCAAAGCTTCACCCTGGCCGAGCTTTCCATGAATGCCGTGGACGTGGGCTTTGCCCTGGGCGACGACAGGGCCTGGGTGGCGTGGATGGACACCCCTTCGGGCCGAAAGCCCAGCAAAACGGCCATCGACAAGAAGGACTTTCAACCTACGCGGGTGCGCTACACTGTCAGCGTCGGGAAGGAGCGCTACACCCACGAGGTGACGCTGGCTGACAACGAGAGGCTTGACGGCATTTTCAGCACTCTGGGCATCAACCTGCCGGAGCTCCACGGCGAGGGTTTGGACGCGCTGAACAAGACGGTGCAGGCTTTCCCCAAGGAGCAAAACCCCGACGACATTTCCTCGCTGCGCTGGTTTACCCGCAACAAGCTCTACCGCTTCATCGCCGGGCAGACAGCCACCGAGGACGCCATGGCCAAAGACTTGGGCCTGGTCATTGGGCGCAGCAACAAAACCCGCTGCATCGCCGTCACAGCGCGAAGACAAGGTGAAAACAGCAAGCTGCGCACGGAGATTGACTTGATGGGTGTCTTCAACCAGGTGCACAACGGCGCGAAGGAGCTGCAGCACGCCTTCAACATTTATAGCGGCCTGGCCGTCTCAGGGCTGGAGGGGCAGGTTTTGGGCAAGGGCGCTGTTGCTTTGGGCGACATTTGGAAGAAGCGCCCCAAGGAGGCCCAATTCCATTTCCTTGGGAACGAGGGCTGGAAGGAGAACCTCCCCCTCTTGCGGGAGATGGGCTATCCAGAAACCCTCCTTCGGCGGATGGAGCAGGGGTACAAGGCCAAGGGCAAGGACATTATGTATGTGGTGACGGACAAGCCCAGCAAAGTGGATGGCAAAGAGCGTTGGGCGATGCTGGAGGTCGACGGAAAAAGCTTTGAAACCATTTCTGTGCTGGACAATGGCGGCAATGGCAGCACGGTGGACTATCTGCTGATGAATTTGTCAGATCTCGATCACGGCATTTATTTGGGCTACGGTGCGGGCTATATGGTGGGCGTCAGCACCGGCATCTGGTCCTTCTGCGCCGCCAGTCTGATTGAAAGCGACTATGGGGAAGTGGTCAAACTAGCAAAAGAATATGCGGGGCAGGTGGGGGAGGCCGTGAACAGGCTCTTCGGGGGAGTCACTGCCGCTACCATCCATGGAGGATTTCGCGCCGGTCAAAAACCGCTGTCGATGCTTGTCAACAACAACGGTGAAGTCGGTGGCCCGGGCGATGGATTTAAAGACGGCCTCAAAGCCTATATGGACAGGGTTTCAGGAGCACAATAGAAATGGGAGGATTGAACATGTCACAGACACATTGCACAGCCTGCGGTGCTGCACTGAATGCCCCGGCGGCGGGCGCGGGGCTGGTGCCGCTGCGCTTTTGGGATTATTTATTCATGGTGTTTGTATTTTCAGTGCCCCTGCTTGGGGTGCTCGTGGCCTCCATGTGGGCCTTTGGCTGGGGGCTTGGCAAAAAGACAAAGAAAAACCGCAAAGCCTTTTCCCTGGCACAGTTTATTGTGCAAGCGCTGCTCCTTGCGGCTTGTCTGACTTTTTATGTCATGCACTTTGGCGCACTCAATGAATTCTTCAAAGTGGTGCTTTCCTGACGGTTAAGACAGCCGCCAGACAATGACCACATTCTTCTCATCCCTTGGCAAATAACGCACCTCCGACACACTGCCGGGCAGAATGAGGGAGAGCGCTTCCTGGGGGACGGCCTTCTTCACGGTGGTTTCAAAAGTTGTGCCATCCGGCCGTGTCACTTTGAGGTGCAAAGCCATTTCCCCCCTGCCGTTCACAATTTTGCCGGTAGGCTGTGCCGACAAAATGACGCCTTGGGCACGCACACCGTTTTGGGCAATGTCCACGGCTTCCTGGGAAACCTCCCCGCTGGCCACCCTGTATCTGTTGAGGGCCTCTTGCAAAGTGGCCTGGTCGACATTCTTGTCCAACATTATCCGCTGGGGGTTTAAGGGATCATACTGAATGGGGATGAGCGCGCCTGGCTGAAACTGCGTCAGGTGCTGCAAAGACACAATTTGCTTGAAAGAAGCGCTGAGCTCTTGCCCGTTGGCCGTGCTAAACTGCACCGTTATTTCCAATTGAGGCTGATGGTTGACGCGAAGCCCCGTCTGTTGCGCCGAAGAAATTTTCCCAATGACAAGGATGCCGTTTTTCACGCGCGTGCCCAAAATGCCCAGAAAACTACCGCCTATAATCAGCGCCGTTCCCAAAAGCGGAAGGCCAACCAACAGAAAAGTGGGAGGAGACTCAAAGAGAACCGACACGACTATCGGGCTGAAAGCCAGGAAAAAACCGAGGACAACCAGCCAGCCCTTCCAAGACTTCTTCTGTGCCCGCTTGTTGCCCTGCATGCCAAGCTTGCGGCGCAACAACCGTACAACCAGGAAAAGAAGCGCTCCCAGGACAACAAAAAACAAGAGAATGCCGCTCAAAAGACGGCCCTCGAAGGTGTCGAGCCTGCTGAAAAACCGCTGCACCGACTTGTCGGAAAATTCAAAGGCAGAAGCATACAGCAGCTTGCCTGTGTCCAAGTGGACGAGAAGGGCATCCGTTTGTTGGTTGCCCGCCATTCCCAAAATCAGATGACGGTCAGAAAAAGCCAGCACCGAACGAACCTCGTCCAAGGCCATGTTGTCAAAGGTCGGCAGCTTCGTCAGGCTTTCCTGCTGAATGTCATACTTATACCCTGTGACAGAGGCTTGTTTGCGGTTGGCACCGACATAGCCCAAAACCCATTGTGTCTGAGGGCCATGGCTGACAACTTTCGCATGGTACAGTGTTTCTGTGACAAGGGGAGTCTCCCTTCTCCCGGAGCGGATCTGCTCCAGAGGCACCGCCAGCAGTTTTGACGAAGCATCCCTTTGGTCGTCTGCCACCAATATTTTGTTGTCGCCATAATAGGCTTTGGCAAAGCGCAGCAGGGCGTTTTCCTGCCCGCCTGTTTCCATGATCGAAACACGCTCCATGAGCGGAACACCCGCGCTCGTCAAGAAGGGAGAGAGATAGAGTCTTTGGGTGTTGTGCAAGCCCACTTCAATGAAGGCCATGGGCAAGTTCGAAGTGTGCCGGGTGTCATAGCGAATATACTGGATGCCTGCCGCCAAGGCTTCTTGCTCCGGGAGCGGGAAAACCGTGGTTTTCCCCTCTTGAATGAACAGCAGCGCCTGGGTGCCGCCCAAGTCCTCACCGATAAGCACCCCCTGGTTGTGAAAAATATGTGGCTCATCCAACTGGGAACTTAGAAAAAAATCATCCCCGCTGATCAGCTGTGGGCGCTCGTTGGGTTTGCACACATAGACATGCGGTTTGGACTTCTGGTTGGCACCTGGTTTTTGTGGAACCAGCACAAAGGTGTCCAAGCCTTGGTTAAAAAGGTAGGCGCGCTGAAAAAAATCCGCAGGTATTTTGTGGGAGGCCGTTTTCTCGCCTGTCTGCACATCCACCACTTCCAAATAGACGACCGGCGAAGAAATTTTGGTGGAGTGGGTTTGCGTGAGGCCATAAGCTGTTTTGCCATCCGCCGACAGGGTGGCCCCCATCAGCTCTCTTGCGGACATAGGACGGCCGAAGCTGAGCAAGGGGATGACAAGGAAAGAAACCGCCCACAGTGTGGAGAATTTTATTTTCATAGGCTGAGGTCCGCGGAAGCTACCCTCTCTTCCCTCTGGGTGTCAACACCCCCCATGCCACAGAAAGACATGTACCCTGGGGGCTGGCGCCTTGCGTGGTTTCCAACCTGAGCCCCTCTCCAAGTTCGGCTTGTTGAGCCGGCATTTGTTGGTATAATGAGACTCATGATGCAAACAGCCACGACACCGCCACGAGTTCCGTCTGGAAAAATCAAGAGTTTTGGGCCCTTCGGTCCAAAATACGAGGTTGGTCAGCTCTTGCGCCGACTGGAGGATGGTGATTGGATGGTGGAAGTGACGATGGTGGAGACAGGGGAGAAATCCGAGTATCGCTTGACTCGCCTGGCGGATGACCCGGAGGCCCTCTGATGTACGCCGTAGCTTTTGACTTGGTGGTGGGTGAGACTGAAAGGCACCACCCCAAAGGTGTCACCCAAGCATATACTGAAATGGGTGCTATCCTCGCAGAATATGGCTTTCGGCGTGTGCAGGGCAGTCTGTATGTCACCGACAATGAAGACATGGCCAACCTGTTTTTGGCGATTCAGGCGCTGCGTGCCCGCGCATGGTTCCCGAAGTCCGTGCGCGATATTCGTGCCTTCCGAATCGAACAATGGTCGGATTTCACGCCGGTGGTGAAAAAACATCCGGAGTCGTAACAGCTCACGTCAAAACTTCTCAAGATGATGTCGTTGGGCGCCTCCTGCCTGTTCCCGTCGTTCCGAACAAACTGGAATCGGCAACAGTCACCACCTGTAGTTAGAACAGCGAGGACTCATAGGGTATAGGTTTTCGCTCCCTCTGCGAAGCTGAAGGTTTTGACCTTTTTGACATGGATATAAAACAGTTTGACAACGGGATTGTCGGGCGTCTTGAACATGGCCCTCAGCTGTGCGCTTTCATGAAATATTTTAGTTAATATGCGTGCTTTCAGCTCAATGTTGTCCTCAAAAACCACTTTGCCAACCAGCGACAGCACCGGACTAAAATTCGCCGGATAGGTGCAAAATGACACATGGGGGTTCGCGAGAAGCTGGCCATAGGCGAAGCCGCCAAAGACGGATATGTCGCTGCTTGTAACGAAATAGGGCTTATTGTCGCTGGCAATTTGGAATGTGTGCACGCGCGTTTCCACATCCTCACCATGGTGTGTCGCAAGAACGCCACTGGGGTTTGCTTCGAGAAGGGATATGTAATCAATCATGTTGAATGCCTCCGTTAAGGTTTTATACTTAGATGAATATCTAAATATGATTTAACATGCATCTAAATATCTGTCAATAGCAATCTACAGATTTTCTTTGCCGACAAAAAAGAAATAAAATTAAAAAGATATCATATTATTCCGAGAGACAGAGCCCGAATCCCCACATGGTTTTTAAGCCCTTGTTCAGGCCCTCTCGGGCATTTTAAAGGGAGCTTGTGCTGGCCTCTGTCGGCCGCACAAAGACAATGAGAAAGCCCAGCAAACCGACAAGCGGCGCTCCGGAAGCAGGGTGCAAAAGGGTGCCCAAAAGCCCTATCGCAGCGAAAGACCACCCTACGTAGCGAGGAAGAGGCTTTGCCGTTGCCTTTATCCAGCTTTGCGCAAAAAGACCGAAGAGCATCATCATCGCGCCAAACCACAGGCCGCCATACCAAGCCAAAAATCGCCCTGTGTCCATGCCCAGTGAATTAAAAAGGCCCAGCGCGAACATCTCCTTGAAAGATTCTAAGCGAAAACTTACAAAAACAACCGTGTGCAGCATGCCCAGAAAAGCAAGGGCCCATCCGGTATAACGCCAAACCTTTTTCATGACTTTCCTCTCTTGCAGCAAAGCGTCTCCATGACGGCAAGGTTTTAACCCAAAGAGGCATATCTCTTTATGGCGATGACTGAAACGCTCAAAGCCCTGTCCGATCCTGTACGGCGTAGAATTTTGGACATGCTGAAAGACAAACAGCTCAATGCGGGGGAAATCGCAGCGGGGTTTGATCTGACGGACGCAACCATTTCTCACCACTTGTCTGTCCTGAAAAACGCAGGACTCATTGACAGCACACGACACGGAACATTCATCATTTACTCGCTGAACACCTCTGTGTTTGAGGATATTATGAACTGGATGATGAACTTAAAAGGAGGCAGGGGGGCATGAAAAAAGCCTTTGTCATATCCTTGAGCATTGCCCTGTTGGAAGGTGTGGCGGCGGCCATCTTGTATCAGCACCTGCCAGAAAAGGCCCCCGTACGTTGGAGCACGGACGGGCTCAGTGCGCTCTATGGGAGCCGGCTGCATCTATTCTTTCCGCCCCTTGCCTCCTTGCTGCTGACTTTCGGAGCTTATTTCCTGCCCCGCCTTGTTCCCAAGGGCGACAACATTGAAAAATCCGGCAACATATACCCCAACCTGATGGTTTTGTCGAACCTGATGATGGCTTTGCTGCTGGTTGTCATGGCCACCACCGCCTTGGGGCTGCCCACACCCGTCAATACCCTCCTCCTGGTGTCGGTGGGCATTGTGTCAATATATCTTGGAAACTATTTGCCCAAAGTCAAACTGAACTACGCTTTCGGAATTTGCCTGCCGTGGACGCTCTCCAACGAGCTTGTCTGGCTGAAAACCCATCGCTTCGGCGGCCGAATATGGTTCGGCATGGGTGTCTTATGCCTTCTGGGCGTCTTCATCCCCTCCCCTCTCAACTTTGTTATTCCTTTCGCATGCTTATATATGGGCATCGCTGTCATTACCGTATACTCCTATAAAATTTATAAGGAAGATCAACAAAAAGCCTCCTGAAGGGGGAAGAGCCCACAGGCGCCTCCAGCTCTGACCCATGCCTGCAAAGGGTTGAAGCCTCAGGGTGGGTGCACTGGAGTTGTCAACACCCCGCTGGGGGTTCCTTTTATGAAATGAAATGTGGTTTGATGTGGTCTGTAGTCCCATATGCAACCCCACCCAACGCATTTTTAATGAAAGGAAGCACCATGAAATCCCCATTGGCTCTCATGCGTTATTTCGCATTTGCGCTTTGTTTCGCTGTCAGTTGGTCCTGCAGCGACGTACGCGTACAGGACCTCTATGTACAGGATGCAGCCTTAGAGGAGGCACCCACACCGGAAGCACCCGCACAGGAGGCACAAAGTGCAGCGGACGACGCGTCGTTGTCGGAAGACATGCAGCCCGCCGCACTGCCTTTCAACTGTTCCGCGCTGAGCTCCAGCCCCATTTTCCAGGTCATCAACCCCAAAACCCAGGCGAATCTGCTCACCGCTTCGCAAAAGGAGGCGAACGACGCCGCCCGCAATGGCTTCACCGTCAACAAGGGCACGCCGTTCCGCGCTTCAACAGCGCGCGCCAACGGCCTTGTCGGCGCCCGTCGCTTGTTCAACTCCAAAACCAACGACATCGTTTGGACCATCAGTTCATCCGAAGTAACGACAGCTGTCAGAAAACATGGCTACGTCGATCAGGGCATCAGTTTTTATGTATCCGAAACACCTACAAGTTGCTCCATACCTGTGTATCGTTTCTTTTCGGGCAACAAGCACCGTTTTGCGGTCAGCCAGGAGGACAGAAAAGCTCTGACGTCCAGCGGTTGGACAAACGAAGGGATTAAATTCTATGGCGGGGTTGTCGAGGACAACAACGGCGGTGGCGGCGGTGGCGGCGGAGGTGGTGGCGGCGGCAACACCGACGCAATGCCGGTGGGCGACCTCCCGGGCTGGCGGCAGATTTTCACCGAAGACTTCAACACCCCGGCACCTCTGGGGCAATTCGTAAAAGTCTATGGAAACCGGTGGATTGCATACCCCTCCCCGTGGAAGGACACCTCCAAACGAGGCACCTACAACCCGGAGAAGGTGTTGTCCGTGGCCAACGGTGTTCTGGACTGGCACCTGCACACCGAGAACGGCAACCACTACGTCGGTGCGGTCATCCCCAAAATTCCCGGCACGCCCGTCGGCGGCCAAATTTATGGCAAATATACCTTCCGGTTTCGCGCCGACGTCATCCCCGGCTACAAGCTTGTCGTCCTGCTGTGGCCTGACTCCGACGACTGGGGCGAGGGTGAAATAGACTTTCCTGAAGTCGGCGAACTGGTCGCCGGGAAAGACGGGCAAATGTATGCCTTCTTGCACCCGCCTGGCGCCTATGCCCGCTCTGTGTCGCTGTCCACAGGCATTGCCGCTGCCGGCACGGGCTGGCATACCGCTTCCATCGAGTGGCTCCCCGGCTCTTTGAGCTACTACCTGGATGGGAAACTGGTCGGCACGCATAAATCCGGCGTACCCACCACCTCCTTCCATTTGGTCTTCCAGATGGAAACCAACATTGGCGGGCCGGCACCCTCCCCCTCCTCTTCGGGCCACATCCAGCTCGACTGGGTGAGCGTCTACGCCCCGAAGTGAAGGCCCTGCTCAAACTTTTTTGAGCTCGCAGCTTCACCTCAAAAAGGGGGGCAAAATTTCCTTATTTGCCCCCCTTTTTTAAACCCATAATGTTGAAAGTGTAGCACGCATCCAACTTTGCTAGCCTGTAAAAGTTCAGGTTTAGAAAGGGCGCATCCACCTATGAAAGTGAACGGTGTTTATACTCGCAGCATTTGGCGCTGCGACGCGTCTTTTTCACCCTCCCCAACTTCCGAAACAACCTCCCGCGCCGTCGCTGTTGTTGATCAGAGTGTCCTCCCCCACGCCTGGCGTACGCGGACACTCAAGACGCTGGAAGATGCGGCGCAGGCCATTCGGACAATGCAGGTGCGCGGCGCGCCTCTCATCGGCGCTACCGCCGCCTATGGCGTTGCGCTCGCGCTGGAGGGGTTGGGCAGCGAGGAAAAAAGCAAGGCCGCACTCGCGCAGGCGCTGGACGTTCTGAACGCCACGCGACCGACTGCCGTCAACCTCGCCTGGGCGCTGGAACGAATGCGCGCTGCCTTGCTGCCCTTGCCCGCATCCGCGCGCGCTGACGCGGCCTGGCGCGAGGCGGATGCCATCGCCGACGAGGACGTGGCACAAAACCACGCCATCGGCGAGCATGGACTGGAATTGCTGCGCGGCCTGCATACCTCTTCTTCCCGCCTGCGTCTGATGACGCATTGCAACGCCGGTTGGCTGGCAACCGTTGACCGAGGCACGGCGCTGGCGCCGGTGTATGCCGCTTTCGAGAGCGGCATGGACGTGCACGTCCTCGTTTCCGAGACGCGGCCGCGCAACCAAGGGCTGCTGACGGCGTGGGAGTTGTCGCAGCAGGGCATTTCGCATGAGCTCATCGCCGACAATGCCGCTGGTTTTTTGCTTGCACGCGGTGAAGTGGATGCCGTCATTGTCGGTGCCGACCGCATTGCCGCCAACGCAGACGTCGCCAACAAAATTGGCACATGGATGAAAGCGCTCGCGGCAAAAGCAGCCGGGGTGCCCTTCTATGTTGCCGCGCCACGTTCGACTTTCGATCTTTCCTGCCCCAACGGCGCAGCCATTTCAATTGAAGAGCGCAGCGGTGATGAGTTGAGGCTGGTGCTGGGGACAGCGAAGAATGCCACCCAGCCCATGGCCCACGTGCGCATTTGCCCTCCACAAACGCCGGTGCGCAACCCCGCTTTTGACATAACGCCCGCCGACTATGTCACCGCGCTCATTTGCGAACGCGGCGTCGCACCCGCCTCCCCTGCCGGCATCGCCCGGCTTTATCCGGAGTTTGCCCATGCTTCCCCCTCCAACACCCCAAGGCGCTGACCTCCGCCGCACACTCATTGCCACAGCATGCCAAATGTCCACGAGCGGACTGACACCCGGCACCTCCGGCAACCTCAGTTGTCGCTGCCGCATGGAGACAGAAGGAAAGCTATGCGAGGGTTTTCTGATGACGCCCAGCGGCATGCCCTATGCGGCGCTGGAGCCTGAAGACATTGTTTTTCTGACTTTGGATTTCGAGGGGGAAAGCAAGGCACCCCACGGCCATCAGCGCGCGCCTTCTTCCGAGTGGCGCATCCACCGCGACATTTATCGCGCACGCCCCCAAGCCGGTGCCGTGCTGCACGCCCATTCTCCGTTTGCCACCGCGCTCGCTTGTCTGCATCGCGACATTCCACCTTTTCATTATATGATTGCCCGTTTCGGTGGCTCCACCGTGCATTGTGCCCGCTATGCCACCTTCGGCACGCAGCTGCTTTCGGAAGCTGCCTTGGAAGCGCTCGGCGAGCGTTGCGCCTGCCTGCTCGCCAACCACGGCATGCTTGTCCATGGCCAAAGCTGCGCTCAGGCATTTGAGCTCGGTTTGGAGCTGGAAACGCTGTGCGCACAATATTGGCGTGCCTGCCAGCTTGGAGCTCCGGTGCTGCTTGGCGCCGAAGAAATGGCGCGGGTGCTGGAAAAATTTGCCTGCTATGGCCAGGGAGTTGCGTCCTAGGGAAGCGCCCTATTTTTCCGAAGTGCCCTTGCCTTCGGCGCGCAGGCGCCCCAGTGCAACGTTGATCAATGCTTGAGCGTCTTTGTGCCCTTGCTCGGCGGCCTTGCGAAAATAAAACAGGGCCTGTGCATTGTCCAAAGGAAGGCTCTCGCCAAAGAGATAGAACTGCCCCAGACGTATCGCTGCATCGCTGTTTCCCAAGGCGATGGCTTTGTGAAACCAAGCCAGAGCTTGGTTCAGATCTTTGGTCACACCGTTCCACCCAGATGCATAAAACTCACCCAGCATGGCGCAGGCATGCATGTCTCCCTGCTCGGCGGATTTTTGAAGATGAGCGAGCAACAAAGTTGCACTGGCTTCATGGGAGGCCATGCCTTTCTTGTGCGCATAGCTTGTGCGGAGTCGGTCCTGTGCACCCAAGTGCCCTTGCTCAGCAGCCTTGCGAAACCAGATTTCGGCCTTGACCTCGTCCTGCGCAACGCCCCTTTTGCCTTCCTCATAGTGAAGTCCAAGCCCATATTGAGCCTGGGCCTCACCTCGCTCCGCGTCAACGCGCAACTTGACGTTTCTGTGGAGCTCCACATGGGCCTTGTTCCCTCGCTCTATGGCTGTGTGAAGCCAAGCCAGGGCTTTGGGCCCATCTTGAGGGAGACTTTCTCCGCTCACATAGAGGATGCTGAGTTGGACTTGAGCGCCCCAGTGCCCTTGCTCGGCGGCCTTGCGAAACCAGAAGGCGGCCTGAGCGGAGTCCGGACGAAGAAGGGAGTTTCCGCCACTCAGAGGCAGGTATTTCCAGCCGAGGCTATGTTGGGCTTCGGCATCGCCTTTCTTGGCCAAAGCCTGCAATTGGGCGAGCTCTTGTTCAGGCGTGGGAAACGTCGTGTCCCGCACGCGGATCTCCAGCGTATACCCCTCCTGTTTCTGCTGCGCCCAGCCATATGCGATGATGCACAACTCAAGGTTTTTCTCAAAGCTGAAACAGCGTTGGATGGAATGTCCCCGCTCTCCTTTTTCCATCGCACGCCATTCGGCGGGAGGAATCTCTTTCTTGAAGCCTTGCAAAAGAAGGGACCAAGGGTTTGCCGCGTCGGGTTCTTTCGTCAAAAACGGAGAGCTGAATGAATAGGAGCCGGGCCTCCAGGGGTTGCCGGTCGACAAGTCAAGCCAATAGGGGGAAATGTGCAGCGAGGGTGTAGGCGATGGCGAAAACCTCAGGACGTTATGGCGCAGCGGTGCGGCATGGTTGTTGTCGTTCAAAAGCTTTTCCGGCGTGTCTTTTTTAAGCAGGTAGACGGCCCAACCGTCCCCTCGCGACAAGGGCAATGAAACACTCCCCGCGGAAGACAACCCCAACAACTTTGCAACCGAAGTGGCGGCACGGCCCGTCAGCACCACTTCTTTCTCTATCGCATTGGGAACGCGGGCCATAGGTATCACCATCAACAGAGGCAACAAAATGACGTTGGACCTGAGTCGTCGAAAAAAAACCATACTCATAATGTAGGCGACAGCTATCTGCCGTCAAGCTCTGTGGTTTGGTGTATTATGCGGTCCCAGGCCGTCTCAGCCAGCCTTGATTTTTCTTTCAGCAAGCGGTACTTTGTTGGGTGAGTGATGGCTTAACCCACAAAAAGGAGGTGCGGACATGGCCAAACCTATCAAGCCTACCCCCGTCCTGACGGGCAAGGCCGCAGAGCGTTTTGTTGAAAAACTGGAAGCAGAAAAAAATATCCCTGTCTATCCCTCGGAAAAAACAGCGGATATGGCAGCCCTTCGAGAGATTGTTGCCGACATTGAACGCAAGAAATTCGATTGAGCTTGGCGGTTATGCGCTTTCCCCCGTGACAGACTTTGGCGTCTTCACGGGGTTTTCATGTGGAGATGCAGACCTGGACGACTTCCTGCACAGTGATGCGGCAAAGCATGCCGAGCAGCTTCTTGCGGTCACCTATGCCCTGTGCCTCAAAGAAGCTCCTTTGAAAACGCCGTTGGCTTTCGCTTCGTTGCTAAATGACTCCGCCAAAATGGGGAGCCGCTTCAGGCGAAGGCTTCCCAGGGCCTGCCATTATCGAGACTACCCTGCCGTCAAAATAGGCCGCCTCGGGGTGCGGCAGGAGGCCCAGGGGCGAGGGGTGGGCAGAGACTTTCTCGACATTCTGCGCACGCTTTTCCTGCAAGACAACCGGACAGGCTGCCGAATCATGACGGTGGACGCCTATGCAGCGTCTATCAGCTTCTATGAGAAAAACGGCTTTCAGTTTTTCAGCGAAGAGGACAGTGAGCAAGACACCCGCGCCATGTTTTTTGACTTGGCCCGTTTCCAGTTGAGAAAAATCTAACCAAGCCCCTGGAAATCCCTCAGTTCGTGAGTGGTGGAGGAATAGGCTGACTCGTCTTCTTCAAAGGAGAGAAAAATGTTGAAAGGCAGTTGTTGTTGTGGCGCGGTGGAATATGAAATACGCCAGCTTGACTCGCCCATTTGCCACTGTTCTTGCCGCACCTGCCGCAAAGTGCACGCTGCCGCATTTAACACGGGTGCCAGCGTAAAACACGAACATTTCCGTTGGGTTCGAGGCGAAGAGCAATTGAAAGCCTTTGAGTCATCTCCCGGCAAGTCTCGTTATTTTTGTTCAAACTGCGGCACACACCTCGTTGCGCAGCTTGCAGGGCAAGCGCAGCTCGTTTTGCGCGTTGCCACGCTGGATGACGACCCTCAGCAAAAGCCAGCATTTCAAATCTGGAAGTCACACGAAGTTTCGTGGATTGAGTATGGCTCGCATATTCCTGCATATGCCGAGTGGCAACCGGGCCGCTAAGCGTTTTCATTCAGTAGCCACAAGGGTTTCGTCTTCAGGTATGAAGTCGGGGCAATGTCATTACAGGAGATATCCATGTCCGAGCCTTGTTCCTTCTTTCTCAGAGCCTCTATTGAAAAAGCGCAATATCTCAAATTCATGCAAGCCAAACCAAGCCAGCCCCTTGTAAACGATAACTGGCTGGAATGGTGGAACAGTCGGGAGATGTGCAATAAGTCCGAACTGAACCAAACGATCAAAGCCTGGGACAGTGCGAGCAATCAGGACATTGTGAATGGCTGGCTTGCGGCAAAAAACACTCTGGCGTTTTCCGAATTCGATGAAGCAAAGAACACATGGGCGTTCGGCATCATCATGTGCTCGGAGAATTATTCCGAGATACTCCCATTGCTCGTTTTTTGTGAGAGCATTTCCCCCTACAAACTTTGTGCGTCTCATGACTTCGCCATCATTTATCCTTACCTCTGGGGCGACGACCATGTCATGGCATACATGACTTTTGCGCAGGAGGGCGCCCTCTTGTCTCGTGCGAAGTCCGTGACGGACATCGCCAAAAACCATCTGGAAACCGCGGCCTCGCAGCTTGGGGAAAAATGGAAAGCTTTCGAAGCGAAAATGAATGATGACTGACTTGAGGGCTTGGGCGCATGCAAAAGCTGCCACAGGGCATTTTGGAAGGCTATCAGCACAAGCCAAAGTCTCTGTAGCCCATGTATGAACTGAGCGAAACCGAAGACGGGTGTGCGCACAGAGGCAAGTCTGTGCGGATGCAAAACCATGGCTTTTATTTCTGCGAGCTCTTTTCTTTCACCGTCCATGGCTTCCCCTTGGCACCGCGCATTCCGGCGTGGCGGGCTCTTCCAGGGGCAGGGGTTGGCCATAGGGGATGGTGTCTTCAAGGCACCACCACGGCCACGGGGGCGGCGGGGGCCCAGGCTCTGTTGTTTGGCTTTCAGCAGGCGGGCCA
>Ga0209737_10001440_pt1 | contig 17101 bp, 4 predicted proteins | sample TergutCu122P3_FD_187284 | JGI IMG/M metagenome (GOLD analysis project Ga0209737, IMG submission 187284) | Cubitermes ugandensis P3 segment gut microbial communities from Kakamega Forest, Kenya - Cu122 P3 (SPAdes) (version 2) | ecosystem: Host-associated > Arthropoda: Insects > Digestive system >...
CTATTTACGCAGTTCATATTCGGTATTACGTTTTTTTACTAAAAACAAATAATATTAAATAACTCAAAAAATAAAATAATAACCTATAAATAATACAAAAATGAAAAATCTAAAAATAAAAGAAACAATTTCTTTAGCTAAACTTAAAATTTATCCTAATCCGGTAATAAACGATAATAAAGTAACCTTCCAACTACAATTGGCTAACAACGAATTGCCTGATGCTACTGCATATATTTTCGACATAACCGGTAAAATGGTGGGAACATATCACTTAACCAACTATTCAACAGAAGTCATAGTTGATTTTATTTCGGGAATCTATATTGTTAAAGTACGTACAAAAAACGGCAAAGAGTTTGTAGAAAAAATGATTATTCAAAAATAGTGGGGTAAGCTTAGTATCCGGCAAGAAATATCTTCTTGCCGGATACTAAGTTTACTCAATAAAGGCAAGTATTTACAACAAATGAAGCTAAATATGTAACAGTTATTTCATAAATAAGTGTGTCTTTTGCAAATTAGAATTGGACATATGGCATAGTTTGATGTTTTTCAATGTTTTATAAAGATAAGTTATATGAAAGCTCCCGAAGTAAAAATGCAAATACATTTAAACTGTCTTAAGTACAGCAAAAATACAGAAAAGCCTTTGATAGAAATCAGACATTACGAAGGTGGAACAATGCATCAAATAACTACCGAATCCAATGTAATAGTGGTTGTATTAAGTGGTGTTTTGAGTCTTCATTCATTTCAAACATTTAATAAACAGATAATTTCAGGACAATTTATCTTACTTTCGATTAAAAGTGATTTTGAAGTTATAATAAAAGAAGATAGTACCTTAGCCTTTTTTCGTTTGGATACCAATCTTAATTTTTGCGATCATATTTCTTTTGAAGTGCCGCATAGAAAAAAAGAAGAAAGCACATACATTTTTCATGCCAATAATGCAATAATGAGCTATCTAAACCATTTAATTATGATTTTAAATGACGGGTTTTATTGTGACTATTTATTGGAAATTAAACTAAAGGAATTTTTATACTTACTTAGATACTATTATCCTTTAGGGGAATTAAAAACTTTTTTTGCTCCAATTTTAAATGAAGATTTTGCGTTTTCGACGCTTATAAAGAAAAACTACAATTCACACTTAAATGTTAGTGATTTAGCAAAAAAAACCAATTATAGTATTTCCGGTTTTGGAAAACGTTTTAAAAAAGTTTTTGGAATATCTCCCTCTCAATGGATGCAATTTCAAAAAGCCCAAGCTATCTATCACGAAATTAATTGTAGCACTAAAACATTTGCTGAATTGGGATATGAATTTGGCTTTTCCTCCCCCTCTCATTTTAGCAATTTTTGCAAAAAAATATTTAATAAAACACCCGGAAGTATTAGAAGCCGAATGGATGGTAAGATAATTAAAAAAACATAAATAGTAAAGTAATGAAAAGAAAAATCAACTTTTTGAGAAGTACATTATTGGGAGTAGTAATACTGGCACTATGGTGTTACAGTTTTAATGCAAATGCAGAATCGACAAATCATCTGAATGTTGACGAAGTAGCAGAACTTCGTGCAACAGTTGCATTCTCCACGACAACCCCCAAATCCGGCGACAATTTTTTTATGGATATCCGCATTAACAGCGCGAGTCTCGGCACGTTGAGCGGTTTGGTCGAAGACCTACACGTTGAATTCGATTTACCAAGTAACCTCTCCATTGTAAAGGCGCCGTTACCGTTTGGTAGCGAATTTTCGGTTACCATCGACGGATCGTACGTTGAAGTTAACTGGAGTGGCGCAGTACCGATTGGTGCGCCGCAGTTGCTTAGGTTTACTTTGGCTTGGAATGCCGGCGTGACTTTAGCAGGTATTGATGCCTGGGTGAATCCAACTATTTCTGTCGATGCCAATAACTGTGCTGGCATAGTGGCTAAGAGCCCAAACGGTTACGATCCCGTGCCGGACGTATATCCGACAAATAACGCTGCTATTAATTATATGATTACCGAATATCAAAACGTATATGCCGCACTTTTACATACTGCAACGATCAAATTGAAGAACGAACATGTTTCGGGTGGCTTGAATCTGCACAACGGAGTAGTCTCGATTGACTTTGATGAAAAGGCGTATGTACCGACTATCAGATTGAATGGCACGATTATGCCTTTTACGGTGCAACCTAACACTCCGGCTGCAGGGCGAAAGACAGTTGTTTTTAATATCCCGGATAGCGATTTGCAGGTTAACGGAAATCCGGACTATGCCAATACTTTGCAGATTATCTATAATTATCCGGCGCGAACGGTTCTCGGTACGGACTACTATGATATGAATATTTCGTATACGGCAATGCGTGCTAATGGCGCTCCAATCTATGAAACGGCGACGATTCAAGAAGAGTTGGAATATAGAATAGATGCCGGTCCGGCGATAGATTTATTCAGTAAAAGAGCAACAGGACAGTTAGTCAGAGTAAATGCAAACACAATTAGTTATTTAATTGCATTTGATACGATGACTGATTTAGAAGATATAGAAATTATCGATGATCCAAAGATAAATGAGCCGGATTTTTTCAACGCTTTCCGGTTTACCCGTGTCGAGGTCTCTGCTTATGACCCGTATGTTGATTGGACAAACCGTACGCGCACTAAGATTTATTATGAACACAGCGGCAATCCGAATATATGGTATGAAGTGCCGAGTACGGAAGTAACAACAGCAGGCGATGATCGCCAGTACTCGTGGCTTGGTTCAAATTTGACAAGTACGGATCTAGGTTTGGGAGCTGATTATGTTACCAGAATCAAATTCGAATTTTATAACCCTATGGATAATTCTCGCTTTCTTCCTGCCGGAGCGGGTAAGGTACAGATTCGCCTGTTTGCGACCGCGATGCCAAACATCATTGACAATACTACAAGTAACAGTTATAATGATGATGGTATAGTTACAAATACAATAACCGGATCAGGTACAATGTGCATACCGGATATGCCTTGCATTCCATTTACTGCGGCAGAAACAGCCATTACTGCGAATACGGAGCTTACTGCAAATCATCCGCAATTACATTGGGCATTTAACGGCGGTATTCATAATTGGTATTATGCCAATGGAGGCGTGGTTAACAATAGCTGGTATCTTAATTCTCCTGTTGGAGAGTGGAACATCCAAAATTCTGCGGGTGGAGGTAGCGGATTAGTCAGAATCGGTGATGTAGTTTGGGGAGCTACTGATAGCTGGTTGACTGAAGGCGGAAATTTCCACGATCCGATAGTTTACTATCATGTACCCGATCCGAATATAGAGATCCTGGAGGTAGCATCAGGACCTTCGTTGCGTTGCTACGATATAGAATATTTTAATGCACCGGACGGTGGAACCATAGTCAAATTTAGAATTGCGAATACTGCTACCGGCATTCCGGGCAATCCGGAAATTCCCTATCCTATGCCGGGTTGGGATAATTATATACCCGGATTCGGTAGTGGAGATCCGGGCAATTATGGTTACGGTTGGGGACACTGGTGGGTATGGCGTGGTAATAACATTGTGCTCAAAATGAAATTCAATCCCGGGGCACAAAATGGTAGTGTTGCGATATATATAACTTCAGGAGATCCGGAACAAGTAGGACGCGCCGCACCGCTTACATCTACCAGTCCACTTGTCTTAGCGGGAGCGGCGGTGGAAGGGCAAACCGTATTATCTTCCCGCGGTTTCGGTTATACCATCGACCGTACAACCGGTCTAAACCCGATAGCTACGGTTTCGACTGATAATATTTCGTACGTTCAAATAGAAACGATCGATAACTCCTCATCTCCGGTGGATGTTTACCTGAAAATGAGTATCGAAAATCCTGCGTTGGAAATTTACGGCAATCTCAGTAAAATTCGTTTGATTGATGCGCTTCCGTGTGCGGGCGACACAATGGCGACAACCAGCGGACCTAAAGGTTCGACCGGTTCGCTGGTTGACTACGAGGTTTATAGTGTCAAGCTAAACGACACAGAGATTCCGTTTGTCAATCTTGATGCTAATGGAATCAGGGTGTATTATTCTGCAACGGCAAACTTTATGACTAACCGTCAAGCGCTTCGCGACGTTACTGCTGCGGTTGCGAGTCATTGGACACAGACCATGGCTGGCACAATTCCGGACGGAGCAAAAGCCGTTATGATAGAAAAAGACGGTTTAAATCAGGGAGACAAATTGGAAATCATCCTTAAAGCAACTGCACCTATCAGCAGTAACACGAGCAAGTACTGGCACAGTTTTGCTGCAACCGGCCGCTACGGTACAACTAATATCATTCCCGGCGAGCCACTTAAAGCCGGTTTCACCGGCCTTGGCAGCAATCCTGTGACTGTCAGCGGACGAGTTTGGAACGATTTAAACAGAAATGGCATTCAGGATGCCGGTGAACCCGGTTGGCCGGATTTAATGATGAGACTGTACGATGACCAAAATAACGAAGTTGATATGGTAATTACCGGATCGAACGGAGAATACGCATTTACTCGCGATTTTGACGCAAACTCAACCTGGCATATTCAATTTATGCTTCCGGAAGATTATGTGCTTACGAAATATCGCGCAGCAGCGGCTACCGAGCAAACCAACAGCGATTACATCATGTATCAAAGCGTTCCTACGGTCTTTTTTACCTTTGGTGCAATAGCAGAAGACATAAATAACTTAGATGCAGGGATTTACGATGGAAATAATGATATCACTTTTCATCTGTCGAGCGGTACGGTTGGAGTTCATAATCTTACCCAAGAAGGATCTGTTGATGCAAACAATTATTTATTGCCTCCGACAGCGTGGTATGCCGACCAGGCGCAACATATGACGACAGAATGGTACGACAACCCAAGTTATACAGGTACTCCGTGGAATTTTGCCACAGATGAAGTTACCGGCGTTTTAGATTTATACGCGTATGATAACGTGGCAGACAATCAAGGGTCGCTACAGCGTGCATTTGATTACGCACCGTTTACCACCATTTTAGTAAGAGGAGAAAGTACTGATACCGTTGAGCTTACAAGCACTGTAACTTCGTGGGCAACAAGAACTGTAAACGATGGTACTATTACGCTCAAGGCGTTTACTGCGGCAACAGGTAACTTTATTCTTTCTCCGAATGCGGCAGTGCGACATATAAGAGTTACCACAGCAGGCACATACAAACTCAACTTTATTGATGTACAGTTTACAGGACGAAATGTGAATCCGGCAGCCAACGGAATAGCCGGCGGCGGTATTAGTTTCACAAACACAGGAGCTATAATAAGTTTGGCAGCAGAAAATGCAATAGCCGGTTTTTCAAATATAACAAATTGTTTCGCAACCAATGTGCCGGAGTTAGATGCTGCCAACGGCCAAAGCTACGGCGGTGGCGTATATAGTAGAGGTGCTATGACAATCGACGGTAGTATAAAAATAAGCAACAACCGCGCTCAAAACGGTGGCGGTGTGAATGTTGAAAGCGGTACATTTGTAATGAATGGCGGAATAATCAACGGAAACAGAGCTGTTTATTGGGGTGGTGGTTTGCGCAACGCCTACGCTACTTTCACGATGAATAACGGTGAATTTACCGGTAACGATGCCGGTGAAGATGGTGGCGGTGTGATGAATTTCGCAGACTTTATCATGAAAGGCGGAAAAATTTACAGCAATACCGCACTTGGCGGCGGCGGCGTAGGTCAAGCGTGGCGAACCGTAAATGTTGGTGCCGACTTTGCCATGGAAGGTGGCGAAATTTACAACAACAATGCCGTTTATGAGGGCGGCGGTGTATGGAGTTACGGAAACATTGTGATGAGCGGTGGAAAGATTTACGGAAACACTACCGCTGGCAACGGTGGCGGCGCGTGGAAAGGTTGGGGTGGTACGTTTATTATTACCAACGGCGAGATTTACAACAACAGTGCCACCGGATCATGGGGTGGCGGCATTTGCAGCTACAACTCGGTTGTAGTGAGCGGTGGAAAGATTTATAACAACACAGCCCGAATCCGTGGCGGCGGCGTTTATGTGGCAGTAGACCAACACCCAAGCTCCTTTACTCTAAGCGGCGGTGAAATTTATAACAATAGTACAACAGCAGCTAATGGGGACGGTGGTGGAGTTTACAGCGAGGGTGCAGTAATCATATCCGATGGTATTATTTCAGATAACAGAGCGAGAGATGGCGGCGGAATTTACAGCGAAGGCACAGTGAACGCAACCGGTGGAAGAATCAACAACAATACGGCTACTCGAGATGGCGGCGGTATATATACCACCAAGTATGAAAACCTATATATTAGTTCAAATGTTATTTTCTACGAAAATGACGCGTCAAGGTATGTAGAGTGGTTAGTAAGCGGCGATGCAGCTGAGTGGAGTATTCTTAGAAATATATATCTGATACAAAATCCGGGATTCCCTCTCGACAACCAAATTACGGAGATACCGGGCTTAACATTAGGCGCAGGCGGAGATTACGACAATTTGTACAACAACTATGACGTGAATATAACTGTAGTTGAATTGACGTACAACGCTAACTTCGGCATAACCCCCGAAACAGTTGTTAAAAAATACTTGCAAGGCGAGCCTTGCCCGATTTCGAGCAATATGTTTACATATCCCGGTTGGAATTTTGTAGAGTGGAACACGCAGTCGGACGGTGAAGGAGATTCCTATGCCCCGGGCAGCACCATTACCATGACCGGTAGCATTACGCTGTATGCAATATGGGAAGTCGGCGCTACTGTAACCTTAAACCTGAAATTGTTCCTACAAGGACCAACAAAGAATGGAAACTACACATTCAAAGGCGAAGCCAAAAACGGTACTTACATGACCAACTATATTCAAGCGCCTCGATTCCCGTGGTTTACCGAACTGTACTTACCAATCGATAATCCTTATGGTATTCCCGGAAGCTATCCCGAAATTAATAGCGTAACAGGTCCTGCCTATGAGGTTGTAGATTGGGTATTAGTAGAAATATGGGGTAATTTTAATGAAAGTACCTATACTTATGATTTATTGGAAACGCGTGCCCTTTTGTTACAAGTGGATGGTAGCGTGGTAGATGTTAATGGCAACTTACCGGAGTTTGATGTTCAACAAGGAGATGTACGAATAGTGGTCAAACATCGCAACCACTTGGCTGTGATGAGCAGTGAAGGATTGTCTTTCACTTCAGGAACAGTCGAATATGATTTTTCTACCGGAATAAATAAAGCGTATACTCTGCCCTTACCTATCTTTCCCGCTCAAATGATTATAAAAAATAATGTAGCCGCTTTAATTGCAGGAGACCTTAACACGGACTATGTTATTAATGCGACAGACATAAATATTTTTAATAATGCTTTCTACCTTACAAGCGGATTATGGAGATATCTTGTAACCGACATTAATATGGATGGAGTAGTGGATGCTGCAGATTCCTCTTTGATTTTGGATAATTTCTACTTACGCAGTTCGTATTCGGTATTGCGTTTTTGCACTAAAAATTAAGTAAACTGATTTTGTTAAGCTATATTTTGTTAATTTGCAAACCCTTTTAAAATAGTTTTATGAACGTTCCGAATGAAGAAATACAAGTACATCTCAATTGTTTCAACTATGGAAAAAGTAAAGAGGTACCTTTAATAGAAATCAAAAATTATGAAAGCGGGAGTGTACATCAAATAACTAATAAATCCAATATGATAGTTATTGTACTAAGCGGCGTTATATGTTTTTCCTTCGGAAAAACATATAACAAACAAGCGACGAAAGGATCTATCATCATGCATCCTGCCAAATATGCTTCCAAGATTGAAATAAAAGAAGATGTTACTTTAGTTATTTTTCATTTGGATGTTAGTCTTAATTTTTGCGATCATTTTTCTTTTGAAATGTTGTATAAAGAAAAAAAGGAAAAGAAAAACGAGGGGACTTATATTCTAAATGCCAATAATGTTATTAAAAACTATCTAACTCTTTTAACGACGGTTTTAAACGACGGGCTGTATTGTAACTATTTATTAGAAATAAAACTGAAAGAATTCTTATTCTTGCTTAGGTTCTATTATCCCATGGAAGAATTAAAAGCCTTTTTTGCTCAGATTTTAACCGATGATCTTGAATTTTCGGAATTTATAAGAAAACACTCAAGTTCAGACATGTTAATTAGCGATTTAGCAAAAAAAATGCACTACAGTACTTCCGGATTTGAAAAACGTTTTAAAAAAGTTTTTGATATGTCTCCCTCCCAATGGATGCAATCTCAAAAAGCCCAGGCTATTTACCACGAAATTAATTGTAGCACTAAAACATTTGCTGAATTAGGATATGAATTTGGTTTCTCTTCTCCCTCGCATTTCAATAGTTTTTGTAAAAAACATTTTAACAATTCTCCAGGAAACATTAGGAAAAAAAATAAAATGTAGTTGATTTTTTTAATGATTTTCAAAAAAATGTGATTTTGGTGTAATTGTGTAATGGAAAGGCGTAAATATACGACTTTTGTTGCAAGATTTATTATAATTTTGTTGTTAACTTTCTTCAGAAAGTATTAATTTACGTTATTAACTACAAAATAACAAAAATCGTATGAACAAAATTAACAATCTACACAAATGTTTAGCACACGGCTTAATATTGCCGGTATTGCTTTTTACTGGAATTTACATCTCCGCTCAAACCATTACTCCAGGTGGTATAGATATGGTAACCAAAGGTTATACATTAGATTTGTGGGTGGACGGAAATAACTCCACCACCAGTTCGTGGCCCAATATCACACAAGCCAACTACACGCTTCAGGCTATTGGAACCATGCCTGTGCCTAGGGTACAAAATTCAAAATTTAATTTTCACAGAGAACTGTTTTTTGGAAATGCTGACCGCGCTAAATTAGGGACTTCTAACCCTTATCGCATTAATGCGGGAGAATCGTATCATGCTTTTGTGGTATCGGAAAATCCCGGAACCGGCGAACAGACATTGCTCTCTTTTAATCCTACCAATACTGTGAATGATGCTAGAAGAGCAACTTTGCAATGGAATGCTTCCACTATAAGGGGAAATTGGCAAACGACGGGGGCTTCTACTACAAATATGGGATCTATTGCCAATTCGCAACGGTTCGGAATTGCTTCCATGAGCGTTCAAAATAACGGAGGGGCAGCCGGTAGTAGCTTGTACATGAACGGATCAAACGCAACCACTTTTCAGGCTGTCTTAGTTACCAATACTGCCAACCGTTTAATGGTTGGAAACGGAAGCCAGGACAACTCTACCGCTGCGGCGGGTAGTAGGCTTCCTTTTAACGGCGCCATACAAGAAATCATTGTAATGAGAGGGGCGCAAATACAACAGGACGACATCCAACAAATACACTCCTATCTTGCCATTAAGTATGGTTTAGCATTAGACAACACCAACGATTTTGTTAACTCAAACGGAGATCCGGTATGGGATAGATCAGTTACCGGACGTAATGCCGATTATCATAATAACATTTTCGGTATTGGGCGCGATGATGCCACAGGGCTTTACCAAAAACAATCGCAAAGTGCTAATAATAATGAATTTGCAATATTTTTGGGCAATAAAATAGAAACACTTAATAGTGATAATACCGGAACACTTGCTGATATGCAATATCTTATGCTCGGTTCAAACGGTGAGACCGGATACGGTACTTATGAATATGCGGCAGGCACGGCTTTTTTAAATGGAAGCATTACCGATGAAATTAGCCATCGTAGTAATGTTGTGTATAAAGCTCAACTTACAGGCGCTTCTTCACAACAAATAGGAATAAGAGTAATAGCTTCCGGTATAAAATATATACTGGTTTCCTCAAGCAATACATTCGCACCGAGTAATACGCGTATTTATCCTGTTGTAGATGGTATAGCTGTTAACGTAGAAATTAACGATGGAGATTTGATTGCTTATGCCTGCCGAATGGCTACTCCGGGTGGTATAAATATGCTAAATAAAGGCTATACATTAGATTTGTGGATAGACGGAAACAACTCTACCGATGAGTCATGGCCCAATATCTCACAAGCCAACTACACGCTTCAGGCTATTGGAACCATGCCTGTGCCTACGGTACAAAACTCAAGATTTAATTTTCACAGAGAACTGTTTTTTGGGAATGCTGACCGCACTAAATTAGGGACTTCTACCCCTTATCTCATTAATACGGGAGAATCGTATCATGCTTTTGTAGTATCGGAAAATCCCGAAACAGGCGAACATACGTTGCTCTCTTTTAATCCTACCAATTCTTCAGCTGATGCCAGAAGAGCGACTTTACAATGGAATGCCTCTACCATAAGGGGAAATTGGCAATCAGGAACTTCTACTACAAATACGGGATCTATTGCCAACACGCAACGATTCGGAATTGCTTCCATGAGCGTTCGAAATAACGGAGGAGCTGCCGGCAGTATGTTGTACATGAACGGGTCGAACGCGACTACTTTTCAGGCTGCCTCAGTTACCAATACTGCCAACCGCTTGATGGTTGGAAACGGAAGCCAGGACAACTCTACCGCCGCGGCAGGTGACAGATTGGCATTTAACGGCGCCATACAGGAAATCATTGTAATGAGAAGCGCAGGGGCACAAATGCCACCGGGCGACCTTCAACAAATACACTCTTACCTTGCCATTAAGTATGGGGTTGGGTTAGACAATACCAACAATCTTCTTAGCTCAGACGGGAACACGGTATGGGATAAATCCACTACCGGGCCTAATGCCGGTTACCACAATAACATTTTCGGTATCGGACGCGATGATGCCACAGGTCTTTACCAAAAACAATCGCAAAATGTGAATGACCGGACGTTTGCAATCTTTGTGGGCGACAAAATAGAAACACTCAATAGCGATAATACCGGAATGCTTGCTGATATGCAATATCTTATGCTCGGTTCAAATGGTAATACCGGTTATGGTAGTTATGATTATGTGGCAGGCACACCTTTTTTAAATAGAAGCATTACCGCTGATGTTAATCATCGTAGTAATGTCGCGTATAAAGCTCAACTTACGGGTACTTCTTCACAACAAATTGGAATAAGAGTAACAGCTCCCGATGTAAGATATGTATTGGTTTCTTCAAGCGATGCATTCGCGCCGAATAACACGCGTACTTATTCTGTCGTAAATGGTATAGCTGTTAACGTAGAAATCAACGATGGAGAATTTATTACTTATGCCTGCTATCTGACTACGCCCGGGAGTATTACAAATTCAAATTACACTTGGAGAGTGTGGTTGACCCCTGATAATTATTTTGATGAAACCGGCACTTGGGCTAATAAAATCATCGGTTCCAATTCGGCAGGCAATTTTGTTGAGTCGACTGTAGCCAATCATGCGGCACCCGATAAATATACCGGATTCAACTACCATCAAGGCGCGTTTTTTTCAAAAGAAGTTAATGCTAATGCTTTTAACCGGTTGGTAAGCAATAATACGATGAGTATAAGTCGGGGCGATAATGTAACAGCGATTTTCGTATATGAAAGAGGTGCAGGAGATGAGGAAGAAGGAACCGATACTGCCAACGATAACTTGTTTTCGTTTAACGCGAATAACAGCGGCACTTTGGTATTTCGTTCTGCCGACAATGACAACCTGACGCTGTATTGGCCTGCTGCGGTAAGAGGTCCCGCAACGACTAACGGCAAAGGAATATTCACTGTTAGTATTGCCAACACTTCTACCACTGCAACAGCGCGTGCTTATGCGAATGGAAGTATGCAATCTTTTACGGGCAATTGGCTTGCTGCTGCCGGTCTTACTAACCAATGGACAATTGGTGCAAACAGCCCGTCAGCTGCTGTTGGGAATGGTTTTGCAGGTAATATTCAAGAAATAATAATACTGAATGCAGCCGGAACAGGTAACCACATCAATGCTGATGACCTCAGTAAAATTCATACCTATCTCGCCGTAAAGTATGGAATTCATCTGAATAATACGGACAATTACGAGATTTACGACACTAACGGCACATCGCCGCTTACGCTGTGGAACAGGGATAATGCTTTCGATAAAAACATTTTCGGTATTGGGCGCGACGACGCAAGTATGCTCAATCAGGTACAAAGCGTTAGTGCTTCAGGTTCTGATATGACAGTTTTTTTGGGCAGTTTAGCCCAATTGAACAACCAAAACCCTGCTTTTGAAGCAAATGAATTGAACGATAAACAGTTTCTCCTCTTCGGCTCAGACGGCGCTGCAGAATCGGCTACTAATATCGCGGTGGAAACTCAATTTGCGGCGGGAACTTTTATTGATCCGCTGGTGGCTCCCACCGGTCTGAATGTTGTAGGCGCCAAGTACAAAGCACAATTGACAAACGCAACAGCTATGACAGTAAGTTTTGAGGCGAGCGGCTTTTTATATTGCTTTGTTTCTACCACACCTGCATTCGATTTGGCAACAACTAAGGCTTATCCCTTACATAGTGACGGTTTTTTTCATGATGTAGAAATATCAGATACTTATAAATACGTCCAATTCGGAACTATGAAAGTTGGTCCCGGTGGTGTAGCTATCGGTCTGAAAATGTGGCTACGGGCAGATGACCCCAACTCGTTGACGCTGATTCCGAATATGGAACTTGCTAACTATAATGTCGGCACCTCGATTGCTTGGGACGGATTGGGTACTCCGCCTGCAACACATACCGGCGTTACGTCATGGAGAGACACAGATCCACTCAGAAAAACAGTATATAACAAAAATAACTCTCACGCATCTATACGCACGCCTGTTTATTTTTCCTCGCATTATTTAACGAATTATCACCCTGCTATTGATTTTTATACCGACTGGGCTGGTTATTCAGCATTCCTGTCCACAACAAAAGGTCCTATGAGCACGGGCAGACCTGCCAACAGTACCACCTTTTTGATAATGAACAGTGCGTTGAGGAGTAATGCTAACAATACTTATATGATGTCTTTTCACCCTGTTCCGGTGTTAACAGCTTATACACAATATCACCCTGCGCTGGGTATTCAGTCTCGAAACGGGGAAGGGCGGCCACGTTTAAGAATGAACGCTGCTCTTGACATAGCTGCAATATTGTTTTCCCCCGGTTCAACTACCATATCATCTTATGAATTTAAAAATGCCGCTGTTTCTCCCATTCCTGCAAATAATATCACTGTCGGATTCAATATGCAGTATGCCATACACCCAAGCAGTAGAAGTGTAACTGCCTGGCACATGAATGGAAACGGTTCGATAGGAGGATCCCGCTACCATACCCGTTCGATGAGAGGACTTATAGCGGAAGTCGTGATGTATGAAAGCGCTTTGAGCAACGACGAGAGAGCAAGGATAAATTCTTATTATGCACTTAAGTATGGACTTACTTTGCGTCCTAACTCTTCGGATTACTCCTCTGCACGATTTGATTATAAATTATCCAACGGCACAATATTATGGTCAGGAGCATCAGCAGCAAGTAACTCTCCTTATGTTCGCTATTATAACAACATCGCGGCAATCATACGCGACGACCGCGCGCTCTTATATAATCGTCAGGCGCATTCCTGCGAAACAGGCTCCATTGTACACGTGGGTTTAGCCGGTAGAGCTTTATATTTCAACGGCAATGCCAGTGAGTTGGGAGAATTTGAAAACGACATGGAGACAGTCATTTGGGGTGACGACCATAGGAGTGGTATAACAACTGTTCTGTATCCTGAAACGTGTGGCGACTTTGATTATATTTTTAATCGGTCATGGTTTTTCCATAAAGTAGCGGATCGTCCTATTTCAGTCCTTGTCGGATTGCAAAACAACCTGGGTAATAACCTTGGGCAAGAACCGTCAACTAACGCTGCTGCTACCGCTTTATATGGCGCTATCCACCCGGGAAATGCTTTTGTTATGATAGTTGCCTCCGACCCTACAGCTTTCGACCAAAACCATGCCAATTACGGTAATTTTAAGGCAGTAGTTCCCATGACCTGGTTGAACGGCGAACATCAATGCGCTTATTCATTAACGGAACCGGAAATCTATATCACTTTTGGTTTCAAGCCGGATTGGAAAGGTTGTCCCGGTAATCCTGAAGTCGAATTTATGAGCCCGAAAAAATTCCCTTGGACTCAGTGGACACCAACCGTCAACCGTAATTCTTCAAGTGCTTTGGGTGTTATATTGCCTCCATCTACAAATCCGTTTCCGCCTTTTAACCTTGGCGATGATATTATAGTGAATGAGACCAAAGTAGTATATCAGCCCGGTACTTATTCAGCCTCCGGTACTGCTGTGAGGGCATATCGTGGCTATCCGCGCTCGGTTAACATACCCGAAAGAGGAAGTCTTGAAATTCGCCGCAGAGGCGGCCAACCAAACAATCCTCTAAGCGAAGTGATTACGACCATTCTCTTTAACAATCCCGTTATTCCCGATTTTTATGTTTCCGGTATAGGCGCCAACGGCGTTTCTTGGGAAACGGTGGAAATAACCGGATTTTGTGAAGGCGGTTCCTATTACCCCAAACTTGCCTATACTTCTACTCAAAACGCATCCAACTACAGAATAGTAAATGGCAACAAAGCCGTTGCAAAAAGAAGAGGAAATATGTCGGCAACAAATAGAAACGGTAGAGTAAATGCAGAATTTCTCGGCGGTGTAACTAGGATAGAAATTAGATACGGAACCACCAACCGAAGAAATACAAGCAGCCAAAATATTTTTATCTCGCCAATAACGTTAAATCCTGTTATGGTTCCGCCTCCGGTAAATGAAGATGGGCTCGCATTTTGGATGAATGCGTCTCCCCGAGAAACATTACTTTGCAAGGATGTATCTTACACCTTCAATATCCAGAATGTTAACTGTGAAGATAAACCTGCTAACTTCTCTTTTAAACTACCTGATGGCATGTTATGGAACTGCAATTCGTTAATCATTGAGGATAAATGCATGGAGGAAGCCACCTTCCATTGTGATGGACAAGAACTTACCATTAGTAACTTTACGATACTGGCTGATGGTATCACAACTTTCAGAGCGCAGGCATATTTTGACTTAAATGCCCAAGTGGGTACATACAGCACTCGCGCCCAAATAGAATATGAAAAAATAGTGCATAATATACTTACTTTAGATACTCTCAAAAGCTGGGATTACTTATACGGTAATGTTTCTACTGATATTACAGCCCTTCCTACCGGCAAAAGATTAAGATCACTTGAAAAATTAGATCTTAAGTTGGATAAATCATGCTACGGACCTAATGATACGGTATCGGTAAGCATTATGATAACTAATCCGAATCCTCAAACGCTTAATCAGGCAAATTTGATTGTGGTATATAACGAAGAGTTCAAATATCAATTAAATAGTTTAACCAGCAGCACACTAACTTTAGTGGATCCTATATTATTTGATCCTGAAGATGATGACCCCGAACCCAGCGAAAATTGGGAAATCGAATTCAATATTCCACAAGGAGCCCATATCCTTACATTTAACATCATAGCTCCGGCAACACTGGAACGTAATTACGAAAATGGTACGGCAATGGTAGATGAAAGCGGTTATCCGGTATATGTACCTTTGGACGTTGCCTTTGAATTTTTCTCGCTTTCGGAAGATGAGTGTGAAGATGAGGCATATAGAGACGCTTACAGAGAATGTGAAATAGAGGCTAGACCGAATGTTTATATCCTTGATGATAAAATTCTTTGCATAGGAGAAACTACTCGACTTTCTCGTTGGTTGGGCGGTACATGGACAAGCAGCAACCCTGCTGTTGCTACGGTAGAACAGAGCGAAACCGGTACCATTGTAACTGCTGTTTCAGGCGGAGAAGTTACTTTCCTTTTTACGCTTAATGATTCGGATTGTGTGGCAGAGACGGAAGTACTTACGGTTAACGAGCCGAAAATTTCAGGAGATAATATCGTATGTGTAGGAGAAACTATCCTCTTATCATCTGAAGTAGAAGGTTCGTGGGCAAGCAGTAACAACTCCGTAGCTACCATTTCCAATGGAGTTGTAACAGGAATGGCTGTTGGTACGGTTACTATAACTTTTACTGACAAAGACGACTGTACATCTACTATGGATATTACCGTTAATGCACGTCCTGCTGCACCGGTAATTATTGACGCTGCCAATAACCGCATCTGCGAAGGCGAACAAATCACTACGGCTTTCTTAACAGGGTTAGTTAGCACTGCTTCAGGTACAACTCTTGAGTTTTACACTGATGCCGCATGTACAATTGATTTTACTCCTGTTACGGCAACGGTTCCTTCACATACCTTTTATGTAATTGCAAGGAACACTGCTACCGGCTGTGCCACTGCATCAAGCAACGCATTACCGTTGACCATCACGGTTAATGCACGCCCTGCTGCACCGGTAATTATTGATGCTGCCAATAACCGCATTTGCGAAGGCGAACAGATTACTACGGCTTTCTTAACAGGGTTAGTTAGCATTGATGCCGGTACAACCCTTGAGTTTTACACTGATGCCGCCTGTACAATTGATTTTACTCCTGTTACGGCGACGCTTCCTTCACATACCTTTTATGTAATTGCAAGGAACACTGCTACCGGCTGTGCCACTGCATCAAGCAACGCATTACCGTTGACCATCACGGTTAATGCACGCCCTGCACCGGTAATTATTGACGCTGCCAATAACCGCATTTGCGAAGGCGAACAGATTACTACGGCTTTCTTAACAGGGTTAGTTAGCATTGATGCCGGTACAACCCTTGAGTTTTACACTGATGCCGCCTGTACAATTGGTTTTACTCCTGTTACGGCAACGGTTCCTTCACATACCTTTTATGTAATTGCAAGGAACACTGCTACCGGCTGTGCCACTGTATCAAGCAATGCTTTAGCATTGACCGTCACGGTTAATGCACGTCCTGCTGCACCGGTAATTATTGACGCTGCCAATAACCGCATTTGCGAAGGCGAACAGATCACTACGGCTTTCTTAACAGGGTTAGTTAGCACTGCCTCGGGTACAACCCTTGAGTTTTACACTGATGCCGCATGTACAATTG
>Ga0209737_10001441_pt1 | contig 17098 bp, 10 predicted proteins | sample TergutCu122P3_FD_187284 | JGI IMG/M metagenome (GOLD analysis project Ga0209737, IMG submission 187284) | Cubitermes ugandensis P3 segment gut microbial communities from Kakamega Forest, Kenya - Cu122 P3 (SPAdes) (version 2) | ecosystem: Host-associated > Arthropoda: Insects > Digestive system...
AACTTTTCAAAATTATTGATGGTCAATAATTGAAAACCATACCCGAATTTTCTAAAATACTGTTAGATTGGTTTGAAGAAAGCCAACGCACTTTACCTTGGCGCGGACAAACCGACCCCTATAAAATATGGATTTCCGAGATTATATTGCAACAAACGCGGGTAAATCAGGGGTGGAACTACTATTTACGACTTATAGAAAGATTTCCCGATGTTAAAACGCTGGCGGAAGCCCCTCTACAAGAAGTTTTAAAAGTATGGCAGGGGTTAGGCTACTATTCCCGAGCAAGAAATTTGCACACCGCCGCCCAACAAATACTGGATAACCACCAAGGAATTTTTCCTAAAAACTATTTGGATATCAGAAAATTGAAAGGAATTGGAGACTACACGGCAGCTGCCATATCCTCAATGGCTTTTCAACTCCCCTACCCTGCCGTTGATGGCAATGTGCTTCGCGTGATAACGAGGATATTTGGAATTTACGAAGATATTTCACAATCCGTAACTGTGAAAACCATTACCCAACTTTGCGAAAAAATGATTGACAAAGAGAATCCGGGAAATTTCAATCAGGCGTTGATGGAGTTTGGCGCGATTCACTGCACCCCAAAAAAACCAAAGTGTGATACTTGTCCTTTTGGCACTTATTGCATTGCCTTAGAACAGGAACATCAAACCATAATACCTCTTAAATTGCTGAAAATTAAAATAAAAGAGCGCTACTTTCATTACTTTATCTTTCTTAAAGAGCATAAAACTATCATTGAACAACGCATAGAAAACGATATTTGGAAAAATCTATATCAATTTCCATTAATTGAAACGGAAACTCCCTGCCAAAAAATTGACAAAACATTAATTACCAAATCAGGTTTTGGAAAAATGAACCCCGTTTTTTTAAAGGAAACAAAACACAAACTTACCCATCAACATTTAACCATTCGGTTTTATGTTGTAAATGATTATTTTCCGGAATTTAAGAACAATTGGTTTTCGGTTTCTGTAGAGGATTTGGAAAACTATCCGTTTCCGGTGGTGCTTGGGGGGATAGTGGGAAAAATAGGATAGAGAAAACTTATTTTACCAATTATTGCCCCCAATTTCATTAAAAATTATAATAATATTGCCCCCAATTTTATAAAAAAATTAAACAATATTGCCCCAAAAAATAAAAAAAACTATTTTTGCAGGCTAAAAAAAATAGAGATGATGAAAAATTACTTAAAACGTAGAATTGATATAGATTTATTGGAATGGATGAAGGCTGAAGATAGAAAGCCACTGGTATTGAGAGGTGCACGTCAGGTAGGAAAATCTTCTGCAGTACGCGAATTGAGCAAAAAGTTTGCGCATTTTTTGGAAATTAATTTTGAAAATAAAAATGATTCGGTTGCAAAACCTGTTTTTGAAAGAAACTCTAATCCTAAAACAATTTGCGATGAGTTATCTGCAATTTACGAAACTCCCATTGTTGCCGGTAAAACCCTTTTGTTTCTTGACGAAATTCAATCTTGTCCTGATGCTATTTCATCGCTCCGCTTTTTTTATGAACAAATGCCTGAACTTCACGTTATAGCAGCCGGATCTCTCTTAGAATTTGCGCTACAAAATATCCCCTCTTATGCCGTAGGTCGTTTACGTTCTGTTTATATGTACCCGTTTTCTTTTGAAGAGTTTTTACAAGCAATGAATAATGCTATTCTATTGGATAAACTAACAGCAGTTTCTCCCCTAAATCCCCTACCTAATGAACTGCATAAAAAATTAACAGGGCTTCTATTGCGATTTGTTGCTATTGGCGGAATGCCTGAGGTAGTATCAAAATATGCATCAGGCGGAAGTTTACTCGAATGCCAAAACATATTAGACGAACTTACAGAAACACTTTACAATGATTTTGCAAAATACAAACAGCGTGTACCCGCCATGAGGTTAGGTGAGGTATTTTCTGCAATTATTGCCCAAACCGGACAAAAATTTACCTATTCCCGCGCTTCAACTTCTGCAAACCAAATACAAATGAAAGAGTGTATTGAACTGTTGAAAATGGCAGGATTGGTTTATTCTGTTACGCATACTTCTTCAAACGGATTGCCTTTAGCCGCCGAAACTAATGCCCGCTACAGAAAATTGATGATTTTCGACACCGGTATTTATCAAAGATTTTTGCGCTTAGAAATGGCTAATCTTTTACTCGAAGATAAATTTGAACAAATTAATAAAGGTGCATTAGCCGAAATGTTTGTCGGTACAGAACTCATTAAAACACAAAATAATAGACTACCCGCCGAACTTTATTACTGGCAACGAGAAAAAGGGGGAAGTACTGCCGAAGTGGATTATGTAGTTCAAAAAGAGCAAAATATTCTCCCCATTGAAGTGAAAGCCGGTGTAAAAGGTGCTATGCAAAGTATGTTTCTGTTTCTTGCTGAAAAACAACAACCCAACGGTATCAGATGCTCCTTAGAAAACTTCAACAAATTTCAAAATATTAACATATACCCACTCTATGCAGCAGGAAAAATATTGGAACAAAGGTTGTGAACACGAAGTTTTACGCCTAAAATATGACACTTAGCCGATGTTATGATAGCGGCAATTGAGGCGCAATACTCTTTAGAAAGCAGCAGCCAACCGATAGGCATATCGGAATACACACTCTCTAAATTCTTACCGGACAACTTCAAATCCTCATTGCCCTCTATAGAAGAGATAGAAAGGGAGTTGAATAAGGGGAATGAGATGTTGTGATGTAGTTTATGCGGAAGTGGGGATTGAAATCACTACTTGCAGGACTTTTTTATTTTACTTCTGCTATTAACTGAGTTTGAAAAATCAAACATCAAATGATAGATTATTTTTGTTGATTTTCCTACTTTATGTTTTGAATAATATGAATACTCAAAATTAGATGCTATTTGTATTTTAGTCAGTTCTTTTTCCGTATTTATCTGGGTAAAAGTATTTTGTAAAAGTTGATTGATACAATCAATATTGTTTTGAATATTCATTTTTGAAACTATAAAACCAATCATTCCTGAGGTATTTTCATACATAGGATATTTTTCTGATACAAAACGAGCAATACCATTTGAAACATACTCTCCATTTAATCCTGTTTTGCCGTTTTGATTTACACTATTCAAGCGTTTACACTCAATCACATAATAGGCATCATCGTCTTTATATGGTTTTACTTGCAAAACTCTAATATCAACCCTGCCTCCATTTTCTACGGTTTCTTTATCAAAATGATAATTTGCCAAAGGCGGATATTTTGCTCTAAATTTTTCTCCTTTCAGATATTCCTTTGAAAGAAAAATATCTCTAATAGCGTTTTCATCATTCAAAGGCACTTTTGTTTTTGTATCAATTATGCAAGAATAAACAATGACAATACCTGCAAGAATTTGTTCAAATCTTGCATTAAAATGCAAAATACTATACTCAAAATTAAGAGTTTCTAATATCATCTTTTATCCCTTCCAGCTCTAAGTATAGCATCTTCAAATTCATTTACATCTAAATATCCAATCGCTTTATGCCACAATCGTTTTTCATTTGGTTTGAAAACATAGAAATAATCCTTTTCAAAACCTCGAATATCTTTTTGAACAAAAAGTTTATCAGTTATTTTTTCTTTACCAAGTTGTATTATTTTTTTGAAAATCTCTGAGGTATCTTGTTGTTTGTCTATTGGGATAATATCTTGTTTATATTCTGATTCTGAAATAACTTTAAAAAACATTCCTATTATTTGCTTTGTATGCCAAATTTCTACAACAAACTTTTTTCCGATAGAAACAAAACTATCTTTGAAACGCTCAATAAACAAATTGGCATAATCGGTTAATATTGTGTCATTTAATTTGAGGGGCAGAAAAAGTTTTTCATAATTATCGTGTTGCATCTGAATAGGAATAGTGATACCGTTTGCATAATCCAACAAAGATTTTTCTTCAGCTCCTAAGTCCAATTGTGGTAAAACAATATCATCACATTGCTGTTTTGTTGAAATTTTCTTTATTGATTTATCGCTTAATTTATTCCTGTTTTCTTGATATTCTTCTATTTTTTTTGCATTTACAATTACATTTGGAATATCAAAATACCACATATCTTCAATTTCAGAATCCTCCGATTCTTCTCTTTCAATACCTGCTGAAACGCCAAGATTTAACATATAATACGAAAACAAGGAAGAGCACAGAATTGAATTTACAGAATACAAAATATCTAATTGAGATTCGTCTTTAATTTTTAATGCTCGGATTGAACTTGTAAAAACTCGTTCTCGTTTATTTATTGCGGCATTTGAAGTAAAGTCTTTAAAAATACCACCTGAAATCAAAAGAGAATATGGTTGAAATAGGTCTATATACGGTCTGTCGTTTTGTTTATAAATATATGCTACATTTTCCGTGTCCCATTTTTGCACCGAATCAATTATCATAAATGGCTGTAATTGTCTCCTTTGCGTATCTAAAAATGGCTTCCCTTTTAGTTCTGATACTTGAATTTGCTTATCGCCGTCTTTCCGTTTAAGTCCTTGCTTAAATATAATTTGCTCTTTGTCTATAATATTTTTTATCGTATCTAAATCTTCTTTCAGTCGTTTTATAAAATTAAAGTCTAGATACGAACCATAAACCAACACTTTCCAGAGCCAATCGTATTCTTTCAATCTATTTTGTTGCACAGTTTGAATATCGTGTCGATAGATAGAGAATATTTTAAACATTGAAAAAAAACGACTTGGTTTTAATGCAATATGCTCTATAAGATTTTTGTCGGTATTTTTACCGCGTGCGTAACTGAAAAATAAAACACAAGCGGGTGCAATTGCCTTGTCGTGAAATATCTCTCGCCTCACGGGTGCTAATTCAAAAACCCTTTCAATAAAATAATTATGCAAAAAATATCGTCTAAATTTTTCACTTTGCAAATTGTACAAAACCTTGCTTGTCGAAATCAAAGCACACTTTGTATTTGTTGAACTAAAATCGCTGCTACGAAACAAAAATGCCTGCGCTATTTCTTTGTTGCCTATATCAATGGGAATTTCACAATTTTCTCGTTTTTTTCTATTGTTTATGTATTGGACGTATAAAGGCTCTTGTTTTGTTTTTTTCTTTTCATTTTTTCCTCTAAACCAAGGCGGATTCCCGACAATAAATGCGAAATCATTATTTTTCAACACTTTATTGAAATTGACACTCTCATCAAAAAAATCATCGTTAAAAAAGTTTGTTCCCATTAAGTTAGGAAATTTAAAACTTTTTATTTCGGGCGGTTCCATATAATCCAACAAGGTAAGATAGATAGAAAATATTGCCACTTGCACAGCACTTTCGTCTTTATCTACACCAAAAATGTTCTTTGTAGCAATATTTTTTATGTCTTCTTTATATTGTTCTATGTCATTGGCAGAGTTTATTTTGTACTGCTCAATGAGTTTGCGCAATGTTTCTACAAGAAAAACACCCGAACCACAGGAAGGGTCAAGAACTTTACAGTTATATGTTTGATTATTAATAATGTATTCTTCAATCGTTTCTTTCAAAATAAAATCAACTAAAAATAAAGGCGTATAATATGCACCTTGTTTTGATTGATTGGCTGCACCAATAAAATATTCATATATATTACTGATAAATTCGATTGGGATAATGGAAAAATCGTATAAATCAAATAACGATTGTTGCCCTGTTTCAATTTCTTCGCTATTTAAAAGTTTTATCAGAATTTTATATGTTTCATTTGGAATAATATCATATTCATTTGAAATTATGGGGAATAAATCTCCATTAAATCCTTCTTCCTTATCGGCTAAGTACTCAAAAAATTCTACTACTTTGACAGGATTTTCTAATAATTCACATAAATCTTTATTTTCCCATATTTTAGCATTGTTTTCAAAATTCAATTCAACTTTTCTGTCTATCAAATAGCGAACAAAAATAATTTTACCTAATAAAGCATTTGTGATTTTTATATATTTTTCTATTTCGTCGTTGTTGTTAGTTGATGGAAATTGTTTTAAAATCTTTTTTCTTGCTGCGCTAATATTATCTAATAATTTGTAATCAACTCTATTTTTATAAGTTAGTTTGTTTTGATATTTTTTCCAAGTTTCTTCTGTAACTAATTGAAAATATGAAAAATCTGTTAAGTTATCTTCGCCGCCTAATCTTTCCAGTGTTTTGCTTGTAAGTAGATTGAAACCATTAAAAATATCAACTTCCCCATTTTCGATAATAATAACAACAGGGACTTCATTGAAATTCCAAATCTTATTGTGCAATTCGCATTTATTTTCTGGATTTTCAAAAAATAAAATCAATGGTTTATTGTCAAAACAAAAAATAGCTTTTGGGTTAATTTGTTTCAAACCTCGTTTTACTCGATTTGGAAACGGCAAAGCATCATTAGCAAAATAAAGACCGTCCTTATATGAGCCGTCCTCATTTTTTAATTCTAATGACTGTAGTATATTATCTAAATTATTCATAGATATTCAACTTACAACGTACTTTATCAGGTTTTTATTTTTCGTTTCCATTTATAATTTTCATTTTGTTTCAACTATTCTAATTTCCTCTTCCGTCAACCCATACAATTCATAAACAATTTCGTTTATCCTGTCTTCGTTGTATTCAATTCGATGTTTCAGTTGCTCTGCTTTTTCAGGTAAAGTTTTGGTTTGCAAGTCTTTGTTGAATTGCAAAACAAAATCCACATTCTTAACAATCTCAGTTTGATATTTTGTTTCAATTTTTGGAATTGGAAATTGTAAAATATCACGTATCATAATTTGCGGGAAAGTATCATCATCGCTTATTTGAAATTTCTTTCTGAAATACCAACCAATAAGATTGGAGTTAAGAATGCCTAAAATACTTTTGTACGCATAATTTTTGTCTTTCAATTTCAATATAAAAAGCAACGTATTGCAATACGATGTTTCAGGAATATAAGTAGCCAAAAGTGTTTTGCCTGTAATTTTCCGAATAAGTATTTTTTCGTCCTTAAAATTTTCAGGGTCGCGGGGTGCGGCAAGCCATTGACCGTATTTTATCCAGTTATTGTTTTTCCATAGTAACTGATAGCGTCCGATATGTTTTCCGTCAAAAAAAGGTTGCCAAGATTCATCAACTCTCATTTCAGAGGTAAAAGGTTTTTCATCTCTTATTTTTTCGGTTTGTGCCGGTTTTCCTTTGCCAACTTCATAAGACTTTATTCCTGAATACATTTCAGCAATATCACCAATAGTATTGTTCGATTTCTCAATTTTTACAAGCAATACTTTTTCAAGGCTATCAACTTGTAAATTAAATGCTTTTTGCTCAAACCAATCTTCACTTTTTGCTACAAATTCTTTCAGCGGTTTTTCTATTGAAGTAATTGTTTGTTTTTTATCGAATGTTTTTACAATAACATTTACCGAGTGAAATTGGTTAATGTAATTTGCTTTTTCTGTGAGCAAGATTATTGTATCCACTGTTGCTCCTGCGAAAACACTTGATGGTAAACCAACTATCTCTTGTAATTTTGAATTTTGTAATAACAAATCACGCATAGATTGTGTAAAACCTAAATTTAATAAAGTATTAGGAATAATGAAACCTAATAGTCCGTATGGTTGTAGTAATTTCAAGCCCTGCTCTATAAAAAGTAGATAACTTTCACCTCTCCCAACAGAATTAGTGTACTTATGTTTATAATAATTCAACTCACTATTAGAAAACAATGCACCATACGGAGGATTCCCAATCACACAATCAAACCCGCCCTGTTCAAACACTTCCGGGAAGTTCTTTTTCCACGAGAACGGTTTTATTTTCCGTTCTTCGCCAAAATCTAGTACACTTTCGTAATAATCAAGGTCTATTAAACTGTTTCCGCTTTTGATATTATTGTCTAAAGTGGGCAGAATGCGGTCGTGGAAAATTTTGGTTTGCGCTTCAATCGTTTCCTTTGTTTCGCCCTCCATACATTTGAGCAACAGCGAAAGTTTGGTTACTTCCACCGCGTTGCTGTCCAAATCCACGCCGAAAATGTTGTTAAGCAAAATGCGCTTCTTTTCGGCGGTAGTCAATTCGCCGGTCGGGGTTAGTGGCGAGGATTTTGAACCTGGCTTAACTTTTTTACCACTAAGTTCACTAAGATTTTCACAAAGTTCACTATTTGTGCTCTTTGTGAAATCCTTGTGTTCCTTGTGGTAAATGTTAATATAGTAATCCTTATGCCACCGCAATAAAAAATCATACGCACCAATTAAAAAACTGCCGCTGCCACAAGCCGGGTCAACAATTTTAATTTCGCTTACCTCTTTCGGAGTTTTGTTTTCAATGAGTTTGCCGACCGTATTTTTCACGATATAATCCACGATATACTGCGGCGTATAGTAAACGCCTCCCGCCTTGCGCACTTCCGGTTTCTCTTCAATGGTGGCGCGTCCGCTTTTTGAAAGCAAAATCTGTTTGCCCAAAAACTGTTCGTAGGCACTACCCAGAATCTCTACACTCAAAACTGAAAACTCATAGGGACAAACCGGATAATAAAGTTCTGAAATGATGTTCTTTATTACCTTGTTGTCAATAGTAATGTTCTTACTGATAACATCTTTCCGAAAATCGAAAAGCCCGGAATTGTATTTTTGGTCGGCAACATCAAAACGATGAAGCAGGTTTTGGTAAAAGGTATTTTCGTCATTACGGGCTTGCCCCTTTTTTGCAGGAGTTTCCTCACTGCGTTCTGAATGACGTTGTACGATGCTCAGCAACTCGCCATACCGTTCAACACCTCTGTCTTCTGCAATGCGAAGAAAAATAATGCGGTCGAGCGTACTCTGTACCACAAAATTGAGCAAATCTTCATCCAAAATTTTGTTGCGAAGTGCAATATTTTTGGCAAGTTCAATGCGCCACTTGTCAAGCGAAATCAAAAAATCGTTGTCAACTGTGGTAGTTCCTTTTTTGTTTTTATCGCTCTGAATATACTTATCAAAACTGCCTTTCAACACGCGCTCTTTGCTGAACGTATCCCAAATAAAATCAAAATCTGTGAGATACTCTTTGTAAGTCAGATATTTGATTCGCGCCACCGATGCTTTGTCGGTAGGGTTAGGTTTTTTGGTGCAGTCGTAAATGGCAAACTCTTCAAAATCGGTAATTACGCTTATGGACATCTTCGCACTCCACCCGTAACGTCTTATCTGATAGGCAGGTTGAATATCCTCTTTAATTTCCACGCTGGGTTTTTTGGCTTCGAGGAAAAACAACCGGTTTCTTCCGGGCACTCTGAAAGAATAGTCGGGGGCTTTTGTGGCGCCGCCAATCTTTATTTTATCTTCGTAAATAACATCGCGGTAACTTTCGGCGTAACCCTGCTCATTATCAATATCCCATCCAAGCGCTTTCCAAAAAGGATTAATAAAATCCTGCCGCGTTTTCGCCTCATCGTAATCTTTGCTTTTATACGTCACTTTCTGCTCGTCGAACCGTTGGACGAGGGATTCAATTTTTTGCAGTGCTTCTTCTTTGGTTGGCATAGGGAATGCAAATTTGAAGATGTTATTAATGCGCAAAAATATAATTAAATCGCACATCCTTGTAAATAATATTGTTTACATCGTTCCCCACCCTTTTTTGTGTTAGATTTTACCCACTACCAAAATACAAGCAAAATTTTCCACTTTTGTAAAAAAAAGAAATTTTCCTCTTGACAAACGCCTATTCTTTATGTATATTTGCGGTCTCAATCTTAATCTAAATAACAATCTAAAAATCAAAACTAATCGTATGAAATCAGAAGAAATCAAAACATTATTTATTCAATTTGAACAAGCCTCCGGCGAATTTAATGGTATTGAATGCTGGAGCGCAAGAGAACTACAAAACCTTTTAGGGTATTCAAAGTGGGAAAATTTTTCCAAAGTAATTGAAAAAGCAAAGGAATCCTGCGTCAATGCAGGTGAAAAAATCACGGATCATTTTCCTGACGTCAGGAAAACGATACCTATGCCAAAAGGTGCTGAAAAAGAGATAGATGATATACTTTTAACACGCTATGCCTGCTATCTAATTATTCCCGAACAATTACCTCCTGCCGAAGATATTAAGAAAGTAGAACGTAAATTAAAAAGCGATGAAAAAAACATTGAAAAAACAACTCGAAACTTACCGAAACGAAAATAAACTACGGATCTCAACTTAATAGAAACAAAAACCGATCGGGATAAATGTCGGGATAAAAGATAAAATATTAATTATTGGCAAATTTTATTATATTTGCGCCCACTTTTTGAAAAGCATTAATAAATTATAAATCAAACAAATAAAAAATTACAATGAAAGTTTATCAAACCAAAGAGATTAGAAATATTGCCCTCATCGGGGGAAATCGTACCGGAAAAACTACCCTCGCTGAAGCAATGGCATTTCACGGCGGCGTAGTGAGCAGACGCGGAACCATAGAAGATAAAAATACTATTTCCGACTACCGTGAGATAGAATTGGAAAGACAACAATCTATTTCCTCTACAGTAATCTACTCAGAATACGCCGGTTGCAAAATCAATATGATTGATTGTCCGGGATTTGATGACTTTATTGGAGATGCCATCGGTGCTTTGCGCGTGGTAGATACCGCACTTATGGTTATCAACGCCCAAAATGGCGTGGACGTAGGCGCAGAAATTCAATGGAGATGGACAAAAAAAATGAGTACGCCCGTGATGTTCGTTGTGAATCAGTTAGACCACGAAAAAGCAAACTTCGACGAAACCTTAAAACAACTGAAAAACTATTTCGGCAATAGCGTAATGCCGTTTCAATATCCTGTAAATGCAGGTATTGGATTCGACTCCGTTATCGACTTGCTGCAAATGAAACTGTTGAAATTCCCCGTTGGCGGCGGAAAAGTGGTGGTGGAAGAGATTCCCGCCGGCGAAAAAAGCAAAGCCGAAGAGATGCACAATGCACTCATTGAAGCCGCAGCAGAAAACGACGAAAAACTAATGGACAAATTCTTTGAAGAGGGAACCCTTACCGAAGAAGAGATGGCGCAAGGTCTGAAACTGGGTATTATCGGTCGCGGTACTTTTCCGGTAATTTGCGTGGCAGCTAAAAACGACCAGGGCGTTACCCGTTTTATGGAGATTATTAAGTCCAGCGCCCCGGCACCCGATGAAATGCCCGGAGTGAAAACCGAAACCGGCAAAACCTTAACCTGCAAAACCAGCGACCCCGCTACTGCATATATCTTTAAAACCGCACTTGAACAACATCTCGGCGAAGTTTCCTTTATGAAATTATACGGCGGAGAGATTACGGAAGCGATGGATATGGTAAACAGTATTACAAACAGCAAAGAGCGTTTATCTCAATTACTTTGCATTGCCGGAAAAAACCGTGAAAAAGTAGAAAAAGCGGTTGCCGGAGATATTATTGCTACCATTAAATTAAAAAGTTCTCAAACCGGACAAACTTTAGTAAAATCGGGCGATGAGGTAATTATCCCTACCGAATATCCCGAGCCTAAATTCCGCACTGCAGTACGCGCCAAAAATAGTTCCGATGACGAAAAATTGGGTGCCATATTAAACGATTTTAAAAAGACCGACCAAACATTCTTAGGCGAACAATCTAAAGAATTGAAACAGATGATTATATCCGGTCAGGGCGAACAACATCTGAATATCATCAAGTGGATGATTGAGAAGTTGAATAAGATTGATATTGAGTTCTATCCTCCGAAAATTCCGTATCGTGAAACCATTACCAAATCTTCGGAAGCGATGTACCGCCACAAAAAACAATCGGGAGGTGCCGGACAGTTTGGCGAAGTGCACATGCTTATTGAGCCTTATTACGACGGAATGCCTAACCAAACCAAATACCCCGTTCGCGGACAGGATACTTACGACCTGGCGTGGGGCGGAAAGTTGGTTTTCAACAACTGTATTGTGGGAGGCGCCATCGATGCCCGCTTTATGCCCGCCATTATGAAAGGGATTAACGAAAAAATGGAAGAGGGACCCCTTACCGGCTCTTATGCCCGCGATATTGTTATCAATGTTTATGACGGCAAAATGCACCCAGTTGACTCCAACGAAATGGCGTTTAAATTAGCCGGACGTAACGCATTCCGCGAAGCATTTAAAAATGCCGGTCCTAAAATTTTGGAACCCATTTACGATGTAGAGATTTTTGTTCCTTCCGAAAGAATGGGCGATGTGATGACCGATTTACAGGGTCGTCGCGGTGTGGTTATGGGAATGGACAGCGAAGGCTCGTTCCAGAAAATCCGCGCTAAAGTGCCATTGGCAGAAATGAATAAATACTCCACCACATTAAGTTCTGTTACTTCAGGACGTGCTTCTTACGGAATGAAATTCTCAGAATATCAACAAGTTCCTGCTGATGTTCAAAACGAAATCATTAAGAAGTACGAAGAGGAGAATAAGGAAGAGGACTAGTGAGTAGTGAATAGTGAGTAGTAAATCCCCTTAAATAAGGAAATGTGAAGAAAATTTTGCTATTCATTTCATTATTAACAGTATTCGGTTTTGTTTATTCACAGGGAATCGAATTTGAACAAGGGAATTGGGCAGATGTGTTGCATAAAGCGAAACAAACACAAAAACCAATTTTTGTGGATGTTTACACCTCTTGGTGCAGACCTTGTAAAGTAATGAGCAGCCAGGTATTTCCGCTTGAAGAAGTGGGAAATCTCTACAATTCCACTTTTGTTTGCTATAAAATTGATGCGGAAAAAGGGGAAGGAATACAAATTGCAAAAGATTATGAAGTTAATTCTTATCCTACTTATCTGTTTCTTAACCCGAATGGGGTTTTGGTAATGAGAACAGGGGGCGGTATGTCTCCGAAAGAATTTATTGAATTGGTAATATCCGCGAAAGAAGAATTATCTGTTCCTAAAACTATAGTGGATTGGGAAACCGAATATGAACAGAATAAAACTGATCCTGCCTTTTTGAGATCATATATGGAAAAACGTACCCAACTGGGAAAATCCAATGCCGAACTATTTGACGAATATTTGGCATTATTTCCCGTTGAACAGCGTGTCTCAATAGAAATTATCTACATCTATTTACAAGAAAAAGAAAATATTAAGATTCATTCCCTAGCATACAACAATTTACAGGATAATAGGGCAAAGTTTTCCAAGTTGGGGGTTATTAGTGATTATCATAGATCCCTTGCTGTAAGAAACTCAATGAACGAGGCTATCTCTAACAAGGATGCACAGTTATTGGGGGCTGTAATTGAAGAAAATGAAAAAATTCCAAGACTCCTACGAACTACCCAAAAAGAGAAGATTTATATGAATTATTACCAATCTGTAAATGATTTGGAAAAATATATTGCTTATGCAACTGCTTATTGTGAAAACTGGTTGATGAAAAAAGATATTAAGCCCTTTCTTAAAGAAGCGTATAGTGATGATTTGAATAGTATTGCCAGGGATTTCTTTGAAAAAGTAGATGATAAAACTGCTCTAAAGAATGCATTAAGATGGTCGGGACGTTCATTGGAAATATCCCCAAACAATCATTATTTTTTAGATACTTACGCAAATTTGCTTTATAAATTAGGAAAGAAAAACAAAGCAAATGCCATACAAAAAAAGGTAAATAAATTGCTAAAAGAGGAAATCGATAGCGAATATCTTCCCTAAAAAGTACAATCTTCGGTGAACACATTCACTAAAAATTGCTGTTTTCAGTGAATATAAGATATTTTTTATATTTTCGCCGAAAAAAGTTTTATGATTATTCGAAAGTTAGAAGAAATTGTTAAAACACGACTCTTTTCAGGAAAAGCAGTCATTGTTATTGGAGCAAGGCAAACCGGAAAAACTACTTCAATAAACAATATTATTAGTAAAATGCACGATGTATTGGTACTTAATGGGGATGATGCCATTGTTCGCACACTACTCTCTTCTACAAATACGGAACAGATTCGCGCACTTATTGGTACTCATAAAATTGTTTTCATTGACGAGGTGCAACGAATTGAAAACATTGGACTTGCCGCTAAAATAATCACAGATTATTTCAAAGAAGTACAGTTGATTCTAAGTGGTTCATCATCATTTGAAATTAAAAATTCTCTATCTGAATCTTTAACCGGCAGAAAATGGGAATATGTAATGTATCCTGTAATTTGGAGCGAACTTGAAGAAACTTTCGGATATCTAAAAGCACAACAACAACTCGAATTGAGGCTCATTTATGGAATGTATCCCGAAATAATTACCCATCCCTCCGACGAACAAGAGCGACTAAAGCAATTAATTGATAGTTATTTATATAAAGATTTGTTGGCTTTTTCCAAAGTAAGAAAACCGGAAGTTTTAGAAGAATTACTACAAGCCGTAGCCTTACAAATGGGTAATGAAGTATCTTTCAGTGAATTATCTCAACTTCTTAAAATTGATAAAAATACAGTGAAAACATACCTCGAAATTCTTGAAAAGGGATTTATTATTTTTACCCTGAGCAGTTATAGTAATAACTTGCGAGACGAGTTAAAATTTGCAAAAAAGATTTTCTTTTGGGACAATGGGATACGCAATGCTATCATTCATAATTTTAATCCATTATCAATGAGAAATGACGTGGGTGCGCTTTGGGAAAATTTTTTGATTTCTGAAAGAATAAAAAAGAATCATTATGCCCATCCTTATGCCAAAAGTTATTTCTGGAGAACCGTTTCGCAACAGGAAATTGATTACATTGAAGAATGTAACGGCGAAATAAAGGCTTTTGAATTCAAATGGAATAAAAAGAAAAAGGCAAAAAAGAAAACTTCCTTTTCCAATTCCTATCAAACAGATGTTACCGTAATTAATTCCTCCAATTTCAGAGAATTATTTTTATCCTGACAATCTGCGTATTTCGGCAGGCTCAATAACACATCTGCGTACTTCTTCAATCTTTCCGTATCAATTTTTCCTCCAGATTTGCGGTTTTGTAGGCAAACCAAGCAAAGATGATGGCATTGTGCCGAATATTGTCGGGCACTAATCTGTCCACAAAATCCATTACGCGATGTGAGCCTCTCCCCCACTCTAACGGGTCTTGAATAAACTGAAATGCCGGAATACCCGCTTCATCAAACGGAATGTGGTCGGTGCTGGTGTAGTAACGATGAATTACCGTTGTAAATCCTATGTGGTACCAGGGTTGTGCCCACGCTTTGAAAAGCGGCTCTAACGCAATGTTACTTTGGGTAGAGATGCCTCTGAATTTTCCAGGACCGTAGTCGGCATTGTAATAGGCGGAAATTTTATCAAACTCGCCCAACTTGTTACCGTTGACATCTCTCACATACTTTTCAACATATCCTTTCGAGCCGTGCAACCCCACCTCTTCGCCATTCCATAAAATCATTCTGATAGTTCTTTTGGGCTTAATATCCAAAGATTTAAGGATACGCATCGCTTCCAACACGCCCACACAGTTGGTTACATCATCTCCTGCACCGTTGCTCATCGGGTAGCCGTCTAAGTGCGCGCCAATAATCACTAATTCATCTTTCAATTTAGGGTCAGTACCTTTAATTTCCCCCACCACAATATAGATATTTTCGTCGTTTCTAAATTCTACCTCAATTTCAACATCCATTCTTACCTCTTCGCCGTTTTCTATCAGGCGTTGCATCAAGCCGTGGTGCTCGCAGGTAATATTAATCTCGCAGGGAGAATAATCATCGCCCATTTTGTAGGGAAAGAAAGAGATGACAGGAACATTAAAATCCCCTGTTTCGTGAATAATTACCGCTGCTTTCTCTTCCCTTAGAAAATGTAGAATATCCTGATAGGTTAGCAAAATATTTTCGGTAGGAAGCCCGACTCTTTTCTGACGGGTAGAAATGGGCTGATACTCCATCTCTTTCAATTGTTCGTCCGTATAAATCGTGGCTAACGGTTTGTAATTGATTTGATACTGCATTACATCGGGCATCAGAACTATTTTTCCGGTGTAGAAACCTTTCAGTTTTTCCAATTCCTCTTTTTTTGTGGCTGCGAAGTAATACACCTTGCCGGAAATCAGTCCGTTTGTTCCGTTTGTCCACGCCACAGGAGCGGGGTAAAAGGGAATATAGTAGGGTGCAGTCATCGCCATGTAGGCTTTGTTCAGTTCCCAACCTCCCCTATCCCAAGTTTTTACTTTCTCAATGCGCACATTTTCAAGTCCCATTTTCTTCATCTCCAACATCGCAATGGTATCTGTTCGTAAAATTCCTCTTGAGCCGGTTAGTTTTGGTCCCCCTTTATCACACAGCAGATACAAATAATCATCCACTTTGGAATTTTTTAATGCATCTGTTTTGATTTGGTTGGCAATTTTGAGGTCGGGGTCAAACACCGAAGGCACGTTTTTCTGTGCTAAAGTTGATATTGCTATTAAAAGAAGACCTAAAAGTAAGATATTTTTTTTCATAAAATTAAAGTTTTTTCGCATAAATAATTAATAATTAAAGAGTTTCACATAATTTGTTTTAGGAACTGCGTGCACTCTTCAAACGTTTCAAAAGTATGTTTTTCGGGAATTAAATCGGGAATCACGTGAAGCCTTTGCAGCATATATAAAGGTTGCGGTTGAATGAGTGTCATAAGTACAGTAATTCCCTTTTCCTGCAAATCCTTAATGGCGGTTTCCATAGCGTATAACCCCGATTGGTCCATAAAAGAAATATGTTGCATCCTGATAATCACAATTTTAGCAGTATTAGGGATTTCCTGCATTACCTCTTGAAAACGGGTAATGGAGCCGAAGAAAATAGTTCCGGTTAATCTTAGAATATAAATTTGATGATGAACATCGCCGGTAATTTCGGTTTCATCTTCCCAGGGAGATTCTTTATCAAACACGGTAATTTTACTGGATTGATACCCTTTCTCAACCAAATCGCCCGTGCGTTTCATAAAAACCACGCAAGCAATAATCATTCCTACCCCCACGGCTATCAACAGATTGACAAAAACAGTAAGTAAAAGAACGGTAACAAGAACCACTGCATCTGCTCGGGGTATTTTTGTCAAGTCCTTCAATCCTT
>Ga0209737_10001442_pt1 | contig 17093 bp, 18 predicted proteins | sample TergutCu122P3_FD_187284 | JGI IMG/M metagenome (GOLD analysis project Ga0209737, IMG submission 187284) | Cubitermes ugandensis P3 segment gut microbial communities from Kakamega Forest, Kenya - Cu122 P3 (SPAdes) (version 2) | ecosystem: Host-associated > Arthropoda: Insects > Digestive system...
GAGCCCCGCCGCTGCTTTCATGCCGGCCATCATCACTTTTTCCGCGTTCTCGAGACCGAGGCGTTTCGCTAACGGTAAAATGAGCACGGGATACGGTCCGACGGCAACGTTGACCTTCAGTTTCGTACGCTCCCTTGCCTTTTCGGCGAACGACAGCGTTATCTCGTACGACCTCAGGAAGTCGTCCCCGTCAGATATCGGAATTTCGTCGTACGGAAGCGTCACCAGCGTGAGCCCCGTGCCTCCGGCCCCCTCAAATTCCTTCAGCGCGTCCGTGTTGCGGCCGCGCGGGCTCAGATGGATATGATTGTCATATACCGGAACATTCTCTGCCACGTCCCGAATAATGCGGACAATGTAGTTATATGTTGTTTGACACTATGCAGACCGATGGATCATAATTCCCGGTTCCTGCTGAAGGCGTTCAGAAGATACTACAAGGGGAACGCCCCCGTTCTGCCCGAACGTTTCGGCAGAAGGGAATTTGGTTTCATGTTCTTTGACCGTAACTTCGTGCAGAGGCACATCGGATTCACCAGGATGGACGATGTCAGGAGGTTCCTGATAGCCCAGGTGCCGTCCCACTGTTATTACTCGACCGCCTATTACCGGGACCCGGCAGCGCCCACGATGGAGGAAAAGACGTGGCTGGGCGCCGACCTGATATTCGACCTTGACGCCGATCACCTGAAGGACGCGGACAAGATGACGTACACCGAGATGCTGATACAGATAAAGAAGGAGATGATGAACCTTGTCGATTCGTTCATATGCGGCGACCTCGGATTCTCCGAGAAGGAGGTGAACATAGTGTTCTCCGGCGGAAGAGGATATCATGCGCACGTCTCTTCCCCGAAAGTATTGACGCTGGGGTCGCCGGAACGCAGGGAGATCGTTGATTACGTTACTTCAAAAGGGCTGAACATGGATTGGGTGTTCCCTGAGAAGGGTACCGTCACGTCCTCCGTGATGATCGGCGGACGGGAACGGTCCAATGTGACCGTGGACCGGCTCGTTCCCGGCGACGGCACCGGCGGGTGGAGGAGACGGATGAGGGGCGGTCTCGGCACGGCGGTGAACGATCTTCTGTCCGCGGACCCCAAAGAACTCAGGAAAAGATATCCGAGCATAGGAAAGACTACGGACAAGACCCTGCTTAACGTCAGGAACGACATACTTTCGGCCGGAAATTCAATTTTTGAGAGGAATACCATGGCCGCGCTCCCGAAGAAAAGCCAGGACCTTCTGATGAAGATCATGTCGGAGGACGTCGTGATAACGCTGGCGGGAGAGGTCGACGAGCCCGTTACGGCAGACGTGAAACGTCTGATCCGCCTTCCCGGTTCCGTTCACGGGAAGAGCGGGCTGCGCGTCACGCCTTTGTCAAGAGACGCGCTGACCGATTTCGATCCGCTCAGGGACGCCGTTCCCGGTGCGTACTCTTCGGATCCCGTGAAAATAACGATGAAACGCGACTCCGATATCACGATACGCGGGGAAAGGATGTCGCTGAAGGGTGAGACAGAAGTTCCGGAATATGCGGCCGTGTTCCTCATAGGACGAAAGATGGCGGACCTCGGACACGGAACGGATGTCACGGAGTGACGGAACAGCACATTCTTTTTTCGATGACCGTCATGCCTTTGCTCCTTGCCCACGATACGGTGCCGCGTGACGGGTTAGCTATCTTTCTTACTCCTGCGTCTATGCATCTTATCTCGAGGTTGCGGTGCGCCCGCGGCCGCATGCACCCCAGCGTGACGTTCAGTCCCATCTCCGTCAATATCTTAACGGCGTCGATCACCGCGTCCTCGGATATCAATGAATCTTCGGTCACCGTTCCCTCCGTTGGTACAAGCGCAAGCAATATCACGTCCTTCAGGCCCGTTCTTTTCACAAGCTCCGCAGACATCACAAGGTCTTCCGTCCCGAAGCCGACGGTCAGGTGAGCGGCCGGAACACCTCCGGCGGAAATGATATTAGCCAGCATGTCCGAATATGCGCTCTGCGGGATGTTCAGGTGCAGGATGTTCTTTATGACCGCGGCATCCTGATGCACATCCACCGAGAATGAATCCGTGCCTGCTTTCACCAGACGCTCTGCGTCGTCCCTGCCGACGAACCCCGTGTGGACGTTCACCTTCAGGCCTTTGCTCTTTGCGTATCTTATCGCATCGATGACCTTCATCACGGGTACGGATCCGTCCGCATCGCATCCGCCGCTCACCAGCATCCCCGTGCCCCCGGCCGACACTATGCCGTCAACCGTACGGACAAGGTCCTCCGCATCGCGGACCGCGACCATCCCTTTGAGGTGTCTTCCCTTACAATGTTCGCACATAAGGTCGCATCCCGTACCCGTCACGGAAACGGAAGGGAATGCCTTGCCCGGCAAATAGACCGTCAATTCGTTGTCGCTGCGGTTCATTTTGACACGTAATGACCAAAAGCTTTATTCAATAGATATAATTCTTCGTGTCGGTAATTGTAAATGAAAGCTTTCCGAGCAAAAGGATCCTTCAAGGACACAAGAAAGAGACAGGACTTCACCGTCGAAGTGGCGGCAGAGAATGCGGACGCGGCGAAGGAGAAGATACTGTCGAACCTGGGCAGCAGGCACAAACTCAAGAGATGGGAGATATCCATCGACGAATTGGTTGAGATCGCGGCGGCGGACGTGACGGACCGCCTCGTGGGACACGAGATCGGTGAGAAGTGATGAATGACGATGAGCTCCGCCAGGCGCTTGCGGCCATTGAGATATTCAACACGCAGCTGGAATCGTTAGCGCAGCAGGCGCAGATATTCCGGATGTCCCTGGAAGAGGCCCTCCGGGCCAGGGAGACGATGAAGGCGTTGCTTAACGCAAAGGAAGGGGAGGATCTCCTCATACCGATCGGCGCATCATCATTCGTGACCGCCAAGGCCACCGGCGACAAGAAGGCGATAGTCGGCATCGGGAGCAGGGTGTCCGTCGAGAAGGACCTTGACAGCTCCGTCGCGTTCCTTGATAAGACGGCGAACGAGATCTCCGATGCGCTGAAGAAGACCGGCGAGTCCATCGCGGAGATGGAAACGAAGGCCAGGAACCTCTCGATGGCGGTCCAGCAGGAATACCAGCGAAGACAGCAGTGAGCGGACATGTTCGACTCTCTCAAGAACAAGTTCAGGAATCTTTTCAAAAAGGACCCGGAAGGGTCCGAGGGAGGGTCGGCGCCGGAGCCTAAGAAGAATGTGCCCGATACGAAGCCGATAAAGGAGAAGGCGCCCAAGAAGGTCTTCGATGACGACTGGGACGATGATTGGGACGGCGAACCGAACGATCTGATACCCGATGACGGGGAGGACGGCGATGCCGATGAGGACGCGCCGGAACCCGCAAAGCGGGAAGAACCGGCCGTCGCGAAGAGGGAGGGAACCGCCGGCACATCGTGGACACATGCCGCCGCACCGGCAGCAAAGCCTGCGGACGATACCGAAAAACTTTCCAGAAAAGAGAGAGCGAAGATCGCAAAGCTGGAAAAGACGGCGGCCAAGAGGGCCGAGAAGGAAAAGAGGCTCGAAGAAAAGGAAAGGCAGCATGAGGAGAAGGCGCAGGAGAAGAGAAAGGAGCCGGAGGAAGATCTAATTGGCGACCGCGGTAAGAAGATCAAGGAACGTAACCTTGACGAGGTCCTTTGGGAGCTGGAAGTTGCGCTGATGGAAGCGGACGTCGCCATGCCGGTGGTCCGCGAGATAACGGACAACGTCAAGGATGATCTGATGGGGAGACGTTACGCACGCGGCCATTCGCTTGACGAGGTCGTCGAGATCTCCGTAAGGAACTCCGTTTCCAAGATCCTGAGGATCAACGAGTTCGATTTTGATGCCTGGTTCGAATCAAAGGAGAGGCCGGCGGTCATCATGTTCGTCGGGATAAACGGAACCGGAAAGACAACAGCGATCGCAAAGGTCGCCAACCGTCTGATAAAGAACGAAAGAACAGTCGTGCTTGCCGCCTCCGACACGTTCAGGGCGGGAGCGATAGAACAGCTGACGATACATTCCGAGAGGCTTGGGTGCAAGATCGTGAAGCATTCCGCGAACGCGGACCCGGCGGCGGTCGCTTACGATGCGATAGACCACGCCAAGGCAAAAAGAAAGGACGCCGTCCTCGTGGACACCGCGGGAAGGATGCAGACCAACAGTAACCTCATGGACGAGATGAAGAAGATCAAAAAGGTCGCCAGGCCGGATCTTGTTGTGTTCGTCGGTGACTCATTGGCGGGTAACGACGCCGTCGAACAGGCGCGTGCGTTCGACGCCGCCGTCGGTGTCGACGCCATCATGTTAACGAAGATAGACGCCGACTCAAAGGGAGGTGCGGCGCTCTCGATCGCGCATACCATCGGTAAGCCCATTGCGTTCGTGTCCAACGGACAGGAATACGATCAGTTGATAAAATTCAACGCGAAGTGGATGACCGACCGTCTTTTCGAGGATTGAGCGACCGGGCATATAAGAACAGTTGGTGAGAAGGCTCACTTAACGATCCAGCGCCCCCCTCTTTTTTCGCCCGTCCTTTCTATTCTGCCGCCCTCTTTGAGTCCCTTTATTACTGCTTCCGTCCTTGATTTCGACAGGCCCGTCTCTCCGGATATCCTTTCCACCGATATGTTACCGTTCTCAGACATCAGTCTGAGTATCTTGTCCTCGTCCGATATCACAGACGTTCTTGGATCCGTTCTCATGGACAGTGTGAGTTTCACGGACGGCGGATTCAGGCCCTCTTCTATGGACGGGGCCTCAAAACCGTTCTTTTTCCATGTTTCGATTATTCGATACAGACCTGTGCCCGCCCGTTCCACCGCGCCGATCAGCGAGAACATTTTTGCGAGGGTCGGATTTCTGGGATCGCTGTATCCTCCTCCCTCTGCTTCCGGGATGGGTATCCGGAACAGCCCCGGGTTCCTTACGATGACCGTCCCCGGTCGCACTTCGATCCTTACTCCCATCCGACCGCGGTGGTCCGCGTGCACCAGAGCGTTTATGATCGACTCCCGCAACGCTTTGTCTATGTCGGTATCTTCGATCCTTCTCCAGTCATTACCTATCGCAAACGGTCGACCGACCGAGACACTGAGGCGGTTTGTCACGTTCACATAGAAATCGAATATGTTCCCTGACCATCTGCCGTCCCCGGAAACGATCCGGTATTCCCATTTCACGCCCGAATCCATGTATTCGATGTAATCCAGTTTGTAATCCGGGACCTCATCGGTTATCCTGTACTCCATGCCGAACATCAGCAGACCCGCCAGTGTGGGGCGCGGCTCCCCGTCGTCCCCCTTTCTTACGGCCCCGATGAGTTTTAAAAATTCGCTGTCATGAACGGTGTTCCATATGTGTTTCTCATCCGCTATCCTCATTAACGTTCGGAATCTGGTCAGTGTCTCGCGGTCGATGTCGTCCATCTCAAACCTGCTCAGAGGGTGTGCATCGAGAGGCATGTCAGCACTCTCGCGCATCATCCCTGCGATCTCCGGCTTGGTGCATCGGTAATCGTTCGGTCCGTTCCTTCGGAATGTACCGCTGTTGATATTATCATTTATGTATACCGGGCAGTCGTGTCTGTCGGCGCGCGGTACGCGCACGGATATCAGCCTCTTCCCGTTCTGTTCTGTTACCTTGACATCATCCGACCTAAGAATGTTGCAGCTGACCTTCTGCGGGTTATTGACCGTGTTCCATATCTCATTGACCAACCGGTCCGCATCCTTTACGCCTTTGACCGTCAGCGCACCGCCCTCCTTCTCTTCCAGACCGAGCACTATGGTGCCCCCGAACGAATTGGCAAATGCGGAATAGGACTCCCACATACTCAGCGGTATGCCTCCTGTCGCCGATTTTGCTTCAAATGAGGGGCCTTCCTTATTCAGACAGAGATCTCCGTCAAAGTTTAGATCCATGATTGTACACGTAAAAACTAGTATTTATGTTTTATCTTTATTTTCATCTTTTTTATCTCGTGTTTTATCTTTTTTATCTTATTTTTTATCTTTTTTATCTCGTGTTTTATCTTTTTTATCTTAATTTCCGTCCATTTCATCTTGTTCTCTGTCTTCTCCGTCTCCGTGCTGACAGACAATGACAACAACGATCAGACGCAGAGCTTGTAGAATAACGTCGCGAACACCTTCGCGTCCGTTGTCAGATTGTTCAGATCGCAATATTCGTTCGGCTGGTGCAGCGAGCCGCCGCCGCATTGCCAAACGTACGCATTATAACCCGCAAGTCTGAAAAAGTTGGCGCATGTCCCTCCTCCGACGCCCACGGTCTCCGGTTCCTTGCCGACGACGGACGATATCGAGTCGCGGAGCGCCATGAACTCCGGGCAGTTCGTATCGGACGGTCTTCCGGACCGCGTCCTCTGTACCACCGTTACGGTTATTTCGGCACCGGTCATCTTCTTCCATTCGGCACCCGTTTCCTTTGCATAGGCTATCAGATCGTCCGGGTCGTATTCCGGTAAGAGGCGGATGTCCAGCCAAAATTCGTGATAGCCCGGGATCGTGTTTATGTTGCCCACGGTCGCAATACTCTTGGTCGGCTCGAAGGTCGACGCCTGCGGTCTGAACAGTTCGTTCTTCGCCGAATATTTTTTCTCCAGTTTATCGAGAACGTCGACCAGCATCTTTGAGCTCACGCGGTATGCGTTCAGCCCGTTGTGCGGTGTCGATCCGTGCGTCTGTTTTCCTTCCACCGCGAATTTCAGCCAAACGAGGTGCTTCTCCGCGACCTCCACCATCGTTCCTCCGGGGACCCCCCAGTCGGGTACCACAAAGACATCGTCGGGATCGAAGAGACCGGCGTTTATCAGGTACTCGATGCCCATCGCGCTTGTCGTCTCCTCGTCGGCGACTATCGCAAGGCCGATGGAACGTTTTGATAATTTACCCTGTTCGAAGAACTTCGCCGCATAGATCGACGATAATATCGCCTGACCGTTGTCCTCGGTCCCGAGACCGTATATCTTTCCCTCTTTCACAACAGGCTCGTACGGCGGGGTCCTCCATTCGTCGAGATCCCCCGGGAGCACCGTGTCCAGATGGGATATTATCCACACCGTTCCCTTCCCCTTGCCGTTCTTCTTCGCGAGTATGTTCGGTCTCATTACCGACGGGTCATGAGCATCCTTGACGTCAATGCGTTCAACGCTGTCGAATCCTTTCAAAAATTCCATGACCCTGTCCGCTCTGTGCCCTTCGCCCTTGCCGCCGTTGAGCGGCCCGATGGCGGGTATGCGTATCATGGCCATCATGTCCGATGTCATATCGTCGCGCGATGCGTCTATTTTCTTCAGGATGCCGGCAAGCTGCATACCACTGTGACGACCCTGACAGTTATAAATCTGTCCATGCGCCCGCCGGGCGCATGAGATTTATAATCCCGTGTGCATGCGATCCTCATGAAAAACGATATGGCCCTTGCCTATTGCCTGACGGCAGTGTTCCCGATATTGGTGGTCGGTCTGATCGCCATACTGTTCTACGCGCCGGAGGAGGATCTGCTCACCTATTGCGCCGTCTACGTACCGCTCGCGGCAATTGCTTCGGGGCTCTCCGCCCGCCGCGCATTCACGACCATCCTGTCCGTCGGGGAAAATGAAAGGATGCCGAAGGACCGCAAGATGATCATAGATCTCATGACCCTCACCCTTCCCCTGGTGTTCGTACTGGTCGCCGTTGTGTTCCTGTTCGTCGAGTGACGGTCAGTAACGGCGAAGTATCATCGTCACCGCGTTTCCGCCGCCCAGACATAACGTTCCGAGACCGACGTCCTTCTGACGGTCGATCATCGCGTGAAGCAGCGTCGTTATGACACGTGCGCCGGAGCACCCTATCGGATGACCCAGCGCAACGGCGCCGCCGTTGACGTTGAATATCTCGTCCGGGACGTTCAGTCCCTTCTGCACCGCCAGCGAGGCTGACGCAAATGCTTCGTTGTGCTCGAAAAGATCAATATCGTCAATACTCATCCCCGCCTTCCTGAGGACATGCTTCGTGGCCGGTATCGGCGCTTCCATGACGTGTTCCGGTACAACACCGCGCTCTCCGTACGCCTCGATCGTCGCCAGCGGCCTCAGGCCGTGCTCCTTTGCGTACGATGCGGACGCTATCACAAGCGCGGCCGCCCCGTCGCTCAGCTGCGATGCGTTACCGGCTGTGACGACGCCGCCGTCCTTGAACGCCGTCCTCAGTTTCGACAGCGCCTCAACGGTCGTGTCGTCCCTCACACCCTCGTCCGCGTCGACGATGATGTCGCCTTTCTTTTGTTTGATCGTTATCGGTGTCATTTCCTTTTTGAACTTCCCGCTCTTGGCAGCGGCGGACGCCTTCATGTGGCTCTCATATGCGAAACGGTCGCTGTCCGCACGCGATATGCCGAACTTGTGCGCGGTTATCTCTGCGGTATGGCCCATGTGCATGTCATTGAAGATATCCCAAAGACCGTCGTGGACCATTGCATCCTTTATCGTTTGGTCGTTGAGCTTGTAACCCCATCTGGCGCCGGGCATGAGGTACGGGGCGCTGCTCATGTTCTCCATGCCGCCCGCTACGATCACGTTGTGCTGCTTCGCCGATATCGCGTCGGCCGCGAACATCGCCGCCTTCATCCCGGAACCGCATACCGCGTTCACCGTCGTCGCCCCTATCTCTACGGAGAGCCCCCCGTGCACCGCCGCCTGCCTCGCCGGGTTCTGACCGAGACCCGCCGACACGACGTTGCCCATTATGCACTCTTCAACGGCGTTGGCATCGATGCCTGCGCGTTTCACCGCTTCCCGGACGGCTATCGCCCCGAGCTCCGTTGCTTTGATGTCTGCCAGCGTCTTACCGTATTTGCCGATCGGCGTTCTCGCCGCACTGAGGATCACGACCTTGTCCATGATGTCACCGGAACCGCTTATTTTGTGACCGTATATATTACTGTCGGTCATACACTACGACTATTGACGAACTCAACCCTTTGTTCCTCTTTCATCCTTTTCAGCGGTCTTGAAAGATGACGTCTCGCGGATGTGGGCGGTTCGTACCATCCCGGGACGACCCATCTCACTTCCTTTTTCATGACCGGTGCGTCGGACGCGGTGCGGCAGTCCCTGCACCTGTATCCCTTGTCTTTACCTACGGAGTGCATGCGCCTGCCGCATCCGCATACCGGGTTGGATGTCTTGGTGTGACTTTCCGCAAGCGATATCACCTTCACCTTTTCCGCGTTGAGCGTCCTCGGCTGCTCCCGAAGTTCGCCGATCACGGATATCCTGTCCCCGGGTATGAGATTGTCGAACAGCATCCTGAACTCCTTTGACGGCTCGTACGCGGCGCACGTGACCGTTCCGTATGCTGTATCAATATCCATCAGCGTGTGGCCGCCCCGCATGCGTCTCGCATGCGTCCGGACCGTCCCCTCCGCCTCGTACGAACTGTTCTCGATGAGTTCGGAGGCGTCGCGTATGACGTGATCGTCCGTCCCCTGATTTGTGAGGAACGTCACCCATCGTTCCGTCTTCTCGGTGCGGAGGTGCATTGACGCCTTTACGGTCTCCTCCTCGTCATCCCCTCTGAGCCCGAACAGCACCGGACAGGGTGTCGACGGGACCATCGCCACCTTTTCCGCTCTTTCTTCCCAACTGTTGAACGTGCCCGGGAACAGGGAGTCCATCTCTCTGACCGAGTCTGCGTCGACCCGTCTTGCGGAACCCCATCTTTCCCTTTCGCGGTATGCGATCACCTCATACGTGCTGTCGGCGGGCTCCCACGCCATGGCGCACGCCGCGCCGATCAGTCCGCGACCGCATCCCATCTCGAACGTTCCGGCGCCGATCCTGTTCAATTCGTCCCTCACGCGTTCCATGGGAACGATCCTTCTCACTCCCTCCCAATAGAGAGAGGCATCGGGTCTTTTTTCCGATACTATGAGACCGGGATCGGAACCGTCCGAGCGGTTGCGCCCGATCACCGGAACAATTCTGTTGATGATGTCGTTCCGGTCCGGCTCCCGTTCCGCAGCGGAGGTGAAACAATAGATCTCCTTCCCGCCGATGACGCCGATGCGTTTCCTTCTCCCGGTGCCTTCGCCCACCCGGAGCGTAAGCGCCCCGTTGCCCCGGGTCTTCCACGGAACCGCAGGGTTCAGACGCACTAACCGCGGGTTTCCGATGATGTCCGTGTCCGAGAGCTCGCGGATGATCTCCGTCAGAAGGTACGTGGTACAGTTCCCGGTACGGGAGTCGGTGTCGTCGACCGCTATGTGCACAATCACACCAAGATGCAGCTCGTATAAATCTCATGCGCCCGTGCCGGTTTCGTGTTCAAACCAACCGTTGCACTCAGGGTCTGCCGGATCGGACGGTTAGGGTACGAAGCTGCTCAGACGCCGCGCTCGGACATTATGATCTTTATTTCCTGTTCGTTCGTTCCGACCATCGCCTTGCCGAGGTCTTCCGATACTTCCGCGAGTATCTTCGGATTATTGTAATTGGCCACTGCTTTCACGATCGCCGCCGCCCTCTTGCCCGGGTTGCCGGAGCTGAATATCCCCGATCCCACGAAGACGCCGTCGGCGCCCAGCTGCATCATCAGTGCCGCGTCCGCGGGTGTCGCGACGCCCCCTGCCGCAAAGTTGGGGACCGGCAGCCTACCGTACCTGTGCACATAGAGCAAAAGATCGTACGGCACGCGGAGCTCCTTTGCCTCCACGGAAAGTTCGTCCTCCCTCATCGCTTTGATCCTGGCCATGTCGGCGTTCATCTTCCTCATGTGACGGACCGCCTGAACGACGTCCCCCGTTCCCGCCTCGCCCTTGGTCCTCATCATGGCCGCGCCTTCGTTTATACGGCGCAGCGCCTCGCCGAGGTCCCTGGCGCCGCATACGAAGGCTGTCCTGAATTTCTTTTTGTCAACGTGATACGTATCGTCGGCCGGCGAGAGAACTTCGCTCTCGTCTATGCAGTCCACGTTTATTGCTTCGAGTATCTGCGCCTCCACGAAGTGTCCTATGCGTACCTTCGCCATGACCGGTATCCTCACCGTCGCCTGTATCTCCCTGATCATCTTGGGATCGCTCATCCTTGATACTCCGCCCGCCGCCCTTATGTCGGCCGGTATCCTCTCAAGCGCCATTACCGCGCGTGCTCCGGCGGCCTCTGCGATCTTTGCCTGTTCCGGTGTCGTAACGTCCATTATCACTCCGCCCCTCAGTCTCTCCATGAGGCCGGAATACTCAGAATACTTGGTCCTGACCATGTTGCTCGGAAATAAGAGAAGAGGCGGATGTATATATTTGTCTGCCCGCGGCGGCCCTCGGGCCCGGGGTGCGCTCCGCACCCCCGGGCTGTGTCCTCAACATCTTGAACCGTATTGTTGTCGGTATCGTCACCATATGCTGCTTACGATGATCTTGTCGGCAAAGAACATATTGCCGTCCGACGAGAACGATCCGATCACCTTGCAAAGCGCCGGCGTGCCGGGCATCTTTGATCCGTAAAAACATCTGTACTCATTTCCTTCAAGGTCGGTCAGGGTGAACACCGTCCCGTTCTGCGTCTGCGACGGGTTCGATATCATCCCTTCCATCTCCGTGATCCCGTTGCCGTTGACGGTGTCCGTGTTGAACGACCCTATCGCGCAAACCAACGCGATCATGCACACCGAGGCCAGCGAGAACAGCACGTATCTGTCTTCTATCAATCCGCTCATGTGTCATTCATTGTACGATCCGTTTATAATACCGGGCAGTACAGTTAGTGTAACACCCCCACCCCATCGTTTCCGGTGGAACTTTCTTCCGCGACAGCATCAACCGAGCTGACCTATCGCAAATATCACAGCGACCGCGCCGACCATTGCGGCGAGGCAGAGACCGATCACGGCCCATCCGCTTAGCTTCTTCTTTTTCATTTCGATACCGTCCGTTTTTGATGAGTTATAGAATACAGATATTAAATGAACGCTGTTCCCGCCGGGCGTCATGGGAAGTGATTAATAGTCGGTGTCGCCTCCATGGGAAACTGGGGTTGGGCGATAACATTTCCGGTAGAAGGTGCCTGAATGGAAAGACCAGAGAACGAAGGACAGGAGAAAGAGAAAAAGAGAACGATATTCGGTAAGCATATCGACAAGAGGAACAAGATCGTAAAAGATAAGAGATTCCTTCAAACATCGTATATTCCGGAGGTCCTTCCGCACAGGTCCGACGACATAGATTCCATCGCGGCGATAATCGCATCGGCGTTCCAGGGCGACAGACCGTCGAACATACTGATATTCGGAAAACCGGGAACCGGAAAGACGGCGGTCATGAACTTCATCGGTAAGGAACTGCAGAAGGAGGATCCGGAAGGAGATAACTGCGTTTACATATACACCAACTGTCAGATCGTCGACACTCAATACGGGATACTTCAGAACATCGGCAATCAGATAATCAAGGATTTTGAAAAACGTATACCGACGGGATGGAGTCTGGAGAAGGTCTATTCCGAAGCAAAGAATTACATCGACGAACAGAAGAAGGTGTTCGTCGTCGTTCTCGATGAGATCGATCGTCTCGTATACAAGAGCGGTGATGATGTCCTTTATCATTTGTCAAAGATCAACGAGGATCTGAAATTCTCCAAGCTTTCTTTGGTGGGGATATCCAATGATACGAAGTTCACGGAATTTCTTGATCCGAGAGTAAAGAGCAGATTGGGAGAAGAGAAGATGATATTCTACCCGTATGACGCTCAGCAGCTCGGCGACATATTGAGAAGCAGAGCGGAGCATGCATTCGAGGACGGGATGCTGGAGGAAGGCGTAATATCATTGTGCGCAGCGTTGTCCGCGAAAGAGATGGGCGACGCCAGAAGGGCGTTGGATCTTCTGAGGATCGCGGCGGAGATAGCGGAGAGGAGCGGTGACACAACTGTAGCAGAAGCTCATGTGAGATCCGCCAAGAACAAGATAGAGTTGGATATTGTAAGCGAAACGGTGAAGGCGCTCACCCCTCAATTGAAGATAACATTGATGAGTGTCATATACAATACAAAAGAGGACAACAAGACGATGACCACCGGCGATGTATACTCAACATACAAAGAGATATGTCTCATCCTTAACGAAACGGCACTTACGCAGAGAAGGGTCACCGATTTTATTTCGGAGCTGGACATGTTGGGATTGATACATGCCCGGGTGAGGTCGTTCGGAAGAGCGGGAAGAACGAAAGAGATAGAATTGAGCATCCCGTCGGAGACCTGCAAATTACTGGAGGACGATGAGTCCATGAGACCGCTGAGGACGCACAGACCGCCGAAACAGACAACGCTCTCATGCTGATCATTCCGCAACTGGAATAAAAAGTTCCACCGGAAACGGTGGGGTGGGGGTGTCACTTCCGACGGCTTTTGATCACTGTCGCCGTCTTACAAACGATGAGGATCGACGCGATCATCAAAACGAACACCGCCACCAACGATATCACGCTGTTGGACGGGATCTGATCGGTGTTGTTCCCTGTCAGATATAATTTTATGCAGCCGAGCCAGGGCACCTCGTGCGCCGCCACCGCGATGATGCGGTCCTCGCTCACGATCCTGTTCATTGAGATGGATGAATAGTTCTGATCTATGTCCGGATTGGTGCGCCCGTCCCCCATTGTTATATATCCCTTAGGCACCGACGTCAGCTTATCAAGATCGGCAGTGAATTTCTTCCCCGCCCATCCGAAGTCCTCAAATCTCAATTTTCCGCTCATCTCTCCGAACGTTGCGTCATCGACCTCGCCGCCCGGTATGTCGTTATAATACCATTCCCCGCCGTAACCCTTCAGCGACGGGATGTTCCACGTTATCCCGTCATCGTTCAATTCGATGTACAGTACGGCGCGGTGTATTATCGTCCGACCGTCGGGATTCTTATACAGTATGACATCTCCGTGATCACCGAACTTCTTATATCCGGTCTGATGGCCTTCCACATACGTCACTATATTCATTTTGGAAGGGTCCCTGACGATCACCATGTCGCCGGTGTCTATTATCCCGATCTCCGATCTCTCGGAATGGCTCATGCTCCTTGATTCGACGGTGTAGAACGGTGCGTTGGTCCCGGAGTAAAGCAAAAGGCCTGCGTATGCGGTGACGAACAGCGCCGCGGCTGCTACAACGGCTATGATCGTGTTCCGCGTATCCTTTTCCACGGGACACCGTACACAGTGACAATTAAAAAAAGGCTCGGAAGATGCATATACCATTCCGTTGTTTAACGGAGCATGAACAGACCGGACAACGACACCTACTTCATGGAGATGGCCCAGCTGATCTCAAAAAGGTCAACGTGCGTCAGGCGCCGGGTGGGCGCCGTCATTGTTAAGGATAAACGAGTCCTGACAACGGGCTACAACGGCTCCCCGAAGGGAACGAGGCACTGCGAGGACCACGGCTGCATAAGGGAACAGCAGAGCGTCCCGTCAGGTACGAGACACGAACTGTGCAGAGGCGTGCACGCGGAACAGAACGCGGTCATCCAGGCGGCGTATTTCGGGATAAGCATAGACGGCGGGACGATATATACGACAACATACCCATGCTCAATGTGCGCCAAGATCCTGATCAACGCCGGGATAAGGGAAGTGGTGTATTCGGACAGCTACATGGACGACCTTTCCCGCAGACTTTTCGAAGAGACGAACGTGGTCGTAAGGAAGTTCCCGTCCGTTGCGGACTGACGATATAATTAAATTATAAATAGGGTCACGGTTACGCTTAAGTAGGAACAGCACCATCGGGTTGGCAAATGGGTCGGGGAGAGTAACTTGAGCCGAACGGACATACTTACAGAAATCAAGAAAGCCGAGGCAGATGCGGCCGCCACACTCGAGAGGGCCGAAGCAGAAAAGAAGGCGTCGATAGCCAACGCCCGCAGGGATTCCGTTGATAAGATACAGGCAGCGGAGGCAAAGATGCGCGCCTCATCGGAGGCCAAGATATCCAAGAAGAAGGATGAGCTGGCGGCCGAGCGCGACAAGATACTGAGCGTCGGTGCCGCCGAGGCCAAAAAATTGGAAGGATCGGCCGCGGCAAAGACATCCAAGGTCAAAGACTTTTTGAATAAAGAATTTGAGAGGACCCTCAATGTTGCTTCCTGAGCGGATGAGTAGGATCGTTGTCGCCGGCAACAAGTCACGCATTGACGAGGCGATAGACGTATTGTACGAGATCAAGGCGATCCACCTGATAGACCACGCCACCGGACAGGACGAGGGATTCTCGATAGGTGCTCCGAGGCCGTACACAGGGAAAACGTCGGAAAGGCTGCTTTCCCTCCGGGCGGCGGAGAAGGAGTTGGGCATAGACCCGGAGAAGGACGAGCTGGATGAGCCGGTCTCTGTGAAGGAGGTCCGTGCCAAGATATCGTCGAACCGCGTGGAATCCATTGTTGAAGATGTTTACAAGGTGCTTGACAGAAAGAACGCGATACTTCAGAAGCTGGCGGACGAGACCGCGAGGATGGACGATCTTTCGGCGGTAGCGACCATTCCGGTGCCTCTCGAGCTGTACAAAGGCTATGCGTCGCTGGCGGCACTGGTCGGTACCGTGAAGGGAGACCCGACGGGATCGCTTTCGGTCATAAAGGATTCGGAACTGTTCGTTTCCGGCGGCGACAAGAAGGGTGAAAGGAGAGTCATGGCGCTGTTCGTCAGGAAGAGCGAAAGAGAGGACGCATTACGTATCCTCGCCGGATCGGAATTTACGGAGATGCCCGTCCCCGACGGTACGGGATCCGCATCCGAAGCGGTCGCTGCGGCAGGGGCGAACATAACGGCACTGAAAGCGGAGCTCGCCGAGACGGAAAAGGAACTCGCCCTGCTGAAAGAGAAGCACGCCAACGACATCATCGCGTTGGATGAGGAATTATCAATAGAAGAGATGAAGGGCAGCACCCCGCTGCACATCGCAACGAGCGAGTTCTCGTTCGTAATAGACGCATGGGTCCCGACCGGTAAGGTAAGCGGGATCGTCGCACAGTTGGAAAAAGAACTGGGCAGTAATGTTTACATCGAGGTGCAGGAGGACCGCACGAGGGACCTGCACGAGGTTGACCATGCGGAGGACAGGTTCAAGGTCACACCCACAAAGATGAACAACGGGAACTACGCGAAGCACTTCGAATATCCCGTGAAGCTCGTGGACGTCCCGAAATATCAGGAGATAGACCCGACGATAGTGCTGAGCATATTCTTCCCGCTGTTCTTCGGACTGATGGTCGGTGACGTAGGATACGCCATACCGTTCATCGTACTGGGCGCATACGGATTAAAGACAGCGAAGAACAAGGATTTCCGCGCGATCGCGACGGTACTGTTCTTCGGAGGACTGTGGGCGTTCATATTCGGATTCTTCCTGTTCGGGGAGATGTTCGGAATGCACTTCTACGGCGACTTTGACGGCACTTCGCACACATGGGCATCCCTGCTCGGATTAACATATCCGGAGTGGTTCGTGAATATATTCCCTGACCACGGGCACGGCCTGAGCAAGCTGCATCAGGTCCCGATGCTCCTGAAGGTGAGCGTGTACATCGGTGTGATGCACATACTCCTCGGGTTCATCATCGGCTTCATCAACGTCAAGATGCAGCACGGCGCAAAGGAGGCGTTCATGGAGAAGGGCGGATGGATCATGACGTTCGTCGGTCTTGTGATCCTCTGCTGGGCGATAACGGATGCAATGATACAGGGCAACGACATGAACATCCCCATACTGGCAATAGGCCTTGTCCTGTTGATCGCGGGTGTGGTCGTCGCCATAAAGAAAGAAGGAGGGATAGCGGCCCTTGAGGTCCCGTCGCTCTTCGGTAACATACTTTCATACACACGTATAACGGCCATAGGCGTCGGCAAGGCAGGCATGGCGCTGGCGTTCAATTTCATATCCATAACCCTGATAGGCGCCGGGTTGGGAGGGATCGCAGGGATAGTCATAGGACTGTTGCTGTTCTCGTTCCTGCATCTGGTGGTCTGGACCCTGGCGATACTCTCCGCAGGACTGCACGCCTTAAGGTTGCACT
>Ga0209737_10001443_pt1 | contig 17071 bp, 12 predicted proteins | sample TergutCu122P3_FD_187284 | JGI IMG/M metagenome (GOLD analysis project Ga0209737, IMG submission 187284) | Cubitermes ugandensis P3 segment gut microbial communities from Kakamega Forest, Kenya - Cu122 P3 (SPAdes) (version 2) | ecosystem: Host-associated > Arthropoda: Insects > Digestive system...
TGACGGCCGCGAGGAAAGCTCTGTCGGGATGACGCTCTCGCAGTTGGCAAAGCTGATGAAAGATTTCGAATGCTATAACGCAATGAACTTTGATGGCGGCGGATCAAGCGTGATGTATGTTAACGGCAAAATTGCCAACACGCCCGCAGGCTCAAGGGAAGGCATAGCGATTTCAAACGCGCTTACAATAAGAGAAATCAAAGGTTAAGACGCCGCGAGCCTCATCAACATCTGTAATTGCCCACCTTAAGGGCTCAATTTCGCGCTCCTTGAAAACGCTCTCAACAAAATCGAGAGTAATTTCCCTCTCAGGGGCCCCCTCGAAGTTCGCCTTAAAATTTTCGCTCAAAATTTCCATATCGCAATTGTAGCAGAACTGGCAAATTTTTGCTTGCCCGAGTTTTTTAAAACACAGTAAGTTAAGTTAGGGTGTTAAATTATGCAAGTAAGCTTCGGAAGCTTTATACCGACACGCGTTATGCTCTTGCAGAGAGATGCCTCAATGCCGAAAGACGTGAGCGGCACTGAAGCCGCAAATGATATCTTAGCTTTACTTTGTGCGGATTTGAGAAATGATGAAGATTCACCAAGCGCGCCTTCGGTTGAGCGTCACAGGGAACTTTTTCTGGGCTCTGTACCAAGCTATGTCTATCCGGTTCAAGTGTATAACAAAGAAAGTACTCCCGACCAAAATGTAACAACGCTGGTTGTTGAAGATGAAAAAAATCCCGCCATGACAACGAAATACATATTAACGGGCGGAGATACGAGATACGTATACGATATGGGCTCCCTTTTGAGGCGTCGGTCTGAACCATGGCGGTACGGAAGAAGCGAGCCGTTTGAAGAAGGGGAGGCTGGACAACTAAAGGCAAAAGCCACGATGGAAAGACAAAAAAGTTTGAGAGCAATGGTTGAGGAACACGCTTTTCCGAAAACTCTGGTTGTCTCTGCAACAGAGCTTGACCCCGATGGGAAAACAAAAGGAAGTAAATACATGGTTCAAGATATCAAATTTGTCGAAAATCCAAACCCTGGCTTGGATTTCACCGCATAAATAAGGTTTAAATTAAAAGGAATTAAATGCAAATAAGTTTTGGAAAATTAATTCAAACAAAAATTTATGTAAACGGCGAACAGGTAAAAGGTGATGAAGCCGCCGACATTACAAATCGAATATGTAAAGTTTTGAAAAAAAAGAAAGGGGAGACCGAAAAGTTAGTCTGGGGAGAAGGCGCAAGAAAATATTTTGAAGATAATGTGCCGGATTATAAGCGCATTACGGAAGAAGACGTATTTTATGACAGAGAAAAGACACCAAAGGCAAATGTGACGTCCGTTAACATCTGGGGCCTCGGGTCAGAAAGATTTTTGGTAACAGGCGAGGATATTCAAAAGGAGAAAGAAATCGGGGACAATTATCGTTACAATGTCAGAACCAATAGACGGATTATAGCAGAAAGCCACTGGTATCCCAAACGCCAGAAAAAAGCCGCTCAAGACCGTGAAGCGGCAAGAAAGGCCGCCGGCAAAAGACATCAGGATGATTTAAGAACACTATTTTGGGAACAGGGGCTCGACAAGTTTTTAGAAATCAAAGTAAAAACTGCCCTGCCGCCCAAAAAACCGAAGAAAGTTTACGAGCAGATATCCCTGTTCAAACCGGTAAAAAAACCGTACAAAACTGAAAAAAGCGAACAACAGCCGGAGCGTAAATATTATAGATTTGAATCGATGACCTTCAGGCCGGAAACTCTGGTTGCACCTCCTATGCCGCCAACCCAGACATTATTTTGTGAAGCTTAGCGGTATTGCAGAATACAACAAATCAGGCACAGATGAAATCCGTGCCTGATTAATATTTTTTATCAGATGATTATTCTTCGACGATAATAACGCTTACCGGACAAGCGTCAGCCGCTTCCTTAACGCAGTCTTCATTGCCCGCAATAGCTGCATTATTTACAACAACGGCAACATCTTCAACTTTAAAAACGGCCTCGCAAAACGATTCGCACGCTCCGCAGCAAATACAACCATCTTCAATAGTAACTTTCATTTAAGTCTCCTTATTAATACAACTTACAAATTATATAGGTAATAGAAAATATTTGCAAGAGGGATAGCTATAGAAAGAATTTTATACACAAAGTATATACTGTTGGCTTTACAAAACTTAATAAAATATTCTTTTTTTGGCAATTTTACTAGAGGGGGGTACTTTATATAAGTATATATAGATTATATACAGTAGAGCAACTAAAGGAGAATGATTATGGGCAACAAGATCAACGCAGCACAGTACCACGATTTTCAAAGAAGAATGAACGCGTTACTGGACAGGCGCGGACGTAGTGGCAAAATTGAAACATACAAAAACACAGGCAACAGCCCACTCAATTACGTTAAAAGGTTTAACGACAGGGTAGTTAACTGTAAGTATAACAGCGGAGAAATAATTGCCAAAAGTTTTGACTCGCTACTGGACCTTAAACTTCAAGATGATTTAGCGGCACTTATAGACAAACATAAAATTAGAAGCTACCAAGAGCTCTGGAAAGGCGACACTAAAAAGAGTAAGGCATTTATAGAAGACTTGAAAGCTGCAGGCATTCGTATTGACGCAATGACCGATGATTGGTCGAGTGTCAGAAACCCAAGACGCGGAAACCGCCTCTGGCAGGTCTCCAGGGTAGATAAAGACGGTAATGTTATTAAAGATGAAAACGGCAACCTCGCCCAGTTTAAATTTAAAGACTTTGGCGGCGACGGCGTACTTTGCAAAAACGAAATATATGTAAACGAATTGTTGAAAATTGCAGGCTACGAGTGTAAGACAAGCTTGAATTTATCAGATGAAGAACTTGCTAAAATATCAAGCCTGGAAGGAACGGCAAGTGATACTAACCTCGGGCAACAGCTAATGGGCAACATGGCAGACATAGAAGTCAAGAAACAACAGGAGGCGATGATTGAACAAATGAGAGACCAGGCCGGCTACAAGTTTGACCCCAAGACAGGCGAAATGCTTAAACTTGACCCTGCGACAGGTGAATATGTCAAAGAAGGCAACACAGGCAGAAACTCAGACACAAGACAAAAAGTTACATTGGTAAGATTCCAACAGCTTGTTGAAGAACTTCTTAAAGAGAGTAGAGATAATAATGGCGAAGCAACAATGACCGAAAGAGAAGCCGTAGAAAAAATCAGCGAGAAATATGTTCCCGACGTGGCAAGCGGCGTCATAATGATAAAAAATACTCTTGTAAGAAGATAGACATTTTAAATTATAAAAGCCGGCCCGAAAGCCGGCTTTTTAGTGCAAAAACACTATTTTTTCTTTTTTCTAAGTAATATCTCCGCGGTTTTTTGCTTTATACTCAGAGCCATTTTTTCACCCTCCGCTCTGAGTTGACCCATTATCACAATAGTATCTTCTTCAGCATTTTCATTGTTGATATTTAACCCGATTAGAGATTTTCTCAAATAATCGATTTCTCTCTCGTGGCGGTCTATGATAGCTATAACTTCCTCGGTTTCCGAGTCTGAAAATTTAAGCTTGCGCCTTAAATCGCTCCTGATTTTTTGCCTGATTTTCTTTCTTTCTTTTGAAGTATCAACCGATTGTTCTTCATTATTTTCACCATTTTCATCATCATCTTCTTCATCTTCTTCATTTAAAAAGTCAAAATAGCTCATCACTTCCTCCTTTATGTTCAAACCTGTATTGCGAGACCCAATCGGCTCCGTGTTTGTCAATGTACAGGAACAACAGCTCCCTGTAGCCCAAATGAAGCGCCAGCGCGTTTCCGTAAAATTTATGGCATTTTGTTGAACATAAGTCCATCATCTCTTTAAGCTCCGCTTTTGTCATACCGACAGCCTCGTAAGAATAGGTCGGCGAAAATTCGGATTCTTGTTTTGTTTCACCGACAACGCCGTAAAACGTGGGGTCTTCCCTTAGTTTTGTATGCTTGCCCATTGTGAACATGCTTTTTCCGTATATGTTAATTATATCGGTGTTTGCGCAAAGCATGTCAATTGTTTGCATTGCTTCTTCTTTTGTTTCGGCGGGAAACCCGAAGAAAATAAAGGCAAAATTAAAAACACCGGCTTCCCTTGAGGCTCTAAGTATATTCAGGCGGTTGTCAATATCTATGCCTTTATTAATTAATTTCATAATCCTTTTTGAGCCCGACTCAACACCCCACAGAACCATCCTGAGACCCGCACTGACCGCTTTCTGGAGCAGTTCTTTTGAAAATTCGCTTTCAAGGCGTCCGTTGCAAAAATAAGTTATTTTCAAATTTTCATCAAGCAGCCTTTGAGACAGCGCTTCCATATATTTCGGGCTTATTGCCTCATCAATAAACTCAAACTTCGTAATGCCGTATTTTTCTTTCATTTCTTTAAGCTGGTCAATTAATTTATCCAGATTTTTGACATTATAAAACTGACCGAAGTCGTGGTCGCAAAAGCTGCATTTCCGCCAGTAACAGCCGCGCGAAGTTTGAAAGGGGAAAATAATATCCGGAGTTAAATATTTATCAAGTTCAAGACCTTCAAGGCTTACATTTTGCATATCATCAAGCTTCAAGGGTTCGGCTTTCTTGTTTATTTTCAACTCGCCGTCTTTAACATAGACAAGGTTTGAAGCTTCCTCAATCGGGATTTTGCCGTCAATATATTTTGCCAGCTCCATTACCGGAGTTTCACCTTCTTCAACAAGAACCGAGTGGGCAAAAATGTCAAAAAATTCTTTATGCTTTTCAAACGCTTCAATAACACGCCCGAAGAAGTTGCCGCCGATGTTTATGTGTGCTTTTGTTGAATTTTTGAGCATATTAGCGATTGTTAGTCCCGGAACAATCTGGCTTGATGAATTTATTGAAATGCCGATGCAGTCATATTCCTCTTTGACAATTTCGGGCAGAATTTTCTCGTAATAATCCAAAAACATGTTTGTGTCTTTATTAAAAACATAGTATTTGATTGTTTCATAATCAAGCTTAAAAAACTGATTATAATAATCGTTGATTGAAATTTTCGAGGGGAAATAAGGTATAGAAGCTATTTCAAGCGCACTGTCAATTATATTTGTCAACATCAAAACCATCTCGGGATTATAAAACCCTTCTTGCAATTTAAAACTCTCAACGGCTTGTTCAATTAAACCCGGAACATTTTTTATAGCCTCTTCGTTTTCCTGAAAATATTTTTTTATCATCCCGTATTTCGCAATTTTGTTTTGCATATCGAAAGTGTAATCTTCAAAAGCTTTTGAGGGGTTGTAAACGCCAGAAATTGTTTTTAGGGTTTCCTTCTGGCTTTCTTGTGCCTTTTTAATCGCGCCCTCAAGATATTCTTTAGTCAGGATGTGGTTGTAAAAGTTTATGTTCAAATCCATAATAGAAGCTTTGTATTCGCTTTCCCTGAATTGACCGAGCAGAGTCGGTATCGCAAAGTGGGGGCTTGTGGGCATCCATTGCGGCGGAAACAGCAGCAAGATTTTCATAATACTTCCTTTTATAGCTATAGCGATAATTTATTATACACTTTTATGTGGCCTGTGGGAACAAATAAAAAGGTGGCTTCGGTATATCAGCTCAATTCCTTAAACACGTGATTAAAGACTTTGTTTACAGACTTGGTGTTTTCTTGCCAAGCACATACGTAAGCCCGCCGTTTAATGCTGTACCGTTTCTGCCACAGCTGCGTACCATGGTCTGGAAGAAACCGCTGAAGTTGTCTGTGAAGAGTTTTTGAACACCCGCTCCGTATTGGACATATGCCCTTGTCGCAAGCTCGGGGAGGGCTACATCATTTGCTTTGAATCTTGATTCTCCCATAATGTTCCACCAGCCTGATACGCTGAGGTATGGCTGCCAGCCGTTTCCTAAATTAGCTATAAGTCTTACTTCGGGCGCTACTGTTATTGTATGTATGGGCGAGCTGTGTATTCTTACGCCGGAGGCTGCCGTGTAATCAAAGGTATTGATAAATGAATAACCTGCAAGCATACTCGGCTGGAGTATATACTTACTTTCCTTAAAGTGCAGGTTGTATCCTGCTTTTGTTGCGGTGCCTGCCATTAAGGTTGCAAAGTCATCATAGCCGTACATTGTATTGGCTCTTCCCGCAAGTGCCCCTGCGTTTGCGGTTAAGCCTGCAAAGAAGTTTCTTTTGAATACTGAGCCGGTGAGACCGAGAGTGCCGCCGTTTTGATATACGCCTATACCTTCATATGCTTGATGAGAGCCGTTATAGCCTGCGTATATTCCGGTCATCCCCTGCCAGCCGTTTTTCAGGTCAAATAATTGGGAATCACCGCCAAAATATGAACCATATTCAATATTTGACACTTCGGGTCCTCTTCTTAATTTTACTTTTTCAAATATTGCATATGGCTGATACCACACATTTGTGCCTTCATATCTGTCTGCTTCCTGAGGGATATATGCCATACCTCTGCTTTGAGCGGATGCATATTTATTATTGTATTTTGACATTGAGTTAAATTTAAAAGAATTCATATACGCAACCGTTTCGAGAGTTTTAAAGCCGTGCTGGTATGAAGCCATTTGCGTAAATAATGCTCCTGTCTGCGCGGCAATAGCAGGACTTAAAACAGAAGGGTTGAAATCATTATGGTTTCCGGATCTTCCGCCGTCAAATGTCAGAATTCCGTTTGCATCATTATAACTTACATCGTATTTATATATCGGAGTATACACTTTTTTTGCACTGTTATCCAATGTTATATGCCCCATTGCGTCACTATCAGCTATTAATAAATCCGTTTGAGTATCAGACTGTGTATGGGTCAGAATGTTAAATCCTGTAAGATTAATTTTTTGACTGCCGCCCGGGGTTCCTTCAAATGTATCTGAAGTTTCATTTTGTAAATCTACATCCATTTTGACATTAAGGGTATTATCCAGAACAAACTTATCCATTTTTACCTTGTCTAAGTTATTGTTATTTGATATGTCAAGAAGTTGATTACCTCCTGCTATTACATTTATCGGCACTCCAAAATAATTAAAGTTTTTCCCGAGCTTCACTGTGCCATTATAGAAATTGACTGCGTTATCACTTCCCGTGTTACCAAAGCCTGACATATTAGCATTTAATACTATTGTTCCATCTGTCGGAGCATTGATTGAGGGGTCTTTTGCGTTACCTGTCCATGGTTTGTTGATATTTATTACATTGTTGTCAAGTGTTGATGTTATTGAGTCGTTGAAGATTATTGATTTATCTGGTGCGGTGTTGAGGTTGAGGTTGGGGGCGTTGGCTTCAGTAGTGTTGCCTTCTAGGTGGATTGCGTTAGAAACTTTTGTTACACCGCTGTCAGTTGATACGTAGTTTCCGCTAAATAGTACATCTTTATTCCGTGCAACTAAATTTATTGTTTTTGTTGAATATATTGCTCCGCCTTGGGCTGTGTCGCTGTTTGTTTGGGCGCGGTTGTTAATGAAGGAGGAGTCGGTGATGTTGCCGATTGTGCCTTCATTATGTATAGCGCCGCCATAAACGTAGCTGTCTGCTGATGTCGCATAATTCCCTATAAAATCCCCTGTTATATCGCCTATTGTTCCCCAATTGGCTATGGCTCCGCCGTATAAGGACATAGCTCCATCTGTTGATTTTATATAATTACCCGTAAAATTTCCGGTTATATTTCCCATTGAAGCAGAGGTATAGTTATGTATAGCGCCGCCGGAAGCCTCGCCGTTTACCGATTCTGCATAATTACCCGTAAAATTCCCGGTTATATTTCCTATTGTTCCTGTATTATACATAGCTCCGCCAATAGCATCACCGAATCCCACTGTTGATTTTGCGTAATTCCTTATAAAATCTCCGTTTATATTATTTATCGCTCCGGCATTATTTATAGCTCCGCCAGTAGCTTGGCGATCCACTGTTGATTTTGCATAATTTTCCACAAAATTTCCTGTTATGCTATTAATTGTTCCTATATTATATATAGCCCCGCCTCTGGCATAATCACTTATTGATACAACATAATTCCCTATAAAATCTCCGATTATATCACCCATTGCTCCCCAATTATTTGATATAGCGCCGCCATAAGCAACAGAAGTTGTTGACTTTGCAGAATTATTGATAAAATCTCCTTTAATATCACTAATTGTTCCGGTGCTATATATAGCTCCACCATAAGCAATGCCGGTTGATTCAACATAATTGTCCATAAAACTACCGGTTATATCACCTATTGTTCTCGTGTTATGTACAGCTCCGCCATAAGCAGTGCCGCTACTTGAAATATAATTCCCTATAAAATCTCCTTTAATATCGCCAATTGTTCCTCCGTTATCTATAGCCCCACCATAAGAAGCAGCAGCATTTGCGTAATTCCCTATAAAGTCTCCCGCTATGCTTCCTATTGAGCCTGTAGAACTGTTATATATAGCGCCGCCAAAAGCATTAGGGTAAGAGCCGGAAGATTCTGCGTAATTGCCTATGAAATCTCCTGTTATACCTCCAACAATTATTCCCCTGTTATCTATAGCTCCACCATAAGAACCTGCAACAGCGGAAGTAGAGGAATTTGCATAATTGCCTATAAAGTCTCCTGTTATGCTTCCTATTGAGCCTGTAGAACTGTTATATATAGCGCCGCCAAAAGCATAAGTATTAGTAGAAGAAACAGAGTTTATGCAATTGCCTATAAAATTCCCGATTATATCACCTATTGCTCTTGTACTATATATAGCTCCGCCATAACCACTGCTACCACTTGCAACATAATTCCCTATAAAATCTCCTTTAATATCACCAATTGTTCCGGTACTATATATAGCTCCGCCAAGGGCGCTGCTACCGGGTGAGCTTGCATGGTTACCTACAAAAGTACCGGTGATGTCACCTGTTGGGTTGGTAGAATAGATAGCTCCGCCCAATTGAACCCCGGTACCTAACTTGGCAAAATTACCTGTTATCGGGGCTTCGTGAGGGTTTGCCGTAATTCTTGTTGTAGCTTCGTCTATAAGATATACTATAATTTCGGCGTCTGATTCGTCTGTGGCGGGGACCAGTTGTCTACCGATTAGAGTATCTTCCCATTTATAATAATAATTATAAGCGCTTAGAGCGGGGAGATCGCCTGCGGTTTTGTTCACCACTACTTCATAATAAACTTCTGTTAAATCACCGTTTGAATCTTTCAAATATTTTGTTATAGTATTTGTTCCTGCTGCCAGAACTTTTCTAAGGTCATATGAACTTGGCCTTGGAAATTGAGTCGGATTTTCCTGATGTAACTTTGTTAAAGTTGGAACCTCTAAATCGGATTCAATCTCGCTGACTCCTTTAGCATACGCGCCGGAAATACTAAGCATCATACATGCTAATAAAACTACTATATTTTTCATAATACTTCCCAACTTACACTAGCTCCATTGTTATTTATTATTTTACAAAATTATTATGCAATCTCCAACCTAAATATAATTTTAATACTATAAATACACTATAAAATAGTGTTAACAAAGGTATAATGCTGCGGGAAAGTAAGTTTAATTTCTTGAGAGCAAGGTTGAAGACTCTGTTTAGAGTCGTAATGCTTTCTTGCCGAGCGCATAATTGAGGCCGAGGTTGAGGCCAACGCCGTTTCTGCCGCCCGAGCGCACCATGGTCTGAAAGAAACCGCTGAAGTTGTCTGTGAAGAGTTTTTGAACACCTACTCCGTATTGAACATAAGGCTTGGTGGCCAACTCGGGTAATGATACATCATTAGCTTTTAATTTTGATTCGCCCATGATGTTCCACCAACCCGATACGCTGGCGTAGGGTTGCCAGCCGTCTTTTAAGTTAACGATGAGTTTAACTTCAGGGGCTAATGTTACTGCGCTTATGGGTGAACTGTGTATTCTTACATTGGATGCTGATGTGTAGTCAAATGTTTTAATAAATGAATAGCCTACAAGCATACTTGGCTGCACTACAAACCTGCTTTCTCTGGAGTGAAGGCTGTAGCCTGCTTTAACTGCTGTACCTGTCATAAGGGTTGCGAAGTTATCTGTACCATACATTGTGTTAGCTTGCCCTGCAAGTGCTCCTGCGTTTGCAGTCAGGCCTGCATAAAAATCTTTCTTGAACAATGACCCGGTAAGTCCGAGTGTTGCACCGTTTTGATATACACTTGTACCCTGATATGTTTGATGCGAACCGTTGTAACCTCCGTAGATACCCAACATTCCCTGCCATCCGTTTTTCAGGTCGTATAGTTTTGAATCACCGCCAAAGTATGAGTTGTATTCAACATTTGATACGGTCGGGCCGTTTTTTAAACTTACTTTCTCAAATACCGTACCCGGCTGATACCATATATTTGCTGTTTCATATCTATCCACTTCCTGAGGTGCATAGGCCGTTCCTCTACTCTGGATACCTGCGTATTTGTTATTGTTTAGCCTTGAGTTGAATCTGAAAGAATTCATATATGCAACCGTATCCAGTGTTTTAAAGCCATGTTGATATGATGCAAGCTGGGCAAATAAAGCTCCTGTTTGCGCCGCAACGGAAGGAGCAAGGACTGAGGGGTTGAAACCGTCAATACCATCACCTTTGCCGAATGACAGAATTCCGTTTGTGTTGTTGTAGCTTACATCGTATTTGTATATCGGCGTGTATGCAGTTCTGGCACCGTCATCCAGTGTAATATACCCCATCGCGTCATTATCGGCTATTAGCAAATCTGTTTGAACATTGGGGTTGGTGTGGGTCATGATGTTGAAGTCGACAAGGTTGAATTTTTCATTACCTTCCGGAGTGTCAAAGAATGTGTCTGATTTTTTGTTTACTAAGTCTACATCCATCTTCACATTAAGGTTATTGTTCAGGGTAAATTTGTTCATGTTAATTTTGTCAAAATTGAAGTTGTTTGAGATGTCAAGAAGTTGGTTGCCACCCGCCATTACCGTTATGGGAACGCCAAAATAATCAAAATCTTTTCCCAGTTGGATTGTACCGTTATGGAAGTTGACCGCGTTTCCGCTTCCCGCCGAGCCGAAGCCTGACATGTCTGCGTTTAGGACTATCGTGCCGTCGGTTAGCGCACCGGTTGAAGGTTCTTTTTCGGCGCCCGTGTCTGCTTTATTGATGTTTATTACGTTATTATCCCCTTCTGATGTTATTGAGTCGTTGAAAATGATTGATTTACCTGTATTTGCATTTAAATTTAAATTAGCGGCACTAAATGTACTACCTAAGTGAATTGCATTGGAGGCCTTTGTTGCGCTGCCGTCTGCTGATACATAGTTGCCGTTAAATAGCACATCTTTATTTTGTGCTGTCAGATTTATGGTTCCTGTTGCGTATATAGCGCCGCCTTTTGCAGTGCCCCCGTCAGTTTGAGCATAGTTATCAATAAAGCTGGAGTCGGTTATATCTATTGTGCCTGCACTATATATTGCGCCACCACTGGAATTAGAAGGAGAGTTCACATGGTTACCTATAAAATTTCCGGTTATATTAGATATTGTTCCGCCGGTATTATATATAGCGCCGCCATAAGCACTACCGGCAGTTGTTTCAACATAATTGCCCATAAAGCTTCCGGTTATATTGCCTATTGTTTGGTTGTAAGCATTATGTATAGCGCCGCCATTGGAAGCAGAGGCGCCCTTTGCATAATTGCCTGTGAAATTTCCGACTATATTTTCAATTGTTCCTGTATTGTATATTGCCCCGCCATAAGCAGCAGTAAAGGCATTTGCGTAATTGCCTATAAAATCTCCGGTTATATTGCCTATTGTTTTGTTGTTATTTATAGTGCCACCGGCAGAATAAGAGGCAGTAGAATTCGCATAGTTACCTGCAAAAGTGCCTGTTATATTATTTATTGTTCCCGTATCATTATATATTGCGCCGCCTCTGGAAAAAGAGCCTGCATTTGAATAGTTGCCTATAAAGTCTCCCTTTATATTATTTATTACTGCGTCATATGCGTTATATATAGCACCGCCGCCTGAAGAGCCGGAAGAAGTTGCATAATTGCCTATAAAATCTCCCGATATATTTCCCATTACTCCCCTGGGTCCGTTATGTATGGCACCGCCACTTGAGCTGTTGGAAGGCGAGGAAGAAGAAAATGCGTAATTGCCTATGAAATCCCCCGTTATATTACCTATTGTTCCGCTGTTAAATATAGCACCGCCATTAGCACCGGACGCAGAGGAGCCCAGAGAAGAAGTTGCATAATTGCCTATGAAATCTCCCGATATATTATTTATTGTTCCGTAATAATTGTATATAGCACCGCCCCATGAAGCAGAGTAAGAGCCGAGAGAAGAAGTTGCGTAATTGCCTATAAAGTTTCCTATTATATTATTTATTGTTCCTCCATTGTGTATGGCACCGCCACTGGAATAAGCACTGCCATTTGAATAATTGCCGATAAAATCTCCTATTATATTATCTATTGTTCCCCTGTTGTCTATGGCACCGCCATAAGCGTTATTATTAGTTGAATGAACATAGTTGCCAACAAAAGTACCCGTTATATCCCCGATGGAGCTGGTACTATTGTTATATATGGCTCCGCCCTGTATGGCTCCCGAGCCTGAAGTGTTTAATTCGGCGAAGTTGCTTGTCAGATCGGCTCCGCTCTGGTTTGTAGTAATTCTTGCAGCGGCTTTGTCTGTTAAATATACTATAATATCGGCATCAGATTCATCAGTTGCGGGAACCAGCTGCCTGCCGATTAAAGTATCCGCCCATTTATAGTAGTAATTATTGGCAGGGTTGGCGCTTGGATTCGGGGAATCGCCTGTGGTTTTGTGTACTACTTCATAATAAACAGGTGTCACCGTGCCATTTGAGTCTTTCAAATATTTTGTTACGGTATTTGCCCCTGATGCCACAGCATGTTTAAGGTCATATGAACTTGGTCTCGGGAATGCCGCAGGGTCTTCTTGATGTAATTTTGTTAAAGTAGGTATCTCTAAATCAGCCTTATCATCACTAACCCCCGCACCATACGCACAAGAAATGAAGAATATCATCCACGCTGCTAAAGTCAGCAAAATCAATGCTTTTTTCATAATTATAATTCCAATACTATTACTACTTATGTTTTAGTTTAAACTATGGGGTAAGGCCAGTGTCAATAGTATATCTTTTATATATCATAAATGTTTACATAAATTAAAAAAGCGCCCATAAGGCGCTATTGAAAATGGTACTCAAAAGGGGGATTAGAATATTTTTTCCACTGAAAATTGATGATACTTAAAAGCCCTGTTATAATTTGCTTTTAAACTTTTAAGATTTTCATCTTTTATCATGTTTTTTCATTATAAACTCCGACAAAATTACGACAAAATTTTAGATCAGGGTATTATAACAAACCACCCCAAGCTTTTTAAAAAATAAGTCGTGGGTTATCAGGAGCTACATTACCTATGAATTCCCTCACCTGTTCTCCTGTTGCACTTGATTTTTTGGCCCAGCTCTGTATTGCTGACAACAAGGTATCTAAATTCATTTCAAGGGGGGTAGGGGTTGTAAGAACGTAATGAGGATCTGTTCTGGAGTAATCTATTATATATCTGGATATTGGTGTTTCTGTCATTTCGGATGTGATTAATCCTCTATTTTCTTCACTCAGGAATATCCTTATGAGGTCTTGCTGAAGCGGGGTAAACTCTTGATTTGGTGACACAAAGTCTATATAATCTACAATTTGTCTGCCTGCTTTATCTAATCTATTAGAGCCAAGCGAGATACCTACAACCTTATTTCCTTCTTTAGTTGTTGCAGCATATAGTCCTTGCCTACAATCGACATTAAGTTGATAAAATTTGTATCCCAATAATTCTTTCCGGCCAAATTTAGCTCTTGTCATATTGTCTCGGGTGAGGATAAAGGATCGATAATCGTGACCTTCTGCACCTGTGATCACAAAACATTGAGGTATACCTTCCGCCGGGTATGTATGAGGAGCCAGAGTAGCAGGACTATAATTATTCAGGCCCCTATCTTTTGGTGCATTTTCTATAGCCTGTTGCCAATGTTCAACATTGGCTTTCGCTGAACCTAAATTTTTCAAAGGTTTGCCTTTACCAGGATTTTTCGGTAAAATTTCAGACAAAGATGCCCCACTAAAAACCTCTTCGGCTTTTTCAGCTGGTTTGGCTAAAGTGCCCGCCGCCTTTTTGGTACTGGTCGCTGTTTCTGGTGCTATGTTATTTGCAGCATTTTTTGTGTCTGTTGCTATTTTAACACCGGTATCTTGGCCTACATTTAAAGCTTTTTTGGCATTGCCCCTTTTTATGAGGTTGTATATCAAAATGGCGGCAGCAATTGTTGCACCTAAAATGCCCATCCCTATTAATATCCTTTTTGTAGTCTTATTTTTAATAGACTCATCTATTTTTGGTTTTTCAATTTGAGTGGATATTGGATTGCTCGGCATGTAATAGAATGGAGTATTAATAAATTGGTTGACGGGCGTTCTGTTTGTAGGCATTAACATCATTTATAATAAGATCCTTCTTTCATTATTAACTATTTACTTAAAACATAAAAATAAATAAAAATGCTACTTTAAGCTGCTTGATAAAGAATTATTAAATTCATACTCTTTTTTAGTAAAAATTTAGGGGCTTATCTAGAGCATTCGAATCTCCAATAAAAAAGAGCCTTTTTTGGCTCTGTTGAAAATGGTACTCCCAAGGGGACTCGAACCCCTGCCGCATCCGTGAAAGGGATGTGTCCTAACCACTAGACGATGGGAGCTTAGGAACATGTTTATTGTAGTACAAACAAAAATTTTGCCAAACTACTTTTTCTTAAAATCGCCAAATGAGGTGTGTATGGTTTTTTCACCGTACACAAAAAGCCCGATAATATCGTTAAGTTTGGCAAGTTGTTTTTGATAGCTCACACTTTGCTTTTCAAGGTTGCGAATGTTGGCTTTGTACTCTTGAATTGTAAAAGTGCAGTCTTTAATCGAGCTGTTGAGGCAATCTTTCGCGCGCTGGGCGTCTTGCAAAACGCTTTTCATCGGAATGCCGAGCGCTTCAATAGTCTGGCGGATAATTTGCGCGCCGGTTTGTTTCGGAACGCCGGAGGGCAATTGCGCAATCAACCTCTTTAAAACGTTGATATTGTTGGGCATTTCAAATTCGTCAGTATTATCTTCGGCATCAATAGTTAATTTTAATTCGGGATTTTCGTCAATATCCGTCTGGTCAACCTTGAAAATCGGCACATATTCTTCGTCCGTGCTATCACTTTCAACCGCAAACGATTTTTTAGGGCGTCTGATTGCGGGCCTTTCTTCTTCGATTTCAAGTATTTTCATTTTCCGTGGCGGCACATCGTCTTCATCATCTTCATCGGGCTCGTCCAAATCAAGGCCGGTTTGCGAAAGCCCGCCTAAATCAAGCGCATCGCCGTTTTCTTCATCGCTTAAAAAATCTTCCGCAGAAACTTCATCGACAAATAAATCATCCACACCCCCTTGTGCTTTAAGGGCATCAGCGATTTTTTTACCCATATCTTTCGATGCTTTATTCTCAGCCATATTGCAATCCCTTTTAGTTAAACTATATACTAAAACCCGAATTAATACAAGCGCGTTGGCTTTAGCGCCCGACTAGCCGCGGATTTTCAGCTTTTTAACCAAATCTCTGTACCTGTTAAGGTCGCTGTCCTTAATGTAAGACAAAAGCCTTTTTCTTTTACCAACCATCATCAGCAAGCCGCGTTTCGCCTGAAAATCTTTGGCGTTAATCTTTAAATGTTCGGTCAATTCCGCAATTTTCTGCGTCAACATTGCAACCTGAACATCAACATTTCCGGTGTCTTTCTCGTCTTTTCCAAACTTTTTTGTGAGTTCTTTTTTGTTTTTCAAATTAATTGTCATTTTTTTGGCCTTTCGGTTCTTTTTGCGTGCCGCCCCCAGAGGATTCCAACGATGCAACAGGCAAATAACTAACTACTTTAATTTATCACCCTCAAAAAAAATATGCAAGAAAATGGCAAAAAATATTTCTTTACTGTTTTATATGTTCAAACATTTGTTAAGAGAGGCTCGCGGCTGTTAATTCCGTACATACAAAATTCTCAATTCCGAATTTCGGAAAAGTTTTCAACACAGCAAGCGTTAAATCCTCCGCCCGCACGGTTGCAGCCGCAGTTTAGCGCCCCATCGCAGGATGCCTTTATTAAAAGTGCTCAGGTCGGCTTCAAGGGTGAAGACAGCGACTGGCGCTTTGAAAACATTGCGCCCATTGACCTTGAGGCACTCAAAAAATGCGGAGAGAAGTTTATAAAAAAAGTTGAAAAAAATTCTTCGGCCAAAAATGTCCGTAAGCAATTACTCGCATACAACAAGAATATTACCCCGCTTTTGTATCCTGAAGTAGGAGTAAACGGTGGTTTAAAGCACCAAGTCCGCACTTGGGTCGCAGCAAGCTTTGGGCTCGAAATTGATAGCTGCGGCAAAGATTTATTAGAACGCACACGGCAAGTTGTCGAATTAGCCAATCTGTTTGCGCAGATAAATCAAAAAATTTATGATGCTAAAGCTGGCGGAAAAAACATTGGTGTAAAAGAATGTCTTTATTTTGCGCTTGAATATGCCGAACGTATTAAAGGCAGCCGCGAAATTAAAGTCGGCGATTTGAGCGCGCTAAATAAAATAAAAAGAAGTAATCATTTGGCAAATTATATAATATTTTCAAATTTACTTGAAAATGCAATTAAATACTCGCCTCCCGAAAGCACGATTAAGGTCGGTATTGAAACAAAGAGGATAGAAGCTCAGTCAGTAAGGCATACGCCGTTTGAAAGACTTTACTTTGTCGTAGAGGATGAAGGTATCGGAATTAAGCCCGAAGATCAAAAAAGAGTTCTGGAACAAGGTGAAAGAGGCTCAAACGTAGGCGGCATTAGCGGCACGGGCCTGGGGCTTGGTTACGTTTCCAGAGCTGCACAGCAAGATGTGGAAATTGAAAGCCCGCCCCCGGGCAAGTCAAAAGGCACAAGAATAAAAGCCCGATTGTCAAATACCGGTCTGCCAATCAAAGTT
>Ga0209737_10001444_pt1 | contig 17063 bp, 13 predicted proteins | sample TergutCu122P3_FD_187284 | JGI IMG/M metagenome (GOLD analysis project Ga0209737, IMG submission 187284) | Cubitermes ugandensis P3 segment gut microbial communities from Kakamega Forest, Kenya - Cu122 P3 (SPAdes) (version 2) | ecosystem: Host-associated > Arthropoda: Insects > Digestive system...
GCCCTCTTCAATTTCGTTCAGCCCTGTAAGTTCAAAGAACGCTTTATCACAAATCATTGAATATTTGTGATTTCCAACTTCAATGCCGGAAAGTCTTAGCACATATTCTTCTCTTTTGTTGGTCATTTTCACAGCGATTTATTTGGGGCGCGAATATACACTTTTTAGGTTTTGAAATGCACCTCAAACTTTTCGTTACCCAAATTATCATTATTTCAATGCTGCATACAAAAAATTTTGTTAATTTGCAAAATAATTTCGTCATTAATGAAAACGATAAAGTATTTATTAACAACCTTTCTGTTTTTATTATTGGTTGGTTTCTCGCTTCAAGCGCAAAACACAAGTGGTACTGATTTTTGGCTAACTTTTGGAACCATTTTTGACAACTCTTCATCTTCCTATTTAGATATGCAAATTCGTATTGTTAATGGTGATAAACAAACTACCGGAACAATCTTTTTTACAAATTTGGGAGATGGATATTCGATTGATTTTGAGATTGATCCTTATGGCATTTTTGATCGTCCTTTAAATACTACAGAAAAGGCAGCAGTATATAATACAGTGATGGGTACAAACAACCACAGTGCTCGTATTACTACATCTAATCCGGTTACTGTTTATGCGTTTACGCAATTTAGTCAATGGGGAGATGCCTCCAACATATTGCCGGTAACAGCATTAGGCACAGAATACTACCAAATGTCGCACATGGTTGCTTGGGCTGTTCCAAATTCTGAAGCATACGCTGTAATTGCTACACAAAATAATACGCAACTATTTCATGATAAAACTTATATTACCACTCTTAGTGCCGGACAAGTGTATTTCAGAACATCAAATACCGATATGACGGGAGTTTATGTAAATTCCGATAAACCGATTGCCTTTATAGTATTAAATAAATGTACTTGTATTCCTCTTGGCTGGGGTCACCCTTCTAACATCATGCAACAATTAGCCCCTATTAGTACATGGGGTAAGATTTTTTTTGTGCCTGTTACCAAGTTTGAAAAAGAGATTGTGCGAATTGTCGTAGCGCATAATGGTACTAATATTACGAAAACAGGTGGTACAATCCGAACTGATGCGGGCGGACAAGCACTTCTTACCAGCTTACAAGCCGGTCAATATGTGGAATTAGAAATAAGTTTAGGTGAAAAAGGGTGCTATATTGAAGCCGATAGTCCGGTAGGGGTTTGCTCCTATATGGTAACCAAAGAATATTCCGGTTTTTTATCAGCCCCGTCACAAACATGGATTCCGGCGCTTGAACAATCAATACCAAAAGCATTGATTGCTCCTTTTAAACCAAGTATGCCATCTGGTTTATTTGAGCATTATGCTTTGATTTCAACCCCAACCGCTTCAAAGAATAATACTACGGTTTCTATTGGAGGAGCACCACCCACAAATTTGGGTGGAGTTGTTTGGCATGACCACAGTAAGGGTACATCTTTCTGTAGTTTTCCATTAAGCAATTTAACGTCATCATACCATTTTACAAATCCTAATGGAATGATCATATTGGGATATGGAGATGGACCTTATCAAACTGCTTCCGTCTCCTATTACTATCTTTCCGGCTCTGCTATGCGCGATTTGGATGCTGCGTTCTATGCCAACGATATTCACTTTCAGGATTTGAAAGATAACCCTATTTGTGAAAATTTGATTACCTTTCGGGCAGAAATAGAGGGGTTAGCACCGCCAACAGTGGCGGAAAGAATAAAATGGTATGTTAATGAAGAACATCAACCTGCGGGATTCAACCAATTAACGTGGCAGAGGAGTTTTACGCCCGGAAACTATGATGTAAGAATGTGGGTACGTTACGAAAACGACGACACTGTTTCCAAGACAGGTACACTAAAGATTTGCAGTTTGGATGCCGGATTTTATGTTAATAATGTTCCCCACTATGTTGATACCACTTTTTGTAATAAAAAAGTATATTTTCACACAGAAGTTGAGACAAGCACAGAGCCCGGACATATCAGGTGGTATATTGATTACAATGACGGAAACGGGTATGTTGAAGAACCCGCAGCCTTTGACCAAAAGCAATGGAATAAGACCTTTGAGAGCGGAACCTATCCTATAAAAATGTGGGTACTTTTTCCAAATGGTGAGGATGCAACGATTACAAGTATGCTAAAAATTCAGACATTGTGGATAAATATTAAGAATGTGCGGTATTGAAGATTCTGCCGAAAGTACATGGGTGTAATTTCAAAAAAAAAATATCTTCGCCACTTGTTTTCATCATAATGTGATATGCACAAAATTACCACTCATCCTATCTTAGATATTCCTAATAACAAAGAAGTTACATTTCTTTTTAACGACAAGAAAGTTGTTGGACAAACCGGCTACACCATTGCTGCTGCGCTTCATCAGGCGGGTTTCCCCATTCATAGCCACAGTTTAGACGGTCGTGAGCGGAGTTTAGAGTGCGGCATCGGAAAGTGCGGTGCCTGCGAAATGCTCGTGGACGGAAAGATTAAGAGGGTGTGTATTACGAAGGTGGATGGGGTAAGAGAAGTTAAGGAAGTAAAAGGAGTTAATGAAATTCAAAAATTTAAAAATTTAAAATTTAAAAATTTAAAAATTCAAACTGTCAAAATTTATAAAACCCGGGTGGCGATTGTTGGGGCGGGGCCGGCAGGGTTGGCGTGCAGAGAAGAATTGAATAAATATGAGATTCCTAACATCGTGATTGACAATAATGATAGGGTAGGGGGGCAGTTTAATATGCAAACCCATCAGTTTTTCTTTTTTGAAAAAGAGAAATTGTATGGCGGAATGCGCGGATTTGAAATATCTTCGCATCTTGCCGGAGATGACCATACCAGAATATTCCTCAATTCAACCGTTTGGGATATTCTGGAGGGAAAACGAATCGCCGTTAAAAACACCGCCACCGATGAGATTTATTATGTGGATGCAGAGTATTTTGTGGTGGCTACCGGCGCCGTTCCTTTTATGCCCGCATTTGAAAACGACGACCTTCCCGGCGTTTATACTGCCGCTGTGTTGCAAAAAATGATGAACGTGGAACATACCCTGCTGGGAAAAAAAATTCTTTCTATCGGTGCGGGAAATATCGGATATTTAACATCGTATCAGGCAACGCAAGCGGGAGCGCAAGTGGTGGCTATTGTTGAGGCAATGGGCCACGAGGGTGGTTTTCCGGTGCAGGCAAACCGTGTGCGCCGTCTGGGTATCCCCATTCTTACTTCACATATTCTGCTGAAAGCGATTCCTAATCAAGACCATACAGGCATAACAGGCGCAGTGGTGGCAGAATGCAGGAACTTTACCCCAATTCCCGGAACTGAAAAAATTATCAACGATATAGATGTCATTAATATTTGTACCGGATTAATCCCCGATGACCCGCTTCTGACGAAAGGTCGTATTGTTTTCGGCGAAAAGACTTTCGGGGCGGGCGATGCCGTGCGCGTGGGCGAAGGTACTTGCGCCGTGCTTCGCGGAAAACAAACCGCTTTAGAGATTGCAATGGCAGCCGGTAAAAGAGTTTCCTACGATGAATATTTGGAACTCTCGAAAGAATATATTGATTCACAACAACATCCGGTTAAGATTTTGGACAAACCGGTGTTGCCTTCGCAAGATAGAATGCTCGAAAAACCGTTTGTGGTGGCAGATTGTCTTTATGGTTTTGCCTGTAATCCCTGTGTGTTCGGATGTCCTAAGAATGCCATTCAAAAAACTTCTACCGCGACAGTTCCCGTAATTGATTACGATAAATGTATAGGATGTATGGATTGCGTGGGAAAATGCCCGGGGTTAGCCATCTTTGGCTATAATCTATCGAAAAACCAACTCTTTTTACCCATTGAAAATTTTGTAAATGAGAGCGATGAGGTGTTTTTGGTAAATAACAAGGGCGAAATTCTGGGCGAGGGAATGATTGAAAAAGTGTTGTTAAAACCTAATAAAACAAACATTGCTCGCGTAAAATCCTTAACCATAACCGATAGTAAACTTACAGAAGTTACAGGATTTATCCCGAAAGAGAATTATCCCAAACCGTTAAATATTACTTCAAACCCAAAAACCGAAAATGCGCCAACCTATATTTGCCATTGCGATGATGTTGATATTGAAACTATTATGAAAATTGTTGGCGATAGAAAACTGATTTCCGTGGATGAGTTGAAGCATACTACCCGCATTGGTATGGGGGCTTGTCGCGGCAAACGCTGTATTCCGCGGATTCGTCAGGTTTTACGAAGTAAAGGAATTGAGTTGATGGGAGATGCTACCCCCAGAGCGCCGCTGTCCAATCAGGTTAATTTGAGCGAACTCTACCCGACATTTGCTCAACCCCAATTTATTACCGATATTCGTACGCACAAAACGCGGCTTGTGGATTGTGAGGTTTTTATCGCCGGCGGAGGTATTGTCGGCAGTGCGTTGTTCAGATATTTTGCAGAAAATGGAAAGAGATGTGTGTTAGCCAATGCGGAACACGGCGGTTCGTGGCGTAATATTGCCGGTGGTCGCCCCGCTTTCTCTGTACCCGAAATTGCCGACATCGCGCAGCACAATTTGCAAATATTTAAGGAACTGCAAACGCTTTCAAATATCAATTTTAAACCCATCCGGTATGTAGGGTTTGCACATAACGAAGCCACCTACAAGGCGTTGGAAGCCTCTATTGCGTGGTCGGATGCATATATGGTGGATAAAAAAGATTTTCAAAAAGAGATTTCCCCATTTTTTAATCCCAACTTAGATACCTATCAAGCGGCACTAATTACTCACGATTGTTGGCAGGCAACTCCGGGGTTGGTAATTGATGCCATTCGGAAAATTGCCCTGAAAAATGGCGGTATTTTGTTGGATGATACCACATTGGTAGAAGTTCAAAAAACGGCAAACGGTTTTATGGCGTTGGTAATAGAGCACGATAAAACCTATACCGAATACCATTGCGAGCATTTTGTGAATGCGTTGGGTGCTAATGCAGATAAATTTGCGCAACAATTGGGCATTGAAACAGGACTCTATCCGGTGAAACATCAGGCGTTTATTACTAAGCGTTTACCTATGATTGGAAAAGAGGGCGATGCGTTGGATATGCTTATTGACCGGAGGAAATACAAAAATTTTTCCGCTGTTTACGGACAGCAGTTAGCCGAAACAGGACAGATAATAGGCTGTGCTTCACCGGCTTGCGACCCTATTGAATCGCGGCAGGATTTGCGCGCAAACTCCAAGGAGTTTATGGAAATTATTTCCGAAACTTTTACGAACTGGGTTCCTCAGTTGGGCGAAATCACTTTTCAGGCGTTTTGGTCGGGGTACTATGTAGAACCCCGCTATATTGTTGACCCCGAGAACGGTTTGTTGGTGGGGTTGCGCGGACACGGATTTATGCTGGGACAATATTTAGCCAAACTTTATGTGGACAAATATTTGGAAAAAACAGTCCCCGACTACATGAACGATTTGGCGTTGAACGGAAAAGGACTGAGCGAGGCGGCGTTTAAGTAGGGGGTAAAGGGTCAGTCGGCAAATAAGGTTGGAAAATCCCTTTTTTTACATATTGAATTTCCTAAACAGTTTTGCATCGCTCTCGGAGAGAGCATACATATCTAAGCAGTAGCCTCAGGCTACTGTATGAAGATATAGCAGCATATCCCCTGCCTGCGTAGCAGGCAAACTATTTGTTACACAGCGGTTTTGTTTGCCACCTACGGCGGCGTATTGGGGCGAGGTTTCTTTTGTACAGTACGCTGAGCGTACTGCTTAGATAGGTATGCGCTCTACGAGCGCGGGGGATTGTGCAAATAAAAGCCTAACGTTTGTTTTTCAACTCGATGTGCCAATTGATTTCTAATTAATAAACGATTATTGTTACCATTTGCAGCAAAAATTGTTAAAAAAATACATAGTAATTGTTTTAAATGTATTTTTGATTTGAAAATAAAATTTAGTATTCACGTTAAAAATCAACCAATTATGAAAAAAAATATCATCTTAGTAGCAATTATTTCAACTTTAATATCATTCAGTAGTTGCGTAAAAGACGAAAATGGTTACCGTATTACTTACTACAAAAATAAAACAGGCGAGGGATACGTCTTTTTTGTACATTATAGCGATACACTTCCTCTTACAATTAAGGATAGGATTGAAGAAGGATTAATAGATTCTGTGAGACCTGCTCCTAACGTAAAAATCAAGATTGAAGCTTTTACTCGGGGATTTATGGATACAGGAATATTATGTCATTCTGACTATGTCTATACAAGCGATAATGGTAAATATTCTTTTAAATTGTTAAAGGCGATAAATGGTAAATCTATCGCCGGACACCACATAAAAGGGGATGACTGTATTCCCTTCTATATTTCTTTATATCACGCTATAGAGACAAAAAAAGGCTATATTATGGACACCTTGTATATCGCTCGTAACTCTAATTAGTAAAGTTACACTCTCTTTCATTATTTCCTGTTTATTTATATTTTTGTCCCCTAGTTACAATTAATAATTCTTAAATCCAAATAAGTATGAAAAAAATCACCCTTTTACTGTTAGTTGCAGTATTTGCTTTAAGCAACCTGATGGGTCAAAAATTGACCGACCCTATTAACAATGACCCCAATGTAAAGATTGGAAAACTTGCCAACGGACTTACCTATTACATTCGGGAGAACAAAAAACCGGAGAACCGCGCTGAATTTTGGCTGCTGGTAAAAGCCGGCTCTATGCAGGAAAACGACGACCAACTCGGTCTTGCACACTTTGTAGAGCACATGGGCTTCAACGGAATTAAAGGTTACCCTGGAAACAAAATGACCGACGAACTGGCAAAAATCGGTGTCTCTTTCGGGGGAGGCATTAACGCCTACACCTCGTTCGATGAAACCGTTTACACCTTAACGATGCCTACCGACAACCCCAAAAACTTGGATTTGGCAATGAACATCCTGAAAGGGTGGACTAATGATCTATTACTAGATAATAAAGAAATTGAAGAAGAACGCGGCATTATTGTAGAAGAATATCGGTTGGGATTGGGTGCTTCCGATAGAATGCGCAAAATATGGTGGCCCGTAGTGTTCAGCGGCTCAAGATATGCAGATAGAATGCCCATCGGAAAATTGGAAGTGTTGGAAAATTTTAAACCACAAACACTCAAAAACTTCTATTACGACTGGTATCGTCCGGATTTACAGGCAATTGTTGTAGTTGGTGATATAAATGCCGCCGACATCGAGAAAATGATTATTGCGAAATTCAGCAAAATTAAACCCAAAAAAAATCCCCGCGAAAGAATATATTATCCCATTCAATCCGGAAAAGAACCGGTGGCAGTGGTATGCACCGATAAAGAGGCAGGTGTAAACGGAATTATGTTGGCACGCATTTTTCCTCACTTTGTAATGAAAACGGTTGGCGATTACAGAACCACTTTAACCCACAAACTTTATAACACTATGTATAGAGGACGTTTGGAAGAGATGACACAAAATCCTAATACACCTTTTTTTAATGCCTATGTTGGCTATGATGATTTTTTGGGAAGAACAGATGCCTATTTTGCACAAATTGTTCCTAAAGAAAATCAAATAGAGGATGCATTAAAAGTAATTATGCAGGAGGAATACAGAGTTTTAAAACACGGCTTTTTGGAATCTGAATTGAAACGCGCTAAAGATGAACTTCTTAATTACTATGAAATAGCAGCCAACGAAGTGGGTAAAACAGAATCGCACAGGTTTGCCCAGGATTATTTAAGCCACTTTTTACGCAATGACCCTATTCCTGGTGCTAAAAGAGTGTTCAACTATGCCAAAAAATATTTGGATGAGATTACGCTGGAAGAAGTAAACGCATTGGCAAAAAAATGGATTACCAAAGAAAATACAGCCGTAGTGGTAACTGCTCCCGATAAAGAGGGTGTTTCGGTACCCACAGAAGGGGAAATCTTGGCCATTGTTACTGATGTTTCTTTAGAAAATGTTGAGCCATACGTAGATAATTACAAAGAGCAGGAAATGGTAAATATGGAATCTTTACAGAAAGGGAAAATTGTTTCAGAAAATGTAATTACGGAAGTAGGTGTAACAGAAGTTATTCTGAGTAACGGAATTAAAGTGTGGTTGAAGAAAACAGATTATAAAAACGATGAAATTTTGTTTGTTGCCAACAGTAAAGGCGGAATGTGCCTTTATGAAGAAAACGATTTGGCTTCCGGACTCTTTGCTGCCTCTTTGGTGGATAGAGCAGGAATAGGGGAGATTGATTTTTCTTCGTTAACGAAAAAAATGAAAGGAAAACGGGTAGGAATCGTACCGCAAATTTCTGCTTTTACCGAAGGATTTAGCGGCTCTTCTACCCCCAAAGATTTAGAGTTTTTCTTCCAGTATCTACACGCTTTTTTCACTACACCAAGATACGATGAAACTGTATATGAATTGGTTACAAAAGAGACAAAAGAGCAACTTAAAATGATTGAATCGATGCCGATGTATCGTGCCATCAAATATTTAGTAAGAATAGTGATACAAAACGATTTCTATTCTCCCTGGGATATGGTTTCCATTGCTTACACCGATGAATTTATTAATTCGGTAAATTATGACAGGGCTTTTGAGATTTACAAGGAACGTTTTGCTAATCCTGCAGATTTCCAATTCACTTTTGTAGGTAATTTTGATGAAATCATAATGGGGGAATATCTTGAACTCTACTTAGGCTCGTTGAAAACTACTGATTTAAAAGATGAAATAAACCCGAATGTTGCGAAAGGTTTTCCGAAAGAACAATTGATTGAGGATTTATATTTTGGAACTGAAGAGCAAAGTTTTGTGGGGATTGTTTATCAAAAAGAGTTTTCGTGGAATGAAGAAAACAAAATGATTTTGCGCGCTTTGAGAGAAGCGTTGCAGATTGAATTGATTGCCGAAATACGTGAAAAAATGAGTGGGGTATATGCCCCTATTCTCCTGATGGATTGGGATAAAATTCCTAATTCTGAATATTTTATGTTAATTTTCTTTGGTTGTGCGCCCAACAACACCGATAATCTTTCTAATGCCGTGTTTAAAATCTTAAAGGATACGCAACAGAATGGTCCATCGGAAGAAACGATGATTAAGGTTAAGCAGCAATTGATAAAAGAAAGAGAAACCAATTTACAGAAAAACGAATTTTGGAAATCAATGCTTTCCAATATGTGGTTGAATGACGATAATGTTGCAGCGATTCCTGCTTTTGAAGAGCGACTTAACAAATTGACAGCCAAAGATATTGCGAACTTTTTGCAACAATATTTTGATGCGGAGCATTATGTTAGAATGAATTTGTATCCGGAAAAGTAGTAAGTAATTCCTATTTTTCAAACCTCTGTTCGGGGATAAGTTCTTTCCTAATCTCAAAATTCTCATTCATAATGAGTAAGGCTGATTTTTCTAAAAGCAGTTCTTTGTTCTTCTTTTTATTTCTTAACACATAATTAAAAACCATATACTGGTTGGGTGCCAAATTCACGGTAATAAATTCTACTCTCTCCTCTTTCTCAATTTGAAAATTGGCAGTATCAACCCATTCTATTTGAGAGTGAAAAAGTTCCTGCCGTAAAGAGACCGCCGTTTGTTGAATCCCATTAATAAAAATTAATGAAACCTTAATATCTCTGGGATTCGCTTCATCAAAACTTACTGTTTGATTATATTGCCATAACAACTGCCCGTTTTCGTTGGTTAATCTATTATTCTGCGCAAAAACAGAATTAAAGCAGAAGAGCAGAAAAGCGGAAATGCAGAAGAATTTAAGATTTAAAGATTTAAAATTTAAAGATTTAAGGTTTAGGTGTTTAAGACAGTTACCTGTTATTTGTAAAATTGTATTCATATCTTGTTATGTTTGAATTTTTAAATTTTTGAATTTTGCTACTAAAGGAGCCTTTTGAAAATCAGGCTTCCAAGTAATAAATCTTAAATCTTAAATCTTAAATCTTTAAATCCTTAAACACTCGCCTCAACATTCCAAACGAACGCCCTTGCGCCTATGCCATCGAAGCGGATGCTAAGTTTTTTTACAGCTTGCAACAATTCAGGCACTTTTTCATCTTCTACCATTACCAAGGTGGCGGAGTTCATTTCGGGCCAGGTGTGTGTGCCTCGGTGGGGCTCTCCTTTAATGGTGCCGCAACCCTGCACCTCTTCCCAAAAAGTGAATCCTCTTATTTCAAGTCTGTCAAGCATATACTCTATACGCTCGGTGTTTGTTTGACTAAATACGATAAAAACTGCTTTCATAAATATTAATGTGTAATTGGGTAATAAATTATTCTTTTTATTATTTCTTTGGTAATTTTCGTGTTGTTTTTTCGATTGATTTTTCATCGTTCATCACGCGACGTTCTAATTTTTTAATATCTTCTGCCGGAGGTAGTGCTTCCGGTATTATACCTCTTTTACCTAACATCTCGCGAACTGTTTTATTGTTTTTTACATGTTCAACCGTAATGGGTTGTTCACCATACAAATCCTTTTCTTCTACATTGTAGTTGGTCATTTCTGTTGCTAAATTTTTAGCAGCAATGGTCAACGTAGGAAGAAAATCTGCTAACGGACGATTTGACTTTATTCCCAGGCGTTTTTTCATATCCTCTGTAGTATGCCCGCCAAACAATGCTGTATCGCCCTTGGAGCGAATACGTCCGAATCCTTTATCGTCAACTCCGCGTTCATAAATATTTTGCGAAAGTTGTTTTTCTGCCGCCCTTAACTTTTCTCTTGTTTCCAAGCGTGATAACAGTTTTATGCGTTCCTCTATCAATTCTGTTTTGCGCGTTTGAATGGCAAAGTAGCTTTGGGCAAAGGCTATTTCTTCTTTTTTGGGGTCTCCGTTTTGCGCAATTAAGTAACAAGCATAGCGAGTAAGCATAAAATCAGTTACTTCTCGTTTCCCTCCTTTTCCTATTTCTATCATTTTCGTGACCTCACGAAAATGATCATCAACGTTATTACTCTGTGTTTTACAAGAATCTGCCGCCCGATGAATGGCTACTGTAAAATTTTCCCATCGGGCGTATCCCAATAAATATTGGAGTTCGCGTGCAAACCATACTTCAACTTGCTCGCTGTGGTCTTCACTGTTAATAAAATGTGAAATTTTATCGAAATCAGACTGGTATTGAATGATGCTTAATCTGTCCATTGTTTTTTATTTTATTTAAGATGAATTACAACATATTCCGATTGTGTGCCGATGCGGAATTTTCCGCCCCAAATACCGATGCCGCTGGTAACATAAATATGGCTGTTGTTTTTTCTAAGGTAACCGTGCGAAACCTCATAAATTCGTTTGGCAATCCAGTTAGCAGGGGGTATTTGTCCGTGGTGGGTATGTCCTGAAAACTGCAAATCAATTCCGTTTTTGGCTGTTTCATCAAGATGAAAAGGTTGATGGTCGAGCAGAATAATGGGTTTTGTGGTGTCAAGGGGTTGAAGTAGCTCGGGGATTGATTTTCGTTTTGAGTTGCTTCGGTCATCCCTGCCGATGAGGTAAAATTCGTTGTTAACCAACATTGCCGTATCGCGCAACACGGTAATTTTTGCTTTTTGCAGAAAATCGAGCGAATGTGAAATTTTTGAAGGCGTACCAATATATTCGTGATTGCCCAAACAGGCGTAAACGCCGTAGCGAGATTTAATTTTTTCTAAAGTAAGATTTTGCCCCTCAAGCGGTTTGATAAAGTTGTCGATAATATCACCTGAAATAAGAACAATATCAGGGTTTTCACGGTTAATAAGTGTAATCCACTTGTCTAACTCGGCTTTTCCGATACCGTAACCCAAATGCAAATCACTCATAGCAACAATCTTAAGCGGGCTGATGGGTTTACTGATTTCGATATTCAACTCTACCCGCCGCGTGTTGAGATAATTGAAGTACCCATACACAAAAACTACGGTCATCACAATCGCCAAAGTGCCGAATGTTAGCCAATTATCAACCAAAACTCTTTGCATAGGCAACACGAGACGCAACATATCGAGAAAGAAGATAATTAACATCAGATACAGTGCTATAAAAAACCACGACAACCCCACGCGGTAGGCTATAGTTACGATGGTTTTGGGCAAAAAGGAGCCGCCAAACATCCCGACGAAGAAGCACAGCATAAGTACAGCCGCCACAACGACAAGCAAACTCTTACCCACAGGCAAAATGTGCCAAAGGCGAAAAAAAACGTAGTAATTTTCTCCGAGGATAAATAGTAGGGCTATGAGGAAGAATAGTACCATTTTATTGTCGGTGATTAGTTGATTTCAAGGGCAGTGCTAAGTTTCTTATTTTCAGGTAAAAAGTTATCTTTTGCAATAATTGTTCTTCCCAATTCTTTTTCTGTTTGCTTGCGGGCAACGCCGGCAACATTTCCACCTCTTTTTGCTACTTTTTTATTTGCATGAAAACTTACCGGTTGTTCTTTTTGAGATATTTCCGTTGTAACACGTTCTTGTGCCAATTCAGGATTTTCAATTTCTTGCAAACGCTCGTATCCTACTTGAGCTAACCAAAGTTTAAAAGGCTCAGCTTTAGGGGAAGGGATAGATTGAATTAGACGTAAAATCTGCTTTGCATCAGTCACATCCGTAAGTCTCATTTTACCATCTGGGGCGGGTAATTTCAACTGGTAACATTTTGTTACCAGTTCAGTTTTCAGTTCGTGACGAATTGTCACGGACTCTTTTTTCAAGGGGTTACAATTTGTAACAGTTTCATTCCTCAGTTGGTTACAATTTGTTACCAACTCGCCTTCGTCATTCGATAGGTTAGTATCACTAACCACTTCATTGGTTACTGAAAATACCTCGCTTCCCTCATCTTTCAATCTGCCTTTCAGCACTTTCCAATATTTTCTGGCAGTTTGAAAATCACTGTCTGTTAATATTGCAATAATATCAACAACAGAAAACCACCATTTTTCATTTACTTCGTCCCAAACGGAGCGAACTTTTTTGTCTTGAAAGAGTTTGATGCTTGTTTCTTTAGTCATAGTTTTGAGTTTTAGATTGTTAATAGGATTAAGAATAAGAGCACAAATATATGTAGAGAAAAGGCATTTGTCAAGGGGGAAGATGCTTTTTTTCACTTTTTTATTAACATTCTACTTTTTTAAAAAATTTTTCATCGGGGTCGTGCATTTCTTTGTAGTACTTAATATATTCGACTGTTGCCTTTGGATTGAACTTTTCGGAAATTCCGACAAGTTGCGCTTTCGTCCAATTCTCCTTCTTCATAAATGTGTTTGATATGTTTCACATATTCTGATTTATGGGTTTATCCAAGTTTAAGTTTGGCTACTTATTCAATTTTTTTGTAGTTTTACTTACTTTTTTTTCATCACTTTCTAATCTTCGTTGTACTTTCTTAACATCTTCTGCTGCCGGTAATTTTTCTGGCTGCACACCTCTTTTTTGCAATATTTCTCGCACAGCGGTATTATTATCCACATGTTCCTTGCTTATCAGTTGTTGTCCTTTCAGATTTTTTTCTACTACGTTGTGGCTGGTTAGTTCTGCGGCAAAATCTTTTGCTTTAATCGTAAGTGTAGGTAAAAAATCGGCAAGCGGTTTACTTGTTGGCACTTGCAGTTTTCGTTTCATATCGTCGGTAGAGAAGCCTCCGAACAAAGCCTTGTCGCCCATGCTGCGGATAATGGCAAAGCCTTTTTCATTTACACCGCGTTCGTAAATAATTCCCGAAAGTTTCTTTTCCGATTTGCTCAATTTATCTCGTGCCGCTACTCGCGCAACATCTAACAAACGCTGCTCAATAACTTCCTGTTTGCGGGTTTGCACCGCAAAATACGTTTGCGCAAAGGCGATTTCGCTTTTGGATGCATCGCCATTTTGGGCAATGAGATAGCAGGCGTATCTTGTTAGGGCAATGTCGTCGATTTCGCGCTGTGCCCCTTTGGCTAAATCTATCATTTTGTTGAAGCCAACAAAATGATTGGAAAGCTCTTCACCAGCGGCTTCGCAAGATTTTTTTGCCTTATCTATGGCTTTTAAAAAATTTCGCCATTCGGCATAGTTAAATACTTTCTGCAATTCTCTTGCGCTCCAACATTCAATGCCTTCAAATTTGCCGGAGGCTTGTTCAAATTGAACAAATAAATTTTTTATTTCTTCTGATTTCATACGATTAGTTTTGATTTTTAGATTGTTAATTGGTTTGAGAATAAGAGCGCAAATATATGTAAAGAAATGGCGTTTGTCAAGGGAGAAGATGTTTTTGTCATTGGGGTTTGCATAATGTTAATAAGGTAATTTTATAGGGGTACTTAATGCGCCTTGTTTGCTCGCATCCCGATAGGGATGCCTCGCTCGGTAGAAAAATCGTGGATATGAACGTCCGCATTCCGGCGGAATGCGTCCCGTTTTTCGTTGAATGGTTTATATATATATTGTTCATTATATTCTGATTTATGGGTTTGTGATGGCTGCATCCCTAACGGGATGCAAGGGTTGTTGTGGCGTTGTTCTGTGTTACCGAGCGAAGCATCCCTAACGGGATACGGAAAATTCCTGTGAGGTCTTGTTCGTGGACTATGTTTTGGGAGTTTCATAAATTAGGAATTCGGAGGGGTTTTTGGTTAATGGGGGGGGCATAATATAATATTTTCTAAAAGCAGATAGTGTTCGATATTTTTGGCAATTAACTCCGAAGGAGTTGAATGTTGATAACCCCGTGCAAGCCGCCCTTGGCGGCGCAGCTCGGGGTGGAATGATGTACACGATAACTCCGGAACTCCGAAGGAGTTCAACAGGATAGTAGGTAGTTGCGCACCTACGGCGCGCTGAAGTGGTGTGGTATTTCTTTTACCCCGAGCTGCGCTGCGCTTGCACGGGGTTATCCACATTAAACGCCTACGGCGTTTTTCCCCCATAGGCTTTTCGTTGTGTTCAATTTTGTTTATTATCTTGTTATCGTTCATAGTATTATCCCCCTCTTTCAATTACCTCTATCTCCTCCTCCGTCAACTCATACAACTCATACACCAACGCATCAATCTCCCGCTCCAATGCCGATGTATCCGCCGCAGGATTCTCTTTCTTGAGAGAAAGAATTTGTGAAACAAGGGTAATGATTGATGGGCTTTAAAAAAAATAGTATCATTGTAATTCATTAGGTATTTCAATTTCTAATACCCCAAAATCATTATAAAAGCGAGTGTTGAACACCGAATAGTCATAACCTGTTGCAGCAGTTCCCTTTTTTAAAACAGTTCCATCGTTTCTGATAGGCAATTCCGTTTTTTGATTATCAGTAATTTGATAAGTAGGCAGGTTTATGTTGTCAAATTTTTCAACATCTTTTGTGTTTAGGATATAATAATGGCATATTTTATCATACTTTCCATCAAAAATGGCAATCCAAACATAAAAAACCTCTCTACCCATATTGTATCTAATCTTGGGGTGAAAACTAAATTTTCTTATATTCGGTTTGTCTGTTGCAATTCCTTCGGAGGTTTTTATTTGCAAATAACGAGAAATAACCTGTAATTCAGTCTCTTGACAGTGTTCACATAAATTGGTAACACATTTTTTCTCTTTGTTTTTGCGTTTTGAATAGCGTATCCATTGACTACTATATTTTTTACACTTTGGGCAGAAATATTTAGTAATTGTAAAATCTATACCTTCATCAATATAAGCACGATGAACCTGCCACCCAAGTTCGTGTAATTGCATTGACAAACGCATTTCTCCATAAAGTCCTATGACTTGCTTTTTCTTTTCTTCTATTTCATTCATAACAAATTGATTTCAGAAATTTGAATATTATCAGTATCAAAAATTTGTGGTTGTAACGCTTTTAACAGATTTTGCATACTACTTTTTCCAAACATTTCTTTGTTTAATTCGATGCCAATACCAATCCTTCCAAGTTGTTTAGCTGCAATTACAGAAGTAAAACTACCACCAAATGGGTCTAATACTGTTTCGTCAGGATAAGAAAACATTTTAACAGCAAATTCAGGTATTTCGATTGGAAATGGCGCAGTATGTCCTAATTTATTTTCGCCTTTTGAGTTTATTTTTATTACAGGTGTTATTTTAATAATGTCTCTACGCCATTTTTTAATAAAATCCTTTTCAATGGCATATTCATCTTCTTGATGTCCTTGTGTAATTATTGTTTTAAGAGAAAATCGTTTGCCACGATTTGCTTTACTGCGCTCAAAACATTCTAAATTTTTACACTCCCAACTTTTAATTCCGATTTCTGAATATGCATTGCCATTTACTTTTAAACACCCACAAACAGGGCAAGGATATCGTGTATCATCATTTCTATGTTTGTGAAAAATAAGAATATGCTCATAACAATTCATTGGGTACTGATAAAACGGATAGGGCTTATTGCCATTTTTGTGCCGCTCACTTTGCACTTCGCCTTTATCCCAAATAAAATCATCAACAAAAGTAAACCCTTCTTCTTCAAATATTTTTGTAAAATAAGCACCGAGAGGAATACGCCTTTTTCCCCAAGTTGATGTTGTTGAAATATTATCGTTGTCAAAAATATCGCCTACATTAAATACAAATACACGATGATTGTCTAAAACTCGATACGACTCTCTGATAATCAAACGCATATCTTCTAAATAATCATTCAAATTTTTCCATTGTGAATATTCGCGTGCATTGTAATAAGGAGGCGAAGTAACCATCAAATGTACAGATTCCGGCTTCATTCCTCGCAGGGCATCGTAGCAATTTCCCCAAATAATTTTTACTCCGTCATCTTTTTTTTCAAGAAATTCAACAAGTTGCTTGTTTGTATCTTTGTATTGATATTGAAAATCTTGTTTTACAAAATCAGTATAAATTTTAGTAAACAAGGTAATTACATCTTGTATGTTTTCATTTTCTTTTAAAACATTGACTGTTTGCAAAAACTCATTATACCGCTTTTTATTCGGAAAGGTTTCCTCCAAATAAGGACGGCTGATTTTAATAATTCTCTCTATATAAGCACTCTTTTCAATCACA
>Ga0209737_10001446_pt1 | contig 17047 bp, 16 predicted proteins | sample TergutCu122P3_FD_187284 | JGI IMG/M metagenome (GOLD analysis project Ga0209737, IMG submission 187284) | Cubitermes ugandensis P3 segment gut microbial communities from Kakamega Forest, Kenya - Cu122 P3 (SPAdes) (version 2) | ecosystem: Host-associated > Arthropoda: Insects > Digestive system...
CGTTGCCATCAACGAAGCAATGGATGCGACCGCTGACGCTGAATGGGAGGCGGGAATGGGACTTACGATGGCATCCCTGTATGCGATGATCGCAAGAAGGATGATCCACGAGAAAACTGCCACCAGGGAAGAGATAGCTGCTGTGGCGGTGAACAGCCACTTCCACGGCGCACTCAACGCAGGAGCGCAGTTCAGGAAAGAAGTTCCCATAGAGACAGTATTGAAATCAGGCCCCGTGGCGGACCCGCTGGGAATGTTCGACTGCGCTCCCATAACCGACGGAGCGGCTGCGGTTGTACTCTGCCCGTTGGAAGAAGCAAAGAAACACACCAACAATTACGTTAAGGTATCAGCATTTGCACAGGGAAGCGATACCCTTGCGTTATCTCAACGGCCGGATATAACGACATTCGGAGCAACTGTAGCAGCTGCAAAGAGGGCGTATGAGATGGCCGGTATTACAGCAAAGGACATCTCCGTCGCCGAGATACACGACGATTACACAGTCGCCGGCATAATGGCATTGCAGGACCTCGGATTCTACAAGAAAGGAGAGGCGGGCAAAGCATTCCTCAGCGGAGAGACGAAGGTCGGAGCAAGCAAACTCGCTATCAACACATCCGGCGGCCTCAAAGCAAGAGGCTACCCAATCGGAGCGTCCGGTGTAGCGCAGATAGTTGAGATCGCCGAGCAGCTCAGAGGGAAAGCGGATAAGAGACAAGTTGCCAACGCAAAGTACGGCCTGGCGCAGAGCGTGGGCGGAACAGGTTCCGCTGTCACCGTCAGCATATTGGGGGCGATCTGATGTCGTCTGTAGCAAGAGCATGGAGAGAGTTCCCCGGTAAGTACAACCTCGAAGGAACAAAGTGCGGCAACTGCGGTACAGTGTTCTTCCCAAGGCGTGACTTCTGCCCGAAGTGCCGCAGGGAAGGCATAGGAAAGATGCAGAAGTACAAGGTCCAAAGGGAAGGAGAGATATTCTCGTTCTCGATAATCTACGAGTCCCCGTCCTGCAACAACTTCCAAAAGCCGTATGCTGTGGCGATGGTCAAGACCAAGGACGGCGTACTCGTTTCAGGACAGCTCGTTGATGTTGACCTTACCAAGATCACCATCGGCATGCCTGTACGAGCGGTCCTCAGAAAACTGGAAGAGGACGGAGCGTCCGGAATCATCCGCTATGGGTATAAGTTCGTGCCAGTTTTGTAAACCTATTTCCCGCTTCGGCGGGAATCCCTTATTTTTTGATGTTTTTATAAACCCGCTATGCGTTCATTACACTGATAAAATGATGAGGGACGCAGAAAAGACAATTGGTAATTTGATCGACGGTCAAAAAGTATCATTCATAAGTTCGGTGGACAGCGACGGCTTTCCAAACACGAGGGCCATGCTGCCGCCGAGCAAACGGGAAGGCATCAGAACATTCTATTATCACACGAACACCCCTTCAATGAAAGTATCGCAGTATCGTAACGATCCGAAGGCATGCATCTACTTTTGCGATACCCGGTTCTTCAGGGGCGTCATGCTGAGGGGCACAATGGAGATCGTTGAGGACACCGAGATCAAGAAGATGCTGTGGGATGACAAATACAAAATGTACTATCCGCTGGGGGTCACCGACCCTGAATACTGCGTACTCAGGTTCACCGCCGCGAACGGAAGATATTACTCGAATTTCAGCGTACAGGACTTTGAGATAAACTGACATTCGATCATTGCTTGAGAAGGTCCGCCATGGCCACAAGTTCCATGGCGGCATCTTCGCAAGAGATCCCGTCAAAGACGTCCAATCCCAGATTCCTCGCCTTTTCCGGAGAAGCGTCCATTATCTCATCGCATCTTTTCATTCCTATCATATCAAGTTTTGGGTCTTCTACACCCAACAATACCGCCACCATCACGTCCGTGCCTTCTTTGGGCCTCATCTTTTCCATCGCGCGGCCGATCTGTCTGTCTCCCGCCGCATACAGGATTATCTCGGTGGGAAGCGCCTTCGACCTGTTCGTGCCTTGACCGAAAGCTCTTTCCGCATGCATCACAGCAGAAACGATATGATCTCTGCCGCAGACCATCTGCGGGTCCAGCAGCACGATGTCTCCTCCGAGCCCGACGAAATGTTCGATTATCTTATCGAACCCGATATCTCCTTTGATGCCGATGACCTGAAAACTCATTGAATCATAATCCCTTCATATCCTTTAATCCTAACTGCAATATGAACATAACACATACCGAAAGCTCCCGAAGCAAACTACAATAACCCATGATGTGTTCTTTGCCGGATGAGGAGTGACGATGCGGCCCGAAAATGAACCGATCATCGTGGATTTCCCTTTGCGGGGAGAATGGATGGCTCCGGTCACCCCGGGAAAGAGGGTCCCCAGCCACGGCACGGACCTGTACGGCCAGCGTTATGCATTGGACCTTGTTAGAGTGGACTTCACTAAGAAAAGCCTGACATTCTACGATGCGTCCACGCTTTATTATCTGTTTTTGGGGGTTCCGTTGAACAAATGTCACGGCTGGGGCCAAACTATACATGCGCCTTTTGACGGAGAAGTGATCAGGGCGGAGGACGGCTTCAAGGAAAGAAGGCGCGTTCACCTCATATCTGATCTGCTTGCGGCGCTGAAGAACTCGCTTTTCTTCAACCCTAAGAAAAAGAGCGTGCAGGTCATTGCTGGCAACTACGTGGTGATGAGATATTCAGATGATGTTCATGCGGTGTTCGCTCATATGCAGAATGGGTCCGTTTCCGTTTCAGCGGGTCAGAAAGTAAAGAAAGGCGATGTTCTGGGAAAGGTCGGGCATTCCGGCAATTCCACGGCGCCGCACCTGCATTTTCAGCTGATGGAAGGAAACGGATTCCAACCGTCGGCGGTCGGCGTCCCCTGCGCCTTCGAGCAGTACGAGATATTCCTGGATGGGGAGTGGAAGACGGTGTACGGGCACATACCCACCCACAAGGACAGAATAAGATCCAAAGAATAAAAAATTGTAAAGGACGGGCAGGTGCCGCCGCACCTGCCGCATCCGTTTTTTCTTTAATCCAGAAACACAGTCATATTCTTTGGGTAAGTGACAGTATATTTCACGGTCATTGCCTTGGAGCTTGCGGGCTTCAATGTGAATTTCCATTTCAATATACCCTTGTCCTTATCCAGCTCTGCTCCGGATATCTCGATGGCATCGACCACTATCTGTTTGTTCACCGAAACGGGGATCTGATCAAGCAATTCTATGTCGATGGGGACAGCCTTCAGGTTGCGGGCGGTAAGCTCCCACTGGCGGGATTGCTTCATGTTGCCGCCGGTAAAGGTCTTTTCAGTGAAGTCCTTGCCGCGGATACGTGTGACCACGACAGATTTATCGACACCCAGCGAAAGGTCCATCTTATCCTCCGCACGGCGCGGATCTATGAAAGATTTCCCTACGTAACGATTTTCAAAGAAGATTGAGGCTTCGCCGGCAATGATGTTCAGGTGCTCCCATCCGGTGACGGATGCCAGCAGGAACACCTCCTTCTCAAGTTTGCGGATGCTGTAGTAACGGTATTTCGCAGGCAGAGAATGAGTAATGATCTCAACATCCTGACCTCCATCGCCGCTAGCTATCGAATACGGAGCGGTGATGATGTATTCCACGCTGGTCACTGATTGGGTAACGGTCACAGGGGCCGGTTCTTCCAAATTCATTGCGCAGACCTCGTCGCATTCCGCTTCGGACCTTGCAATCTTCGCCATTTCCTTTCTTGCCAAAGGTGCGTTGAATGATTGGTATTGGCTTGGCCTCGGTTCAACGTAGAAGTCTATGTACCAGGGGTTCAGCTCCGGGCAGACGCCGCCCGAGCGGGGGTTGCCCGTGGATAACGTGAGCTTTACCTCATCCCAGTTCTCGCCGGACCTCTGAGAAACTTTTGCTTTGTAGTTCAGAGAAATGTCGCTGTCCACATCTTTCGCGCGGATATCATAGGAGGGGATCCAATTCGCATCCGGAACGAAATATGTCATCGTGATCTCCTTTCCTTTGACCTCTCCTTCCGCCACTATCGAAAGAGTGACCTCGCTCACCGGCTCCGGGCGCTTGTTGCTGTAGCTTCCGAGCTGATTTTTTACTGTGGTTATCTCTCTATCCAATTCTTTTATCTTCAGGTTGCAGGCCATGCGTGTTTTCCTGATGGCTGCCATCCTCTCGTTGTAGAACAATACTGCGGCCTTGAGCTCCTCAGACTTCAGTCCGGTCTCCGTGCCGGCAAGTTTCTTGTTCTCATTGAAATAATTCTCTTCCAGCTGACCTAATTCTATTTTGTTTGTCTCTATCAGACGGTCGTTCGTCAGATCTTCCAGTTTCTTCTGCAGTTTTATGATCTCATCCGAATAATCGACCGCCTGCAGATAGTTGATCTTGTGCTCCACCGAACGAATGATTATGCCTTCTTCGGCCGATACCTGAATGCTGTCCGGAAGCAGTTTTGAAGGGAGTTTCTCAAAAATGATCTTCTGCGCACCCTTGGCTGCGGGCATGGCGCATTTCCTTGTGACCTGCGCTCCGGAAAGGAAGACTGTCACATCGGTTATCCTGCTTTCTGTTTTTATTGACGTTTGGGTAGTGTTCTTCATAATAATCCTTCCATATAATGAGCCGAGTTATCAATAGACCGTTAATAAAGCTTTCATAAAAAAATGCGCTCGATTTCTTTAACAAAACTTTATCAAATAAAGACCATATGGGCACTCAGAGTACTATGGCTGATGAATGGATAAAGATCACGGCCCCGGCTACCACTTCGAATATCGGAGCGGGGTTCGACACGTTCGGACTGGCCATGAGCGAGCCCAGCGACATCATTGAGGGGAGAAGGATCGACTCCGGTATAGTCATTTCAGAGATCACCGGTCCCGGTTCCGAGGATATACCCACCGACCCAAAGGTGAACTCTGCCGGCATAGCCGCGGAGCAAGTTCTAAAGAAATGCGGCGTGGATTTCGGCATAGAACTGAGGATCAGGAAAGGAATAAGACCATGCAGCGGTATGGGCTCATCCGGTGCAAGCGCCGCAGGGGGAGCGTTCCTTGCTAACATCATGTGCGGGCAGAAGCTCAACTCCACCCAAGTGATATTATGTGCGGCTCATGCGGAAGGCGTCATTTCCGGCGGGCTCCATGCGGATAATGTTTCACCGTGCATCCTGGGAGGATTCACTGTCATAAGATCATATGAACCATTCGAGGTAAACAGGATAGAACCTCCGAAGAACTTGGGAATGGTCGTTGCCCTTCCGGACGTGATGGTCCCGACGATCGATGCCAGAAAGGTACTTCCGAAAGAAGTTCCCATTAAAGATCTAGTGTTCCACATCGGAAATGCATCGACCATGGTCTACGGCATGATGATCGGAGATCTCGGGACCATAAGCAGATCGGTCAAAGATGCAGTTTTCGAACCTGCAAGGGCAAAACTCGTGCCTTTCCTGAAGGAAGCGGAGAAAGAAGCTTTGTCCCACGGCGCAATTGCCGCCTTCCTCGGAGGCTCCGGGCCGTGCATCGTATCATTCTATGATTCAAGCGCAGATATCGGCAACACCATTGCAGAGAAGATAAAAGCGGTCTACAACGAGAATAATATGGAATGCGAGACCTGGGTAACTAAACCCGGATCCGGGTGCAAGAGGCTCTGAGATGGCTGAACACAGAGTTGTTTGCTGGGATTGCGGCGCGGATGTGGATGATCCTTACGTGTATGTGTGTCCAAGATGCGGCGGACTTCTTTCGGTAAAGATGAATTTAGAACCCGTAAAGAAAATGAAACCCAAGGACCTCAGAAAGGAGATGCTGGGTGTTTGGAGGTATGCTCCTTTCATGCCGGTGGACCCGAAGCACAAGGTCACCATTCAGGAAGGCGGGACCCCGTTATACAGAACCGGCGGTTTATCAAAAGAACTCGGTATCTCGGAAGTGCATGTGAAATTCGAAGGCCTGAACCCTACCGGATCGTTCAAGGACAGAGGGATGACCGTCGGCGTGTCCAGAGCGAAAGAACTGGGAGCGAAAGTGGTAGGCTGTGCATCCACCGGGAACACTTCTGCATCATTAGCTGCATATGCCGCTAAAGCGGATATGAAGTGCGCCGTGTTCCTTCCGTCGGGAAAAGTAGCGGCGGGGAAGCTTGCTCAGGCTTTGTTCTACGGAGCAAAGGTCCTGTCCATAGACGGAAACTTCGATGACGCACTTGATCTGGCAAGAAAAATGGCGGAGAAAAAGAAACTCTACCTTTTGAACTCCATCAATCCATACAGGCCGGAAGGTCAAAAGTCTGTGCTCTTCGAGATAATGGATCAACTTGAATATAACGTTCCGGACAGGATCATACTCCCTGTGGGAAATGCTGGGAACATCACCGCAGTGCATAAGGCGGTGCAGGAACTGGAAGAAGTCGGGTGGATCGACAAGATACCAATGCTTACCGGGATACAGGCCAGGGGAGCGCCTCCCGTGGCGAATGCGTTCAAAGAAGGAAAGGATGATTTCGTTCCCGAAGATAACCCGGAGACCGTGGCCACCGCGATCAGGATAGGCAACCCTGTGAATGGCAGAAGAGCTCTGCGCGCAATGTATGATACCGGAGGATATTGCACCACCGTCACCGATGAGGAGATAATCAGCGCTCAGAGGCTTCTTGGAAAGAGGGAGGGAGTATGCGTCGAACCTGCTTCGGCAGCTTCAATAGCAGGTCTCAAAAAACTCATTTCTGAAGGCATCATCGATAAAGACGAGAGAGTGGTGTGCATCTGCACCGGGAATGGATTGAAAGACCCGGACACGATAATAAAGAACTCCCCTGCGCCGATACCGTGCAAGAACTCTGTGGAAGATGCGGAAAGGATACTTTCGAAGTGATCAATAATCGGATATCCGAGATTGCTTCTGGATGTCGATCTGGTCTATCTTTTCTCCGTTGTAGTCCTCGGCCATCTTATCCATGATATACTCTTCCTCTTCGCTTACCCAGCGGTGTTCGGATTTTCCCATGTTGCCGCCTGCTTGAGCTTTAAGGCTTTTCGCAAGAGCCGGGCCGATCTTCGGCAGCTTTGAAAGCATTTCGATATCGGCAGAGATCACGTCTGTCCTCGAACGAACGCCGTTGGTGTAGAGCACTCTCGCCCTCGCTCTGCCGACGCCTCTGAAAGAGACCAATCCTACGAGCTCCTCTTTCACCCCGTATCTGACCCTGGTCAGCAGCGGCCTGATCCTCTTTGATGCTTCAGGCTTGAAAATGTATGCGACCTCGTTCATAGAATACAGCAGCCAATCGATCATTTCCACCCTTGATCTTATATCCCCTGGCCCGACCCCCAGGGAAATGGTCATCTCTTCCTCCGAGACCTCGTTTATCCAATCATCGATCAGAACTGCGACTTTCAGGTCACTCATGAAACTCTCGAACATGAAATCGTCATCCTCGTCCGCAGGCTCCACCAGGAAATCGTTCGAATATTGTATCTCTATACTCGATAGTCTATCGAAATCATTCTTTTTGGGATACAGACCGAGGACATCCGGTGTGGAGGCAGCCGCGTGCAGTATCATTAGGTCGTGGGTATCCTCCTCTATCTTCTTCACCGCATCCCTCAGGATAACGGCAGATTTCGGATCGATGTACAGATCCGATATCCTCTTTCCGAAAGGAAGGATGCGTAAATATTCGCCTTCTCTTTTTACCATGTCCTCCTTCTCGAGGAAATTCACCACATTCTCGACCACACTTTCTATACCGTACATTTGAGAAGTGTTCCCGAAGAACGTATCGTGCATGAATCCGACGATGCTGTCCTCGGTATCCGCATCGCCGGTCGCTATCAAACCCAGAATATGGCTTCTGAGCACCGTCTCGTTGTTCAGCTTCGATGTGAGCCTCTCGGTATCATGCATTATGTAATCTTCCATAAGGCGGTCAAAATCATGTTGATTCTTTCCGACGAGAACAGCTTCTCCGTATGGGTCATAGTTGGGCCTTCCCGCCCTTCCGCACATCTGTTTTACTTCCATCACCGATATGGGAACATTTCCTGCATTTGCCTCGAATCTGTGTGTATCTCTTACGATCACCCTTCTTGCGGGGAGGTTTATACCGGCTGCAAGCGTCGGGGTCGCAATGATGCATTTGATATTGCCGTTGCGGAAATTATCCTCCACGTAACGTCTCTGTTTGTACGTAAGGCCGGCATTATGGAATGCGGTCCCGCACTTCACACAGGACAGAAGCTTCTTTCCTATGGATGTGGCCTCTGAATCACCCTCGAGGATGACCGTTTCCTTCTCGGTCAGCTCCCTTCCGGCTATGGCAGCCATCTTTTCCGCGTATTTCACCGCCAGGGATTCTGCGGACCTCCGCGTGTTCACGAAGACCATGCATTGCCCTCCGTCCTTCACGGTCTGCACTATCATATCCCAGACATTGTCCTTTCCGATAGGGACCTCTACTGACTTCCCTTTATCAAATGTAATTTCTCCGTTGTAATAGACCCCCTCTCTCAAAGGTATCGGGCGCCAGTCGCTCGTCACGAGTTGGGCGTTCAGCCATCTCGCAAGATCATGAGAATTCGAAATGGTCGCAGATAATGCTATGATCTGCATGCCTTTGTTCTTTCTCTTTAGTTTAGTGAGAATTATTTCGAGGGTGGGCCCTCGGCCAGGGTCGTGGATCAGGTGTATCTCATCGGCGATCACCAACCTTACCTCATCGATCCACCTGCTTCCGTGGCGCATCATGGAATCCGCTTTCTCGGATGTTGCAACGATAATATCGGCATCGGCGAGTTTACCGTCCTCCGAATCAAGGTCGCCGGTGCTCATCATAATTTTTATTCCAAGTTCAGAAAAGGCCTCGAGATCATCCTTCTTCTCCGAGGCAAGGGCTTTGAGCGGAACTATGTACAGCACCTTCCCTCCCTTTTTCAGAACGGTCTCCACGGCAGGGATGAATCCTATGAGCGATTTCCCGCTTGCTGTGGGCATGGCGGCGATAAGATTCTTTCCGGATATTGCGATCGGGAGAGCTTCTGCCTGCGGCGGGAACAGTTCAACGAACCCGTTCTTTATCAGAATATCCTGTATCTTCCTATCGATGCTCAGTTCCTCTGCTTTCATGGACGGTTCTTAATCGAGCATTGCTTATTTATGCGTTCGTTGAATCAATTTAAATACAGTAAAAATATGAAGTAATGAGAGAAATGAATGGACCGTTCAAGATAATTACTTTGATGTTCGCACTTGCGTTACTTGCCGCACCCGCAGCAGCGATGTTATCGGCGGCGGAACCGGAAGAGCCGCCGGACCCGAACGCATTCGTTTCATATTACGCTCAGCTTGACGCGAACGGAAAAGCGATCTATGATGCACTTGATTCCGCGGATCCTGATATCAATTCGCTAACGATCGTGCTGCCGATCATCGTAACGGCAACGGCGGATGACCCCAATGATGCCAAAGAATATGTTTTGGCAATGGTAAAAAAATCGGTGGACGATGCGTTCATTGCCTTGAGATTAAGCTCGCCGAGAGCCTATCTGGGATGGTTTCCGACCTCTTGTACCTATGCAGACCCTGTAACGTTATCAGGCAGCACAGCAACAATTGCTTCGATCACGATAGACATCCATTACAAGAACTACCCTGACACATTCCAAAGCATCGAAAAGATGCTGGAGGAACTTGATGCCGAAATAGAGAAATTCTCAACGAATGGAAAGAACGATGCGGAAAAGGTCTCGGACATCAACAGATATCTTATCGACAAAGTGACATACGATCCGAATTACGGAAAAAGGGATGCTTCCAATAAACGTTTAGAAAGCCCGTATTCACATGATGCTTACGGCGCACTCGTCAATCCTAACCATGCGGTCTGCGACGGATATTCAAAAGCTTTCCTTCTGCTTTGTCAGAAGGAAGGGATAGACTGCGTCGTTGCCCTCGGGACCTCGATATCTGACGGAGGACGCCATGCCTGGAACTATGTTAAGGTCGATGACAAATGGTATGCGATCGACGTAACATGGAACGACACTTCCAATAACGAATATTTCCTGCTGGGGACCTCGTTCTTCACGACCCACCTGCAGGGAATTTACTTAGATACAGGGGTGAGGTCGGACCCGTTCAGTATACCTGCGATAAGCACTTCTTCATTCGGTACCGGGCAGCAGCCGTGGTGGATGGATTACGCCTGGGTACTGGCAATAGCGATCGTAGCATTGATACTGGTCGCCCTGTACATGTTCAGTAAGAGGGGGCGCCCGACAAGATGATATATTCACAGATAAACAAACATCGTGAACATGAACGCTGATCAGAACAACCGTTCACGTTGAGAACACTCACGCTGACGAGCTGTGCGAGTCGGGCGTGAGTGTTCATTGTTAAAAAGTGAGACTTCTTGACACCAGTTGGCTAAAACATGACAACAAAAAGTCTCAAGAAGAATAAAGCAAAGGATATTAAAAAAGATAGGGAAGAACTCCGCAAGAAAAGAAGAGAGGATCATTTCCAAAAACTGAGGTTCATCCTCGCCCATCTGAGGGCCGAAGGGGCAACGATGCGCTACATCGCTGAACGCCTAAAGGTCAGTCTGGGTTTTGTCTGTAAATGGTGCCGCAGGCTCAAACCGGAGATCCAGGACATAATGAAAAGCATCGATGACGGGAGGCCTAACCGCTACAGGGGGGACGGCATCAAAGAAGCGATCAAATCAAGATCGAGGGCTCCGAAGGATCCCCGGAGGAAGGTCACTCATGAACACAGGTCGAGGGTGATAGAATTCAGGCATGGGCACTATACCAGACACCAGGGGCCGCAAAAGATCAAGGTCTCCCTGGGATTGGATATCTCACACCAGTCCATTTATTTCATACTGAAAGAGGCCGGACTGGTTCGCCCCCAGAAAAGGAAACAGAGAAAATTCGAGGCGTTCAGAAGAGGTCATCCGAATGACCTCTGGCAGATCGATTATAAGGTATTGGAGAAGGGCGGGAAGGGGAAGCCCGGCCTTTACCTGTTGTCGGTAAAGGATGACCATTCGTCGGCAGTCCTTGCCTCAGAGGTCAGGACCACCTGCACATACGAGGATGTCGTCGAGATATTAGAAAGGACGATAGGGATGTTCGGGGCACCCCGTCAGATACTATCCGACCACGGGACACAATGGTATGCCACGAGCGGCGGGATGTCCAGATTCGACAGCGAGTTCTGCCGGAAGTACGAGATAGAGCACATTGTGGGTGCGATAGGAAAGCCGACCACCCAGGGAAAGGTCGAAAGGTGGCATGGCACAATAAAGACAGAAGCCAACCTGCCGCCCAAAGGAAGCTCTCTTCATGAGTACGAAAAAGCGATCCAATCATACATCGAATACTACAATTTAGAACGCCCGCACAGAGGCATCGGGATGCTGATCCCCTTCGATGTGTACACAGGAGGTTTGATATTACCGGAGGTCTTTACCAGTCTTGGTGTTCACGAAGTCAGTTGACCTGACAAAAAGATTTTTTTGAACAAACCTTAATATAGAAGAACAAAATTACCAGAATATCAAATAAAGGAGATATTATCCTATGTATGCGACGGGAAATCAACCAATCATTGTGCTCAAAGAAGGCACGGAAAGAACTAAGGACAAAGAGGCTCAGTTCAACAATATCGCAGCCGCCAAGGCTGTGGCTGATGCTGTGAGGTCCACGCTTGGGCCCAAAGGAATGGACAAAATGCTTGTGAACACCATCGGAGACGTTGTGATCACGAACGACGGTGTAACGATACTCAAAGAGGTCGACGTGCAGCACCCCGCCGCAAAGATGGTGGTCGAGGTAGCAAAGACACAGGACAACGAATGCGGTGACGGCACAACGACAGCTGTGGTCATTGCAGGAGAACTCCTCAAACAGTCCGAGGAACTCCTCGACGCAAAGATCCACCCCACCGTCATCACGAGCGGTTTCAGGATGGCAGCGGACAAAGCCATCGAGATCCTTAACGATATAGCCGTGGACGCAACAAAGGACGAGATCATAAAGAAAGTTGCAGTTACGTCACTTACCGGAAAAGCCGTCGGAGAGGAGTACGAGGCCCTTGCAGATCTTGTGGTAAAAGCCGCAAAGGCCGTCATCGAGGACGGAAAAGTAGACACCGACAACATCCGCATCGAGAAGAAGATCGGAGGCGTGATCGGGGACACATATCTTATCGAAGGCGTTGTCATAGACAAAGAAGCAGTACATTCACGCATGCCCAAGAGGGTAGAGAATGCAAAGTTGGCCCTGTTCGAAACAGCCCTTGAGATAGTAAAGACGAATTTCGACACCGACATCCATATCAGCGACCCCAAGGCAATGTCTGCATTCCTTGCGGAAGAAGAGAACTCCATGAAGGAAATGGTAGACTATATCAAAGCCGCCGGAGCGAACGTAGTGTTCTCAACAAAAGGAATAGACGAACTTGTTCAGCACTACCTCGCCAAAGCAGGTATTCTGGCGTACAGAAGGCTTAAACAGAGCGACCTTGAAGCGATCGCGAAGGCCACCGGAGGTACCATCGTAGGAAACATCAAAGAGATCTCGAAGAAGGACCTCGGTATCGCAGGCCTGGTTGAAGAGAAGCCCTTCGGAGAGGAAGGGATGGTCTTCATAACCAAGTGCAAGAACCCCAAGGCAATAACGATATTCTTACGCGGAGGCACCGAGCACGTTCTGGAAGAGGTCGAGAGAGCACTCCACGATGCAGTTCGCACAGTCGGAATAACCCTTGAGGACAAGAAGGTCGTCGCAGGCGGCGGCGCACCGGAGATCGAGATGGGCCTCAGGCTTTCCGAGTATGCATCATCCGTTGGAGGAAGGGAGCAGCTCGCTATCGAGAAGTTCGCAAAGGCGATGGAGATAATACCGTGGACCCTTGCTGAGAATGCGGGACTCGACTCTATCGACAGCATAATCAAACTGAAGAACGCCCACGAGAAGAAGAAGGACGGGAAATTCTACGGCCTCGACCTCGAGACAGGAGAGGCGGTGGACATGCTCAAGAAGAATGTCATCGAACCTCTGAGAGTAAAGGTCCAAGCAATAAACTCCGCCGAAGAAGTGGCGAACATGATCCTCAGGATCGATGACGTCATCGCCTCACGCAGAGAGGCCCCGCAGCCGCCGGGCGGACCCGGCGGAATGCCCCCCGGAATGCCGGGAATGCGTTAAAACTATCAGAGAGGAAACTCTCTTTTTCCAAATTTTTTCTTTCTCATTTTTTGTTTGTTTCTCATCCAATCTCATTTAAAAATAAATTTCACACGATAACTCTTAATATAAACATTCGATATACAATTGATAAAATGCACGTTAATGCAACAGAATTCAGAACTAATGTCGGAAAGTATCTAGAGATCATGTTAAAAGAAGATATTTACATAGTGAAACATGGAAAAACGATCGGTTTGTTGACCGCAAGCCGCGATACAAAAAAATCAATAGTTGATTCATTGAAAGGATCCTATCCTTTTGACGGGGACGTTGATGAATTCATTTACAAAAACAGGAAGGAAGATTATGAAAGCCTTGATTGATACCAACGTACTGATGGATACCATTCAACGAAGGCAACCTTTCTGTGATGCATCCGATACTGTAATGGATCTTATTGCTGATGAAAAAATAGAGGGGTATGTTTCAGTTCAATCATTAAAGGATGTTTTCTATTTCTGCAGCAAATATAAGAAAGAAAAAGATGCATTCGAAACAGTCGAAAAGCTTTCTTTTGTTCTCAATGTGATCGATATGAACGGCAATGATTCTCGTGCCGTATTGATGTCCGGAATGAATGACTATGAAGACGGATTGATCGCTTTCTCGGCGTTGAGGAACGGTATAAGGACAATAATCACAAGGAATGTAAAAGATTATAACATGACAGATATGATCGTGATAGATCCAAAGGACATTCATAATTTTATATGGCATTTTGTCGCTGACGGGGAAGTAATAATCGGTTGATCCTTTGAATGAGGTGATTGAAACGTATGTTAAAGAAAAAGTGTTCTGCGCCGATGTCGATTAGTATCTCGATATCTCGTTAATAGAAGACGTATTTATTGTAAGAGATAACAGACCGATAGGCGTATTGTCCTCATCCATTGAAAAGGAAGTGCTGGACGAAATATAGAAAATGGCCGAATCACTGTTAAGAACATACGACAGCAGCGAAGACTTCGAAGAGCTGTTGGCGAGAAAAATGAATGAAAAATGGAATAAATAATCAATATTTTTTAACCAAGTAAAGGTATAACATTAAATTATTTCACTATGCTTTGGTTTTTTATACTTCTCAATGCCTTATCGTGTACGGATGGGAATCCATGCGTGCAGCACTCTACGTCAGGGTGTCTACGGAGGATCAGGCAAGAGAAGGGTTCTCCCTCGACGCTCAGACCGAAAAACTGGAAGCCTATTGCGGGTTCAAAGAATGGATGATATCCGACATCTACAGGGACGAAGGGTATTCCGGAAGGACCACCGACCGTCCGGAATACAAAAGGATGATGAGCGAACACGAAAAGTGGGACTATCTCCTTGTTCTGAAGATGGACAGGATACACCGTAACAGTGTGAACTTTGCACTTATGATGGATGAACTCAGAAAAAAAAACAAAGAATTCTGTTCCACTTACGAAAGATACGATACAGGCACCGCAATGGGAAGGTTCGTAATGGACATCATCCAAAGGATAGCGCAGCTTGAAAGCGAACAGATCGGCGAAAGGGTCAAATCCGGCATGACAAGAAAGGCCGAGTTCGGTACCGGGTACTTGGGATCCGGCCACCCGTACGGATATGTTTATGAGAGAGGCTCTCTCGTCGTTGTAGAGTATGAGGCAGCCGTCGTAAGGGATATCTTTACCATGTACACCGGAGGAAAGTCGTTGAGATCGATCGCCGATACGCTCAATAACTTAATGATAGAACCGAAAAAGAGCGGAAAGTGGTCCCATCAATCCATCTCTAAGATACTGCACAACCCGATATACGCCGGATACATTAGATGGGACGGAAACATACGAAGCGGGGAACATACCGCAATAATAGGCCAGGATGTATTCGAATCGATCAACGGCCCCATCGGATGAGGCGTTTCTCATGACAAGAGTAGCGATCTATGTCAGAGTTTCTACGGAAGAACAATCGGTCAAAGGATTCTCACTGGAGGATCAGAAATACAAACTCAGAGAGTATTGTGCGTCTCAAGACGGATGGGAGATCGCCGACATATACGAGGATGATAAGTTCTCCGGCAGGAACATCAAAAGACCCGAATACAATAGGATGATGGAAGAGCTGGATAAGTGGGATACGCTGCTGATATTAAAGATGGACAGGATCCACAGGAACAGCAGGAATTTCATGGAAATGATGGACATCCTAAATAAAAACGGCAAAGGCTTCGTTTCTGCAATGGATTCGCTCGATACGAACAGCGCACTCGGCAGGTTCGCTATCGACATGATCCAAAGAATAGCTCAGCTTGAGAGCGAACAGATCTCCGAAAGGACCTTCATGGGAATGGAGGAAAAGGCCAAGACCATGAGCAACACCGAAAAGGAAAGCAGGACCATGGGGTTCAATGCGCCATACGGTTACAGGCTGGATAATGGGATCCTTGTATCCGTGCCGGCGGAGTTATCGATTGTAAGCGAGATATTCGACGAATACTTGAGCGGATCGACAATGGAAAGCATTGCGTATACGTTGAACAGAAGAGGGCAGCTGACAAGAAGAGGCAACCCGTGGAACGTCTATAACCTGAGGATCATACTTCATAACCCGATCTATGCCGGTTATATGCGCTGGGGGGATGTGTTGATAAAACATTTTGCGCAAACCGCAGTGTCCGGGGATGAATTCAACCGTACACAAGACCTTATTTCATCGAAAGTAAGAGGTCCTCAAAAGAAGAAGCAGAAAAAATTACCAGACTTTTTTGAATGAACGGTGTGCGTACATCACTTATATTATATTATCATTTTTAATATTTTTAATATAAATATTTAAAAAACCGACCAAGATTATATATACCTTATTAGTAAATAGCTCAGGCAGAGGTATTACCTCAGAGGAGAAAAAAATGTCAGAATGTCAGAAATGCTTAGATCCGACTGCATTGGGCCTGTTTTTGGTCACACTGGTGTCGTTGGTCATAGCTTTTAATTATCTTATAGAGTCAAGCTTTAACCCGGCAACCCCACAGTTCGCTATTGTGATGGGTATCATGGCTCTGTTTGTGGCCTATTTTGCATATAAAGCTGAGAGTCAGTTTGGTTTCACAGTGTTCGCACTGGTCGGTGGAGCGGTCCTTTTACATGGATTGGGCATCGGCACATGGGAGTACATATTCTTCGGAGTATTGATACTACTTGCTGTAATATGGTCCCTCATCGCGAAGACCCCGAAACTCCTGACCGTAATATTGCTTCTAACGGCATTGATATTCATTATCGTTGGTGCGATGTCACTGGTCGACAACGACCTAGGCAAGATATTGGGAGTAGTTGCGTTGCTTAACGGTATACTCGCTTTATACCTTGGATTTGCGATCGCAACCGGAAAGGCGCCCATTGTCTAAACAAGGAACCACGATCAAACATCTTTCAAACCAATTTTATTTCTACTTATGTAAATAAAATTATATCCCATCTGTGTTATCATATCTTGATCAACATGAGGCAAGAGAAGAAGAATAAGATGATGGCATTATTCGTGGTATTGATTATGGTCGCCGTAGCTTTTGTGGTTATGGGATTGTGGATCGCAGAAAACATCTGACAGCGAGACGCACATTCTCACAATCGTTATTAATTAAGCTGATATCTTTACTGTTTTAATTAATTAAGATAATCAATTTTTTAGAACACAATGTATTGATTATTCATTAATAATTAATGTAATAGCTTTATTAGCTATATTAATAATGGTAGTATTAAAAAACCTATTTTTTGAAAAATACTCTGTTGC
>Ga0209737_10001447_pt1 | contig 17047 bp, 14 predicted proteins | sample TergutCu122P3_FD_187284 | JGI IMG/M metagenome (GOLD analysis project Ga0209737, IMG submission 187284) | Cubitermes ugandensis P3 segment gut microbial communities from Kakamega Forest, Kenya - Cu122 P3 (SPAdes) (version 2) | ecosystem: Host-associated > Arthropoda: Insects > Digestive system...
CTTCGTGTTGTATGGCCCTCAGAAGCAGGAACAAGTTCCCTACCGCTTCGAGTATTGGGTTCCCAAGGCTGACCTCAACCTGCGACTCAAGCGGCTAGTAACGCTGTCGCGTGCCGATCGTTTGACGTTTCGCTCCGACTTAGTCACTGAAGATCCTACCGCGTTCAAGCGTCGCTTGTGGACGCGGGCGCCCGAGGAGCGCTTGTTGCAGTACCTTCGAACGATCCCGGCTTTGAGTTCGTTCGTGCAGGAGTTCAAGGCGTTCAAGAAATCCAAGGTTAAGTTCAACCGGGACGAGCACTGGGTAATTGGGCAGGGTTTCAAGCCAGCGCAGGAGAGCCGCCAGGACGATCCTGAATACCAGACGACCATCGCTGAGATTGTGACTCGGCTGCCTTATCTGGATGCGAGTCAGTTCAAGGCAGTCGCCCTGCCACGTGTAGAGACCAACCCTTGGCATACGTCGGTCGTGCATCGTGTAGGGTTCGACGCCGGATTCTTCGGGCCTCATATCTTGATCCCCCAAGGAGTAGAGCGGGCCGTTGGTCGGGTGCGGGCAGCATTCAGCGAACAGGACGTCGTGTTCCAAGATTCGCTTCAGTCAATCACCGTTCCGCTCGGACAGGTGCGCAAAGCCAAGGTGCTGACGGCCGTGCTGAACAGTAGCCTGGCGGCCTGGTTCTATTTCCACGACACGGCGAATCTGGGAACCGATCGAGCCAAGGTTCATCAGGGTGAACTACTGAAGCTGCCGTTCGACAATCCTGAGAATATGCCGGATCCTGCGAGGGCGCAGAAGGCGGCCAAGAAGTTGGTGGCGCTGATCGACAGCGAGCTCACGAATGCGAGGAAGCTGCTTGTCTCGCAACACAATGTGCTGGATGCCATTGATCGCTTGGTGTTCGAGTATTACGGTCTCGATGGCAGTGATGTGGCTATCGTCGAAGACACGGTTAACTCCGTCATTCGGGCCATGCAGCCCAGGCGAAGCGCCGGATTGCAGCCCATTTGGGCACAGGCCAGTTCGAGTCAGAGGGCGGACTACGCCGCCATGCTGTGCAACGCACTCTCGCCGCACTTTCGCGCGCCCGTCAAAGCCTCGCTGGCGGCGCGCTCCTCAGATGTGGCGGTGTTGAAGCTAACGATCGGCGATCGGGCTGGACCGTACACCGAGGACTCATCAGGCGAGTTCAACGACTTCCTCCGGTCGATCGCCGCAAGGCTCCCGATCGATTTGCCTGGCAACGTGCAACTGATCCCCGATCTGCGTTTCGTCATTGACCGTGACATGTACCTCGTGAAGCCCACGGCGCTGCGGCACTGGCTTCGATCCACGGCATTGGCCGACGCGGAGCAGATCGCTGCGGAGTTGGTTGCGGTCGCGGCTCGCCATAGGCAGGAGGGGGCGCTCCGTGCTGGCGGGTAGTCCTGATGTTTGGCTTGCTCATTTCCGAGATCTTGGGGAGCAAATGTCCGAAGCGATTGAAGCTGCTTGGCCAATCTGCATTGGACCTTTGCAGGCCAAGAAGGACGCGATGACGCATGAGGATCACATCACCGAGCATCTCGTGAAGGCCCTGAGACGAACGAAGAAGGTGCCGGGTCGGATCGAGTACCAGTATGCACTTCTGGTCGAGGACGCTAACGGTAACGCGTACCTGTCGGGCAGCATCGACTTCGTGTTGACGGTGGGGGACGATGAAGATGTCTATCTGGCCTATGAATGCAAGCGGCTGAACGTGCCATACGCAGCCCGCGTGCGTAACCTTTGTGTCCCGTATGTCGAAGATGGCCTGATGCGCTTCGTTATCGGCAAGTATTCCAGTGGCCTTCCAATGGCGGCGATGATCGGCTACGTCATGAACGGGGACAATGGCAAGGCGCGTAAGGGTTTGCGCAAAGCCATGAAAGCACGCACAGCTACCCTTGGACTGACTGCCGAGCAGGACCGTCCATCGCTACCAGGGGCTCCCATGCGCTTTAGTTCCACGCACACATGCAGACCCGGCCATCGCATGGAGGTGGAGCACTACCTCTTGTCTTGGCCATGACGGGCGAATGGAAAAGAAGTTTTCCGATTCTAAACAGAGCGGAAGAAGTTAATCACCTTGGGTAATTTTCAGCGCGCAGCAACAACCCATCCCTGAGTCGGCGCTCACAGAGCGTCACGACGGTTGGTTCACAGATCTTCGTTGTTTTTGGAACCCTGAGTAGCTTCCGGGATGCTTTTGGCGGATCGCCTGGACCGGGTATACCAGACCAGCCCGGCAGCGATCAAAACAAACAAGATGACATAAAGAAGCCCCTGCTCCATCACCGCAGCGGTCTCCAAAAAGGCTTTACCTACGTAGTAGCCGCCGAACGTAAAGGTCAACGCCCATACCGCCGCGCCGATGAAGTTGAGGATGAAAAACTTGACATGACTCACTCTGCTGATGCCCAACAGAATTGCAGTCACATTGCGCACACCGTAGACGAAGCGAAAGCCCAGAATCAGGGCAGTGTCATATTTTTTGAAGAGTATGGCGGCCTTATCCACATTTTTGGCCAACCGAGGGAAGTAGTGCAGGACAGATTCGCCCTTGTACTTGCCGAGCGCGAACATGAGCTGGTCGATAGCAAAACTGCCGGCAAAAGCGCTCAGGGCGATAAGCCAGAGATTCAGCCCCAGGTGCTTGGCAAACGCGCCCGCCACGATGACGCAGGTTTCGCCTTCCAGAAAGGTCCATACCAGGATGACCACGTACCCGTAGCGGCGCAACAGGTCTTCGGTGTCCAACTCCTGAGTCATGACAAACCAGATGACACAGGCAACAGCGCCCAATGCGAGCAAAACGAAGTACCAACGTTTACGCAGCACGGCGACCAGTTCGGGGTTCAGCATGATGATCCTTTTGTCATCTCCACGGAGGCAGGCGAATTAAATTACTTCCGAGGAGAATTATATCTTTACTATTCCTGCCTCTCACAAAAAGCATGAAAAAAATCTATCCGATTTGCTACACTTATCCATAAATCACACAATATACGCGTGACTAAGACCTTTGGTCAAAAATCAACGTGCAGAGACGCCTTCGGTAGAAAGCTCAGAATTTATCACGATAATATGCATGTTTCCTGCAATTTCAGCGACATCATTTTGACCGAAAAGCCTTGATAATATTAGGAACAGCAATATTAGAGGACAGGTCACAGCTAAATAGACCCCAATAGTAGGGACAGAAAGTATTATTAGAGGGCAGGCCGCAATTAAAATTTCGATGAGCGTTTTTATTACGCTCTATTCTCAATTCCAGATCGGTCGTAGCAGGGCGAAACTGGCAATACCTAGAAAGGTCATGACCAGTGAGCCGAACAGGTGCAACGCGGCAGCCGTTGCCGCCATGACGAAGCGCCCCTGTTGCAAAAGAGTAACTACTTCAGCGGAAAAAGTGGAGAAAGTCGTCAGCGCGCCGAGAAAGCCGGTGGCCACAAACAACCGCCATTCCGGCGCAAGCGAGGGGAAAAAGGTGCATACACCCATAAACAGGCCGATACAGTACCCTCCGACAACATTTGCCGCCAACGTTCCCAGGGGGATGGGCGGAAAAAGGGAATTGAGCGCAAGCCCCATCAGCCAGCGGGATATGGCCCCGGCAGAAGCCCCTAAGCTGATAGCAAGGATGGAATTGAACACGAGAGCATCCTCCGTTTTTTGAACTGGATTTTGAACGATAGAGCGTTAATGCGGCTTTCCGGTTGTTGTATGCCAAATAAAATTTTATAATCCGTCGCGTAAAGTACGGAGCAACGTCCTATAGGGCGGGCGTCATACCGAAACTCTTTTCACAGGAGATCTGTCATGAGAAAAACGCAAGGCTATGCTGCCAAAAGCGCTGCCAGTTTGCTAGAACTTTTTTCGTTCGATCGCCGCGAACCTGGTCCTGAAGACGTCGCTATTGAAATACTGTACTGCGGCATATGCCATTCTGATCTTCACATGGTCCGAAACGAATGGAAAAACACCGTTTATCCGATCGTTCCTGGTCATGAGATCATCGGTCGGGTTGTCAAAGTCGGCAATGCCGTAACGAAATTCAAAGCAGGCGACCTGGCAGGCGTGGGTTGTATGGTTGATTCCTGCCGTACCTGTCCTGAATGTGCAGCGGGATTGGAACAGTATTGCGAAAAAGGGTTCACACTGACTTACAACAGCCCGGATACTCATTTAAATACAGTAACTTATGGGGGTTACTCGGGATATGTCGTCGTTGACCAGAATTTTACGCTGCGTATTCCGCCCAACCTCGATGCCGCTGCCGCATCTCCGCTCTTATGCGCAGGGATTACCACCTATTCACCGTTGCGCCATTGGCGTGTCGGCCCGGGTGATCGTGTTGGCGTGGTCGGCCTGGGGGGGCTCGGGCACATGGCGCTCAAATTTTCTTGTGCGTTCGGCGCGCAAACGACTCTATTTACAACGAGCGCCGGAAAGGCTGAGGATGCCAGGCGGTTTGGCGCCGATGAAGTCGTCGTGACAAGCGAAGCGGGTGCAATGAAGCATTTGGGCGGTCATTTTGACTTCATTCTCGATACAGCGGGCGCATCGCACAAACTCGATGACTATCTGCGCCTGTTGAAACGAGATGGCACCCTGTGTCTTATCGGCCTACCGGAACACGGCCATCCGTCACCCGACATCAGCCTGCTTTTGTTCAGACGCCGTGGTTTGGCGGGTTCTTTGATCGGCGGTATTGCTGAAACGCAGGAAATGCTTGATTTTTGTGGCGCTCACAATATCACGTGCGATATCGAATTGATTCCGATCCAGAAAATCAACGAAGCCTACGAGCGTATGCTGAAAAGCGATGTGAAGTACCGCTTTGTGATCGATATGGCTTCGCTGGAAAAGTAGGGAGTTATACGTTTTACCTGCTGTGGAATTATCCGTCATTGCGAGCAAAGCGAAGCAATCTAGCGGTTTTTTGCGTGGTACTGGATTGCTTCGCTTTGCTCGCAATGACGTTATTTCAACCCAAACCGCTCTAGCCCCCTCTGGCTTCGCTCAGCGTGGGATAGTCGGTATAGCCGCGCGCCGAGCCGCCAAAGAAGGTGCTGGGATCGGCGGGGTTCATCGGTGCATCGATCTTCAGTCGTTCGACGAAATCCGGGTTCGCTAGCGCCATCTGGCCATAGGATTCCAGATCCGCTAGCCCTGATGCGATGTCGGCCCCGATTCTCTCGCGCGGACGACCGGGTCGATTCAGGATCAGCGCGCCCTTCCAGAGCTTGCGAAGGTCGGCTAGCAACGGTTCGTTGCCCTGGTGCATGATGTGCAGATAAGCCAGACCCAACTTGTCCAACTCGGCGACGAGGTAGTGGTACAGATCTGGCCCTTCGGTGCTTGCGTCGATGCCCCATATCGTCGTGTCAGGCGACAAACGAATTGCCGTCCTGTCCGCGCCAATCTCTTCGGCAATCGCAGTGGTGACTTCGATCGCGAAACGGGCGCGGTTTTCGATGGAGCCGCCATATTCATCGGTGCGCGTGTTGGCGCTTTGCGCGAGGAACTGTCGGACCAGATAGGCATTCGCACCGTGGATTTCGACGCCGTCTACACCGGCTTCGATGGCGCGGCTGGCCGCGTAGCGGAAATCCTGGACGGTCTGGCGCACTTCCTCGGTGGTCATGGCGCGCGGCACGGGAACATCCTGCATGCCCTTGGGCGTGAAGATCCCCGTGCCCGGCGCGATAGCCGAAGGCGCAACCCCCTGACGGTGGTGCGGCGTGTTATCGGGGTGGGACATACGCCCGGCGTGCATGAGTTGAATGAAGAGGCGGCCGCCCTTGGCGTGCACGGCCTCAGCTACCTTCTTCCAGCCGGCGACGTGCGCATCGGTATAGATGCCCGGTGTGGCCATGTAACCCTGGGCGTCGTCCGAGGGTTGGGTGCCTCCCGTAACGATCAACCCAATGCTGGCGCGCTGGCTGTAATACTCGGCGGCCAGTTCGCCCGGTGTGCCGTCGAACTGGGCGCGCGAACGAACCATTGGTGCCATGACCAGGCGGTTTTGCAGGGTGTAGCGACCGACGCGAACGGGATCGAACAGTTTGCTCATGGTGAAATCCTTGGATAAAGTGGATGAAACAAATGTAGGGGCGAAAAATCTTTCGCCCTTCCGGTTCATGTAGGGGCAAAAAATCTTTCGCCCCCCACGGTTCAGCGTTCCAGACGCTCGATCCCCATCGCCTTGAGCATGTATTTCTCGAATATCGGCTCCGGCAAACCGTAACGGATCTTCTTGAGAAAGTACTTCTCAAAAGCGACCTTGGCCAAACGCACCCACTTGCCCGATCGAAACCAGTTGACGTTGCGTGGTGGAAACTGCGGCAGCGCGACGAAGGCCGCAGCAGAATCGCCCATGTCGGCCAGGCAGAGAGCGTTCATCGTGCCGCGCGCAGTCGCCTCGCGCCCGGCCAGATCGGACTCGATGTTATGGACGATAGCCGACACCATGCTCTCGATCATGTAGCCCGTCTTAGGCACGCCAATAGGCACTGGCGTAGCCTCCATCGGCGGGATAGCCACGCATACGCCCGCCGAAAAGATGTTGCGCCACTTCAGGCTGCGCTGGAACTCATCCACCAGCACGAAGCCGCGCGGATTACACAGCCCCTTCACGGCGGCTACCGGCGCCACGCCACGGAAGGCGGGTAGCATCATGCTGTAGCTGAAGGGCAATTCGTGCTCTTTCTTCGGCTGACCTTGCTCGTCCATCTCCGTGACGAACATGCGACCAGGTTCGACGCGCGTGACCTTCGCATTAGTGATCCAGCGAATGTCGTGGCTGCGCAATTCGCTTTCTATCATCCCCCTGGAATCCCCCACGCCGCCCAACCCAAGGTGTCCGATGTGGGGTTCGGGCGTCACGAAGGTCATGGGCACTTTATTGCGCAACCGACGCCGCCTCAGGTCAGTGCTGAGGATGAAAGCATACTCGTAGGTTACGCCAAAGCATGAGGCGCCTGGCAGCGCACCTACGATAGCCGGCCCCGGAGACTGTAGGAAACGCTCGTATTCAGCGCGTGTCTGCTCGGCGTGAGTGACAGTGAAGATCGACTGGGTATAGCCTTTCGGGCCAGCGCCTGGCACCTCGTCGAAGGCAAGCTCTCCCCCTGTAGTGATGACGAGGTAGTCGTAAGCGAGCTGGCTGCCGTCTTGCAGTTCCAGCCGACTACCCTCGGCGTCGATACGTGTCACCGCCTGGGCGATAAAGTTGATGCCGCGTTTGCGCCGCAAGCGCTCGAAGGGGATGGTCGTTTTGTCAGACTTGCGCCAGCCTATCGCGACCCATGGATTGGATGGAATAAACTGGAAAAAGTCTACCTCATTGATAACAGTGATGCGATGCGATTCACCGAGGCGTTCGCGCAGCTCGTAGGCGGCGGACATGCCGCCAGTGCCCGCGCCAAGGACAACGATATGGCAGTTCGTAGGCGTTTTTTTTACGAGTTTTGCAAGCACGTTTTTCATGGGTGTTATCTCCTGCTATGTTGTTGATTGGTTGGCGGAACAACTCAGCATTATGGGGCCAGCTCTACGGTTGTGGCACAAACGACATGCTATCCAGATGCAACGGACTTTAAATCAGTAGAAAACATGAGTAAAAGATGGTCAGCGAAAGCGCTGTCTCATCAACGCAACATAGTTTGCGCCATAAATTGCGCAGTTGACCTGTGTGACATAATCGATATAATCGATTAGTGTGACATAGCTTGCACAATCTACCAAACGACCAAGTCAGAAATGCAAAAACCGGGTAGCGCTTACGTTGTACGGCACGACCCACCTTCCACTCCCTTTTGTTACTTATGCCCGCATGAAAGAATTGCCCCAAGAAGCTCTGAAGGAAATCTCAGCCTACTTCCAGGCCCTCTCAGAACCCGCACGCCTGCAACTGCTGAATCTGCTATGTAGCGGAGATCACAGTGTTGGCGAACTCGCTAAACTGTGTAATTTCACGGCAGCCAATGCGTCTCGGCATCTGGCCTTCCTGACGCGCCAAGGAATAGTGGAACGCGAAGAACGCGGAACCAGCGTTTACTATCGCATTGTGGATTCCTCGATCCACACGCTATGTGACCTTGTGTGCGACAGCATCGCCCGGAAGTTTGAGCGCAACCAGCGTGCAAATGACTGGGTGTCCAAGAAGGTCGGCTGAACTCAAGCGCGTTGTCGGTTGAGTGAATGCGTTCCTGATCCCGTCCCCGCGTAAGCAGGGACGGGATCAGGAGGATTTTTTTCGTTTCGTTTTTTGTTCGCGCTGTACAGGACACGCTGTACAGCACGCGGCTGACGATGCGCCGCGTGCGCTCATCCAACAACCGGAAGAAGCTATTCCGCCCGTTCTTCCAGCCAGCCGTTGAATCGGGTGATTTCTGTTTCGTTGAGTTGCCCCACCAGGGCAAGAAGGTTCAGGCGCGAGAGCACGTACACGTAGCGCCCGCGATTGAGGTCGCGCCTTGCCGTGGCGAGATTGCGCTCGGCAACGATAATGTCCAGCGTCGTGCGCGTTCCGCCCATGAACCCCTTGCGGGTAGAGACCAGCGCCTGTTCGGCGGATTTCACCGCCTGATCGTAGGCGTAGACCCAACTCACCCCTTGGGCAATGCTATCGAACTCTTTTCTGACCTGTAGTCCGACCTTGCGCCGCTCCGTTTCCAACTGCTGACGCGCTTTTTCCAGTTCGGCCCGGGCTTGGCGCACCTGGGACTGGGTTTCCCCTCCAGCGAAAATCGGCATCTCGAAGCGCACGCCATACGCGGTAATCTCGTTCTTGAGAGCGGCGCGGGTCTGCTCACGAAAATCATTCTTGGTCTTGGTGTATTGAGCAACCAGATCGACCGTGGGCAAATGGGAGGCAAGCGCCTTATAGACCTGAAAATCGGCGGCTTCGACGAAAGCGCGCAGGGCAATCAACCTAGGATTGGCCTCTTCCGCTTTCCGTATCCAGTCTTCGAGGCGATCAGGATCGGGACGGACGAGTTGCATGCGTTCAGGATTCAGACGAGCCAACGGTCCCAGTGGGCGGTCAATGATAGCCTTGAGCGTGTCACGCGCGTAATTCAGTTGATATTGCTGTTCGATGGTTTGGGCCGCCGCCAGATCGAGCTGCGAACGGGCCTCGTCGATATCGGTGCGCGTCCCTTTGCCCGCCTGGAAAGCTTTCTGGGCATAGTCCAGTTGCATGAGATAGGCGTCGCGTTGCGCTTTGATGACTTCCAGGTTTGCTTCGGCGAACAGAACATCGAAATAGGCGGTACTGACTCGCGTGCCAACCTCCTGTCCCACCCATTGCAATTCAGCATCGGCGCTCTCGACCAGCGCTTGCGACCCCTTCCAGGCAGCATAGGAGCCGGCGCGGAACAGGGGTTGGGACGCCCCCAGAGTATAATTTCGCTTGGTGTATTTATCATTGACCGTCTCACCCGCTCCTAGCCCTTCCAGGTATGTCTGGTCGTTCGAGTTCTTGATGTAGGAGCCGCTAAACGACATATTGGGCAGTAACCGCGCCAGCGCCTGAGATTCCATTTCGCGGTTGGCCTGATTATCGGCCTGCGCGGCAAGATAAACGGCATCGGACTGCACCGCCTCACGGTACAGATTCAACAGGTTATCCGCCTGCGCCGGCAGGGAAGTGGTCAGTATCCCTGCACTTGTAAGCGCGGCAACGATCAAGGAAACATGTGTTTTCATTCGAGCACCTCATTCTTCTTTCATGGAAAATGCAATTCGCTTCAACAAGGGATGCAGGAGATAGGTCAGCATCGAACGCTCGCCGGTGATGATGACCACTTCCACAGGCATACCCGCCTGCAATTGGCGTCTGCCCAGCTTTTTCATACCCTCTTCGGTGACGGACACGCGCGCCAGATAATAGGGGGCGCCGGTCTGTTCGTTGGTGAGCAGATCATTGGAAACCGAAACGACCTCCCCTGGCACGACCAGCATGGGACTATGCGCAAAGGAGGAAAAACGCACGTCCGCGCCAAGTCCTGGCCGCACGCGGTCGATGAGATTCGGCGGAATATGGGTCTCCAGCAACAGTGGTTCATCCTGGGGAACGATGTCCATGATTTTTTGCCCCGGCCCGATGACCCCGCCTACGGTCTGCGCCACGGCTGCGAGTCCTACGACCTGGCCGTTGGCTGGCGCGCGGATGACCGTACGCGCCAAATCACCCTTGATCGCGTTGAAACGCTCGCTTTCGGCGTCAACCTGACCCCGCACCTCGGTCAGTTCCCGATCGACTTCTTTTCTGAATTCCTGATTCCTTTGCGTGATGCGCAACTTTGCTTCCGCCAGAGAACTCTTGGTTCGCTCGATACTGCCCTGCAAGTCGGCAATGGCCCCGATCGTCTCGGCTTGTGTGCGTTGCAAGGACAGCAGGCTGTTTCTCGGCGCGTAGCCGTCTTTTACCAACTCCTCCACGCCATTTATTTCTTCCTTGAGCAAAGCCAATTGCGAGCGCCGGGACTCCCTCAGCCCCTGGTAGCCCGAGATGGTGCCCTCCAGACCGGCAATGGTTTCCTCTATGGCCTTGATTTCGGCCTGAAGCGCCGTCCGCCGCGCCGCAAACAACCCTTGCTGGTTGGCAATCATGTCGGCAACCAACGGAGAATCCTTCTCGCTGAGCAGATCGGAATGAAAGTTGATAGTGTCACGCCCGCTTTGTTCCGTCAGCAAGCGGGCTTCCGTCGCCCGCAACGTGTAATAACGTTGGCGCACGTTCTCAAAATTGAACTGTGTGCCCGCCGCCGTCGGGTCGAGCTCCATGAGAGGAGCGCCCTCGCGCACGACTTGCCCTTCTTTCACATGCACGGCCTTGACGATGCCGCCGGTGAGGTGCTGCACTGCTTTTCTCTTGGTTTCGATCGTCACCACGCCGGAACTTGGCACGCCTTCATCCAGAGGGGCCAGCGCTGCCCAGAGCAAAAAGCCGCCAAAACCAATCGCAAGCACGCGAAAACCCAGCTTGGCGGGCGAACGGGTATCCGTGGGCAAACCATGCGCCTCTTCCATGCCACGGCCTTGTCCCGGAAGCGCGACCGGTTTGGGCGTCAGCGCCTTGACCAAAGCGCCTACCGCATTGGTCGGGGACAGGGATGCGGTCGAAGACCGGCCAGGTAAAGGCTCGGCAGACCGAGCGCTCGTCTTGTCATCATTGTCTTTCTGGTTCTTGCGATGTGTCGCCTGGGCACGAGTCATGACTGATTACACCGATATAAATTTGGGCTTGACTGCTGAAGCGGCTGTGACCGCCGCCCCTGGCACGGCCACCTGTCCTGTCACGGCCGATGATTGTCCTGATGCGGCAGCTGTTCCCTGGGGCGCTTGACTCAATTGCGGAGGCGCCTCCAGGCGCACCGCACGGCCTGCTTCCATGACCAGGATTCGATCCATCGCTGCCATGATCTGCGGGCGATGACTGATGAGCACTAGAGTCGTGCCCCGTTCTTTCATCGCCAGCACCGCTTGCAACAGGGCGCTATCCCCCGTGTCGTCCAGATTGGAATTCGGCTCATCGAGCACTACCAACTGGGGATTGCCATAAATGGCGCGCGCCAGCCCAATGCGCTGACGCTGGCCGCCGGACAAGAAGCTGCCCCCCTCGCCGATCTGCGTATCGTAACCATTCGGGAAACGCAGAATCGTTTCATGCAGGCCCGCCTGACGGCAGGCGTCAATGACCAGACCCGGTTCGACCTCGCCGAAACGGGCCACATTCTCGGCAATCGTTCCTTCAAACAGTTCCACATCCTGCGGCAGATAGCCCAGATTCGTTCCAAGAGTGGCCCGATCCAGCACGCGGACAGGCACATCGTCGAAGAACACTTCGCCCTCTACATCCGGCCAGATCCCGAGCAACACGCGAGCCAGCGTCGATTTACCCGACCCCGATGGCCCCTTTACTCCAAGCGCCATACCGGCGGGTATTTCCAGCGACAGTCCGTGCAAAATGGGTTCCGGGCGCCGGGCGGCATTCGCAGTGACCTGGATGAGTTGAATCGCGATGCCTTGTGTTCCCCTTTCTACCGAAATCGTTTCACGTTCGGGAGACATTTCGAGCGCTGCTTCCAATTCCAGGTAGGACTTCCTGGCCGCCACGATGTCCGACCAGGCTTTCGTCAACACATCCATCGGGTAGGTTGCGCGGGTCATCAATACATTGGCGGCAATCATTGCACCGGGTGAAATTTCGCCAAAAATCACCAGCAGTCCGCCCGCAGCGAGACTCAAGGATTGCTGAAGCGTGCGCACGAAACTGCTTATCGACTGCATGCGCGTGTGCGCGTCCAGCCCCCGGCGTCCCTGCGCCAACGTCATGAGATGTCGCCGCATCCAGGACCCGCGCATGTTGTCGAGCATGCCCATCGACTCGACCACTGCCGCGTGCTGCATTCTGGAACCCAGGTGTTGTGATTCTTCTTTCCTGGCGATATCCGCCGTCTCCAGCGGTTCTTCCATGACCCGCTTGGAGAGCCAGGTCACTGTGCAGAGAATCAGGCAAAAGATGATCGAGAGCACGCCCAGCAATGGATGCAGAAGAAAAAGCACCACGATGTATATCGGCGTCCAGGGCGCGTCCAGAATAGCGAACAACCCCGTTCCAGTCAGGAATTGCCGCAGCTTGCTGAGACTCTTGAATAGATGAGCGCTCTCCTCGCCCTGGTTGCGCATCTCGAATGCGGCGGCGAACACGCGCGGATTGAGCCGCATATCCAGTTGCACCCCAAGCCGCACCAGCAATCTGGAACGCACCCACTCGGAAAAACTCATCACGCCCAGGAAAAAAAACAGCATCAGCGTGACCGCAAAGAGCGTAAACCCGCTATAGCTGACCATCACCCTGTCGAAAATCTGCAACATGTACAACGTTGGCGTCAGCATCAACAGATTGATGAGCGCGGAGAAACCCAGCGCATAGGTAAATTCGCGGCGAAACGACCACAGGAAGCGACTCAATTCGCTACGCTCGGCAAACGCGACGAATTTTCCGATCCACGTGATTTTTTTCATCTCGCCCACCCCATCACGCCAACGCCAGCGGCTTGCCGCCGGGGCGCATTCCAATCACTGGCGCGCGCCCTTTGGGCGACCTTGCTTGCTGTGGCGCTGTCCCTTGCAAGGCGGCAAGCACTTCATTGCGTGGGCCGAATGCCCTGACTTCGCCGCCCACCAGCAACAGCGCCAAATCCGCCATTGCCAGCAAATTCTTGCGGTGCGTGATGACCACCACCGTTGCGCCTGCCGTGCGCAACACCTGCAACGTATTGGCCAAGGCCACTTCCCCTGCTTCGTCCAGGTTCGCGTTGGGTTCATCGAGCACCACCAGACGCGGAGAACCGTAGACGGCCCTGGCCAGGCCGATGCGCTGGCGCATGCCGCCAGACAACCTCGCGCCGTCCCCCCCTATCCGAGTGTTATAACCTTGCGGCAACGCCAGGATATGCTCGTGCAGCCCCGTAATCATGGCGGCCACTTTGAGTTTGTCGATATCTGGCTTACCGAAACGAACGATATTCTGCGCAACCGTCCCCTCGAAAAGGGCCACATCCTGCGGAAGGAAGCCTATATAGGGCCCCAATTCCCGCTTGTCCCACGTATGTACATCGACACCGTCAAGCCGCACCGCACCCATCAGACAAGGCCAAACGCCCACCAACAGATGCGCAAGACTGGACTTACCCGAAGCCGTCGGCCCGATCACCGCTAGCATCTTGCCTGCCGGAACATCGAAAAAAACATTGTGCACAACGGGTTTATTCGACAGCGAACCCGGAACGCGAGCCGTCACGTACTCTGCCACCAACCTGCCCGTAGGCATGGGCAGCGGTAAACCTGCTCCGGGAGCAGGAATCTTCGCGAGCAACTCCTTCAGGTGCGTCAATGATTCGCGCGTATTGACCACGCTATGCCACCCGATGATGACCTGTGCCAGCGGCGCCAGCGCCCGCCCGGCCACGATCGATGCCATCAGGACCAATCCCGCGCTGCCTGTGAAACTCCCGGAGATCAGAAGCCAGGCGCCCAATCCGAGCATCAATGAACCAGACACCAGTTGCACGTATTTTGAAAGCGAACCAAACACCCCCGCGCTATCAGAGGCCCGAGCCTGGTTGAGCAGAAGTTCCTTTTGCAGCGTCAACCAGCGTTGGCGCAACCCGCCTGCCATCCCCATCGCCTGCACCACTTCGCCGTTTTTCAGTGAGGCATCGATGAAGTTTTGCGCCTGACTCGAAAGCATGTTGGCCTTTGCCAGCGGCGCGGCGGAGGACTGTTTATTGAAAAAAGTGATGGTTCCTTGTATGGCGGCGCTCGCCAGCCCGAAACAGCCCAGAAACGGATCGATCCAGAAAATCACCCCGATCAGCAAAAGCGCCATCGGAATATCCAAGATCCCTCCCATGACAGGGCTGCAAATGAACTCCCGCACGGAGCCGAAATCGTGTAACCCACGCAACCCCAGGTTGCGTGCGCCATGCAGATTCGACCGAAACACTGCGTCATAGACCCGTTTACCAAGCGCCAGATCGAACCCTTCAGCCGCCTCCCGCAACACGCCCTGCCGCGCCCATTGCAATGCCTCCAGCACCACATAGGCCAACACCAACAACAAAGTGAGCATACCGAGCGTCATCACGCTACGGCTACCAACCACTCTGTCATAGACCTGAAGCATGTAGAGGGGAGAGGCGAGCATCAACACGCCAATCACGGCGCTGAACAGCGCTGCGCGTAGAAAAGCAGGTTTTTGACCACTCAAGGCAGCTTCTACTTCGGAAACAGGCGCTTCAGGACTCATCTCGTAAAACCTTGGAATGCTCTTGATTTAAATTCTCTGACAGGCGGTCTAGTCTATGCGCATCTACAGAAAGATTCCAGTCTTATGGATAAGATATGTCAATATTCGGGAAGGCGTAGTGATGAAAATAAGACACCAGGGACTGCTATAAAAACCGGAGTCATAGTCTCATGGTGCTACGATAAGGTGGTAGGGGCACGGCATGCCGTGCCCCTACGGCTATGTGGTAAGGGCGAATAATTATTCGCCCCTACATCCACCCATTTGCCGCCATGATAGCATGGTATATGTCTTTTGCTTATCGTGGTGCCATGAGGGTTATAGTCAAAACCAGTACGTCTGATTTTCGCTCCTTCCCCCGTTTGCGGGGGAAGAAAATGCTTAAAAAAGAAGGCCGAACTCCGTCTGGTACGGAATTCGGCCTTCCCCGGTACGAGCATTCCCCGCCAGCAGGCGGGGTTGCGCTTAACGCTTCGAGAACTGTTTGGCGCGACGCGCCTTATGCAGACCCACCTTCTTGCGTTCGACTTCGCGGGCATCGCGGGTCACGAACCCGGCGGCGCGCAAACTTGCTTTCAGACCCGAGTCGTAATCGATCAAAGCCCGGGTGATTCCGTGGCGCACTGCGCCGGCCTGACCGGATTCGCCGCCGCCGATCACGTTGACCATGATGTCGAACCGGCCTTCATTGCCGGTCAGCACCAGCGGTTGACGGACGATCATCCGCCCGGTTTCGCGGGAAAAGAACTCATCGACCGGCTTGCCGTTGACAACGATATTGCCGGAACCCGACTTGATGAACACACGAGCAACGGCCGTCTTGCGCCGGCCCGTGCCGTAGTTGTAAGTAACAGCCATCTGCGGCTCCTCAGATTTCAAGAACTTTCGGCTGCTGGGCAGCGTGCGGATGCTCCGCGCCCGCGTAGCATTTCAATTTTTTGAGCATCGCGTAACCGAGCGGCCCCTTCGGCAACATTCCCTTGACGGCTTTTTCCAGCACGCGCGCGGGGAAACGCTGTTGCAGCTTGGTGAAGCTGGTTTCGTAAATACCGCCCGGATAACCGGAATGGCGGTAATACTTCTTGTCGGTTGCCTTGTTGCCAGTGACGCGCAGCTTATCGACGTTGACCACGACGATATAGTCGCCCGTATCGACGTGCGGCGTATAGATAGCCTTGTGCTTGCCACGCAGACGGCGGGCTACCTCGGCGGCCAGCCGCCCGAGTACCTTGTCCGCGCCATCAACGACAAACCAGTCGCGCTGGACTTCGTGCGGCTTGGCGGAAAACGTTTTCATGTAAAAAACCTCAAAGCGTGCGAGTACGGTACGTGTACGTGGTACGAGGCCGAGGCAAAGACCGGCCATCAGACGAAAGCGGGCGATGTTAGCACCCCTCGCTACAAGCGTCAATCACGAATGATGCACGATCACTCCGATAACGGCACTTCGTCTCACTGGGCGCAATCGGCGTCTTCCGATGAAGCCAGATTCGAATTTGCCCGAATCGGTGTGCAGGGGTATAACGAGCTTGTCGGGATTGCTTGGGCTGTGGACGATGTCTTTTCTTGAGTTGAAACTTCCACCTTTGGTGGTTGGATTTGTATGTTCTTTGGGTATGTGGTTTTGCCCGCCTGTGCTCATGCTGCCGCTATCCAGCATTGCACGTTGGACAGGTTTTGGGGTTCTGCTCTTTTTGGGCTTTGCTTTGCTTGTAACGGGGGCAAGGTCATTTCTCAAGGCCCAGACTTCTTTAAGTCCAACCAAGCCCTCGACGGCTTCATCCCTGGTGGTCACGGGTATTTATGGCTATACGCGCAACCCCATGTATTTGGGTGGGCTCGTAATGTTGTCGGCATGGGCCGTGTTGTTGGCCAAACTTTCGGCGTGTTTCTTCTTGCCGCTCTTTGTCGTGTATCTGACTTGCTTTCAAATAATTCCCGAAGAGAAAGCGCTCCGTGCGCGTTTCGGTACGGCGTTTGATGACTACACCAGACGTGTGCGCCGGTGGGCGTGAGCGCTGTGACGATGGCGCCCCCAGGAAGACCGGCAGCCTGGCTGGTTTGGCGTCTGTTGTAGCAGAACAGGTTCAGACGGGTTTCAGGTGCACGGATCGTCCTCGTCTGCTGCTTCTTCCGTATGGGTAAACGTCCAGGTGCGTGTGATGTCCAGCACGTCCGCGTCGCGGCGGATTTCCGGCGGG